>ENA-OQBT01001154-OQBT01001154.1-human-gut-metagenome-genome-assembly--contig:-NODE-1154-length-11524-cov-2.262964_pt1 | contig 11524 bp, 15 predicted proteins | sample MGYA00242749_ERZ504557 | MGnify/ENA primary metagenome ERZ504557 (study PRJEB26092, sample SAMD00036243) | human gut metagenome | host: Homo sapiens | study: EMG produced TPA metagenomics assembly of... | reverse complement strand
ATTTTTAATTGATCTACTGTCATGGCTCAGTATCTGGTCCTCCTTTTTGATCTGGAATCTTTCTACTATGCACTTCCCAACTGCTTTTTCTGAAAGACACTCCCACTTTTCCATTGCCTATATATGTGAAAGACTGCCGCCCGCCAGGCCAGGCAGTCTTTCTATTATTTATTTACATATCACTACTTACTTTTCATTTTCTTAAAAATCAATTCACCATAATATCATTAAAGTGTTCAATAATGGACTCTTTTTCATTTGCAGCCCAGTCAAAATCATAATCAACCAATACCAGGTCGCTGAGCTTTGCCAGCCCCTCTGCAACATCCATATCACTTCTTACAGGACGACGGCCCCAGTTTTCACTCTGCTCTGTCTGGCACTCTTTGGAAGTTACAAAGTCAATGAACAATTTTGCGTTCTCTTCGTTCGGGCATCCCTTAACAAGAGCTACACCATCAGGAACTGCACTGGTTCCATCCTTTGGATATACAAATCCAACTGAAGGATCATCCTTGTACTGAACAGCTGCTTTTTCAAGAGTAAGCCCTACATAGAACTCACCATCAGCTACCATCTTATGGCACTTACCTGAAGAATCAACGATCTTTCCATCCAGGTTGTCATACAGTTTCTTGATGAAATCCCATCCATCTTCCTTACCGCCATGTCCCAGGATCATAGTACATAACTGGGTATATGCAGAACCGGATTTAGATGGCAGGCAGTATGCAATTTTTCCCTTCCACTCAGGCTTTGTCAGATCTTCCCAGGACTCAGGAATGGTCATTCCGTCTTTTTCGATCAGATCTTTATTGTAAAACAGTACCATTGGCAGTGGGCTTTCACCGATCCACTTGTCATCTGGATCCTTATACTCTTCTGCGATCACATCATCATTTGCGCACACATATGGTGCAAAATAATCCTTAAATGCAGCCAGTGAGTCAGCACCTCCGCCCCAGAGTACATCAGCAATCGGATTAGCAGACTCAGCTGCAATACGGTTGCAAAGCTCTCCAGTTCCGGCTGCTACTACTTCTACCTTAACATTTGGATATTTCTCCATAAACAGGTTCACACCTGCATTTAACGGATCTGCATCATGAGGAGAATACACAACTACTGTACCGGTGTAATCTTCCGGAGCTTTCTCTGCTGATGCCTCAGACTCTTTTGCTTCTTCCTTAGACTCTTCCTTAGCCTCTGCTGCTGTTGTTTCCTCTGCCTTGGTCTCTGCCGGTGCTGCAGTAGTAGCGGTATTTCCGCCTCCGCACGCTGTCATACTCAGTACCATCATGGCTGCCAGTGACGCTGCTACAAATCTTTTCTTCATATACACCTCTCCTTTTCTATGTACCTTTCCGGTACATTTCTTCCGGTCTCACCGGAAATTAAATTTTGCAGTTTAAAAACTGCTTCTCACGTTCTTTGAAGTTTTTGTTACATCTCTCATATACTGTAACTTTTTACTTCTGATGATGATATTATATATTTTTATTATGCATTTTTCCATTTGTTATTCTAACTTTTATTGTGTTATTCTGAAACTTTTGCATAATTTTTATATTATTTCAAAAATATTATATATGCATATTATACATATATCGACAAAAAAAAGACCGCCATGATAAATGCAGCCGGTTTATTGCATTTATTCACAGCAGTCCTCTTTTCATTTATATGTACTCTCGGAGTCTTTCATGCACTTGCCTTTGCGGCCGATTTTCCGCCAGTCGCACCCGAATTTTATCAACGTACGCACCGCGTACGCCTCAAAAATTTGGACACAACTGACAAAAAATCTTCTCACAAAATCAAGTACAAAAAGATTCCGAGATTACATTTATTTATGATAATGTCACCGCAAGATGATATATCCTTTTACCATGATTTTTTACCACTTATAATGCTTGATCAGAGCCTGGGTTCCCAGATCTCCCATGCCTTCATTTTCCAGTTTTTTACAGATTCCAAGAACATCCTCTAATACATCTAACCTGGTTCCTCTTTCAGATGCTTCCTCATCTGCAATGCCCATATCCTTGATAAAATGCTTTAAGAAAAAGCCCGGCGCATAATCATCTTTTGCTGCCTTGGAAGCTACATTGTTCATCTGGCACTTCCAGCTGCACCGGTGGAAATAGATTTAAGCATTACATCTACATCCAGTCCTGCATTCTTTGCGTAGACCATAGCCTCGCATGCACCTGCTAAAGCACCTGCAATGGCGATCTGGTTGCACATCTTGGTGTGCTGTCCGTTTCCTGACTTTCCTTCGTAGTTGATGTCCTTTCCCATTGCCTCAAATACAGGCAGACAGGTATCAAAGTCCTCTTTATCGCCGCCTGCTAAAATAGTCAGTGTTCCCGCCTTTGCGCCGCTGTCACCGCCGGTTACAGGGGCATCTAAGCCATGGAGACCACGTTTCTTTGCCTCTTCGTATATCTGCTGATCCAGCTTCGGGCTCGTGGTTGTCATATCGATCAAATATGTGCCTTTATCTGCATTTTCAAGGATACCATTTTCCCCGAAGTATACCTCTTCAACATCCTTAGGATAACCAACAATGGTAATGACCACATCTTTTCCTTTGGAGCAGTCTGCAACTGTATCACACCATACAGCGCCCTCTGCGATCACATCTTCTACCTTTGACTTTGTTCTGGTATAAATAGAAACCTCATAACCAGCCTTCATCAGATTGCGCACCATAGATTTTCCCATAATGCCAACGCCAATAAATCCAATTTTCTTTAACATCTGTTTCTCCTTTCCTTCGTTACACAAAATGTCCTTTATGATTTCTTCTATACACGGTTCAATCCCAGTATTTTCATATTGTTTTATGATCCCGCACTGATCCAGACGTTCTTTAGAAAAATCTTTTTCATCTGCCAGGAATCTTCGGCACATTTCCGCATATTTGGGATTTTTCTGGGTATTTTCCCTGTTTAATGCCCGCTGTAAACGCACACCATCTTCCACATGGATATACAAAGGGACCATAACTTCTGCCCCATAATATTTACAAAGCCCTTCATAAGACTCCAGCGTCCCCATCATAAGATAACTGCAGGAACCAGGTCGATCTGACCGTCATCTGCTGTGAAATAACTCCATGGCCCGTAAATAGTATCGTAGGTGCGGCATTCGATCACTTTACCTGCATCCTTCATAGCCTGAAGCTGCTTCTCATCTGTAAAAATGTATTCCACACCATTAGTCTCCCCATCACGGATGGGTCTGGTGGTATACATGCGTACAGTCCCCAGTTCCGGCATTTTCTTTACCAACCGCTTGTAAATAGTATCCTTTCCTGAGGCACTTTTCCCCATTACATAATAAATCTTTCCCATTATGTTTCCATCTTTCTCTCTGTTTTCAAATGGACATGTCACCTGACGATGCCATTACCTGTATAGTGAAAAGATCCGTATCTTCCAGTCCCTGGACCGGCAGATCTTTTTCTATATAATCCTGTAATGTTTCCAGTATTTCTTCTGTGATCCGCTCTCCCGGTGCTAAAAGCGGAATACCCGGTGGATAAATATAGGCAAATTCTCCACAAATGCGGCCGCTGCTTTCTCTTAAAGACACTGTTTCTTTTTCCCCATCTATTGCTTTAAAAACAGGCATTACCTGCATTGCATGGCGGCTGTAAACATTATCCCCAGGCTCATTATTGCAGATTTTTCCAGATTTTTCCAGATTTTTATCAATTTCCAGCAACGCCTTTTTCAGATGCTTCAGCCCCTTTTTGCTGTCTCCAATAGCTGCAATGGCTGTTACGTAATCGGCACCGCACATTTCCATTTCCAGATGATATTTTTCCCTTAAGATCCGGGAAAGCATTTCCCCGGTAAGCCCGCTGCCTCTTACTGAAACAACGATCTTGGAAATATCCACATCAGAAATTCCTGCTGTTCCTACCAGATTCTCTTCCACCAGGCGCAGGTATTTCATTTTTTCCAGTTTTTTCCGTATTTTAAGCAAATCAGCTTCAAATTCAGCCACTTTACCTTCTTTTCTATACTGATCCATAAGAAAAATGCTGTTCTCAATGGACGCCATAAGCACATAAGAAGGACTGCTGCTCTGGTAGATCTGAAGATACCGCTCTATCTTTTTAATGTCCAGATAGCATCCTCCATCCGGCCTGTTATTTTTAACATGGAGCAAAGCTGTCTGGGTCAGACTTGGCAGTGTTTTATGCACACTCTGGATCACTGCATCTGCCCCCAGTTCAAGGGCTGACTTTGGAAATGCATCTCCATAAGCAAAATGCGCACCATGAGCCTCATCTACAATCAGAGGAATTCCTGCTTTATGGGCAACATCTGCGATTGCTTTCACATCTGAAACAATCCCGTCATACGTAGGAGAAACCATCAGCACAGCCTGGATATCCGGCTCCTCTTTTAATGCCTTTTCCACATCTTCTGGCAAAATACCTCCCTGTATCCCCAATCCTGGGACCGGTTGTGGATAAACATAAACTGCCTCCAGATGGTTTAAATAAATTCCGTGATACACCGCCTTATGGCAATTTCGGCTGACCAGTATCTTTCCTCCATGGGAAACCGCTGCACTAATGGCAGACAGCAGCCCGCAGGTACTTCCATTTACAAGATACCATGTACGGTCAGAACCGTAAAGGCATGATGCCCATTCCATAGAATCTTTTAAGATCCCCTCTGCATGATGGAGATTGTCAAAGCCGTCAATTTCTGTTATATCCACCGAAAATGGATCTGGAAAGGATAGTTTAATTCCCTTTGCCCTCTTATGTCCCGGCATATGAAAAGGATACATATCTGATTTCCGGTACTTTTTTAAACGTTCAATGAGAAGTTCCTCTTTTTTCACCTTTTTCTGCTCCCGGTTCCCGCATAAAGCCCTTTTTCATTCTGCAGCTGTAAAAGACGGATCACAGCTGCCCGCAGCTGCCGGCGATTTCTTACCTGAATGAATTTATCCGGATAGTGTTCACTCACCTGCTTATATCCTTCTTTCTTTTCCTGGCTGCGTCCATTTTTCAGGATCCATAAGATAAATTCTTTATCCATCTTTTCTACACAGCCATCTGCCATGCTTTTTCTAGTATGGCCTTTGTATCTGTAATAACGGCGCAACGCCTGCCACAGGCAGATCCATCTTGGATAATCCATAAAAATTGATCAGTCTGCTTCTTTCATACGCCTTTTCTGGCAGAATTTTTCATAATTTCCATCAATGACCCAGCCACGATCTTTATTTTCCTCTAAAAACTGCTCACAAAGCATTTTTCCTTCTGCTTCCCCCCGCTCCTTCCAGCCTGCTTCAAACTGAAGTTTGTCTAAATGGAGTACCGGACAGCCAATTATCTTACCCAGTTTTGCTGCCAGCACCGATTTTCCGGAGCCTGTATATCCGATCACTGCAATTTTCATTTTTTCCTTCCCCAAATGTTAAAGCCATATTGAAAAAATCCCCTGCAAGGCCTTATACCTGTTATAAAGTCTCTGCAGGGGATTGGCTGCCTAAAACAGCTTATTTATTATTTTGTTGCAGTTCTTGTTTTCATGAATATGGAAACAAGAAGATGTCATGGCTGAACTGTAACATTATTTCTCTCTTGTTTCAGTCATTTTCTTAACATCTGCGATAAATGTGCTAAGATCAGCAACACCAAGATCGCCCTTGTCACGGCTTCTTACAGTGATCTTGCCTTCTGCTGCTTCCTTCTCACCTAATACCAGCATGAACGGAACTTTCTCTAACTGAGCCTGACGGATCTTGTATCCAACCTTCTCATCCTTACGGTCTAACTCTGTACGGATACCAGCTGCTTTTAACTGATCATACACACCCTGGGCATATTCCATGGACTTTTCTGATACAGGAATAACCTTAACCTGAACAGGAGCCAGCCATACAGGGAACTTACCTGCAAAATGCTCGATCAGGATACCAATGAAACGCTCAATAGAACCAAAGCATACACGGTGGATCATAATAGGAGCTTCTTTGTACCATCTTCAGCCACGTACTCAGCATCAAAACGCTGCGGAAGCTGGAAATCAAGCTGGATAGTACCGCACTGCCAGGTACGTCCGATAGAGTCTCTTAAATGGAAGTCGATCTTAGGTCCGTAGAATGCGCCGTCTCCTTCATTTACAATGTACTTTAAGCCCATTTCATCCAGTGCGTTTCTCAGGCCGTTTGTTGCCATCTCCCAATCTTCATCAGATCCCATGGAATCTTCTGGTCTGGTAGAAAGCTCTACGAAATAATCAAATCCAAACTGAGAGTAAACTTCGTTGATCAGTCTTGTAACGCCCTTGATCTCGTCAGTGATCTGATCCTGGGTCATGAAGATATGTGCATCATCCTGGGTGAAGCAGCGTACACGCATCAGGCCATGAAGCTGTCCGCTCTTCTCATGACGATGTACCAGACCTAACTCACCAACTCTTAATGGCAGGTCACGGTAGGAACGAGGCTGGGCCTTATACACCAACATACCGCCTGGACAGTTCATTGGCTTAATAGCGTAGTCTCATCATCAATAACAGTTGTATACATGTTCTCTTTGTAATGATCCCAGTGACCAGAGGTCTCCCACAGCTTACGGCTTAAGATAACAGGAGTAGAAACTTCCTGATATCCCTCTCTTAAGTGGATCTCACGCCAGTAATCGATCAGTGTATTCTTTAAAGTCATGCCCTTTGGAAGGAAGAATGGGAAACCAGGTCCTTCTTCTGCGAACATGAACAATCCCAGCTCTTTGCCCAGTTTTCTATGATCACGCTTCTTAGCCTCTTCCATCATGGTCAGATAGCTTTCCAGATCTTCTTTCTTTGCAAATGCAGTACCATAGATTCTGGTCAGCATCTTATTCTTCTCACTGCCCCTCCAGTAAGCACCTGCAATGCTGGTCAGCTTAAATGCTTTAATGCCCTTTGTATAAAGAATATGTGGTCCTGCACACAGATCTACAAAGTCACCCTGCTGATAGAAGCTGATAGTCTCACCTTCTGGAAGATCCTCGATCAGCTCTACCTTATAAGGCTCTCCTTTTTCCTGCATAAATTTAATAGCTTCGTCTCTAGGCAGAACGAATGGCTTTAATGCCAGATTCTCCTTAACGATCTTCTTCATTTCAGCCTCTAACTTTTCCAGATCATCCGGAGTAAATCCACCTTCTCTGTCAAAGTCATAGTAAATCCATCATCAATTGCCGGTCCGATCGCCAGCTTGGTCTCCGGATACAGTCTCTTTACTGCCTGTGCAAGTACATGGGAAGCAGTATGGCGAATGGCTCTTAATTCGTCTTTTGCTTCTTCAACACTTCCATCTGGTAAAATAATCTTCATGGTAAACTCCTTTCGTTTTTAAAACGCTTTCTAGTACATCGTTTGGATATGTCCTTTAAGGCTTTAAGATATTAAAAAACCCCTGACACATCTCTATGTCCAAGGGTGCATATACACGGTTCCACCTTGATTTTCACTCATTCATCCCTTAACGCGGGGTACGGTATCATTTCCCACTTCTAAAGCCTTAAAGCTTTATTACAGTTCCCTGATACGGCTCAGGACTGGTCTTCATCTGTCTCCTGCATGCGCCTTTCCACCAACTGGCTGCTCTCTGTCTGCTTCCCACAGATTACTGGTTCCTTCAATGCCTTTTGCATTTCTGCTAACCTTGATTATAACATTTAAGTCCTATTTGTCAAGATAGAACTAATACAACAGATGCATTCTAATTACAGTTTTACTATGACATCTTCTAGTTTCCAGTTACTATACACGGGCAGACTTGTGTACAACCACTCGGTCAATTAAAATAAGGGAGTCTGATGCACAAATCAGGCTCCATATCTTCTGTTAAAGATTTCCATGACAGCGGTATAAATGTTGGGGTTGTTTTTTCGTACTTCAAGCAGCACACCCTTGCTATGACATAATTCTTCGATACTTTCAAGGCTTCGAAATGTCATTGCAAAAGTCTGTTTTCGTTTATAATCTCTCAAACAGCGTTCTGCGGTATTGTTTGTGGTTGGCACCCTCATGTCATGCAGGAAAAGAAGATGCTCTGTTTTATATTCCTGCATCCGGCGATATAAGTTGTAGCTTCGCGGTAATACGGGCTTGGCTCATTACGTTTGTATTCTTCTTTGGCTTTGTCCAGGATTTCCTGATACTCTGTCTCAAAGCCAGCTACTGTTTGAGCGTCTAACGATGCTTCACCAGTATGTTCTTTCCGGTAATGTATCATTCGTTGGAGCAGTTCTCTCATTCGCCGGTTCCAGGTAAGGGATGACTCATTTTCCATGCTGTCTTTCAGATACCGTTCTACATGCGCAAGGCATTCCTGATGAGCGCTTCCATAACGGTAAAAAGTAATTTCATGATCGTGTACCAGAATCCCCCGGAAATCTTCTGTTACAGTTCCCTTTACGCCTTCATGCCCCTTTTTCTCACGGGCAAAGTAAAGTACCTTTTCCTCATCTGAAGATGCGCAGACAAATACATAGGCGCTTTCTCCGTTTACGCGGGCATTTGTACAGTCTGTATGCAGAACCGGGCAGGACAGCAGGTCTGCAAAGATTTTTTTCCGTTCTGTTTCTGTTTTGGAAGAAAACTCACGGCAGAGTTTATTGATCATTCCTCTGGAAATTTTCAGCTTTCCACCTGTCAAATCAGAGAGAAAGCGCTGGCTTTTATCAATGGAAACTGCACAGTCTGTATTTAACAGAAATAAAAGTGACTTGATGCTGCCATCATAGTTCACATCATCAACCACTCCTGCGGGAAAAGCTGCATGGACTTTTTCTCCCGTCTTGGAGTTACGATATACATCTGCCTGATATTCCGTTACATGAAGAATCATTTCAATGGAAACAAGCTGTTTGGTTATGATCTTCTTTGTTTTTTTGAAATCCGGATCCTCTGCCACAATTTTGGGCGCAGGCAGATGTACAGTCTGAGTTGCTTCCTGCTTTTTCCTTCCATGATGGGCGTGCCCTGGCTGCGCTCCGGGTTTTCTTCCAGTGCGTTCACGATTGTTGGATATTTTTCGACGGTTTCTTGATTGTGATGACGGAATGGAGGAATTTTCATAATCACGGTTCAACTGTGCCAGAAGTTTCTTATTCTGTCCCTCTGTTTTTTCCAGCTGATCCTTTAGCTCACTGTTTTCACGGCGCAGTCCAGCGACCTCAGACAATGCCTGATCACGCGTTGTTCTGCGGCAAAGCGCATTCTTTTAGCCTTTTAATGCATGCTCCAGATCTTTCATCTGTGCATTCAGTTCCTTAAGTGCATCTTCATATGCCTCTTCGCACCATTTCCAGGCTTTTCTTACATCTTTGCGAAGATTTTCAATCGTTTGTTTCAGACGTTTTATCTGTCGGCGGTACTCATCAAGTACTTTTTGATGTTCCATTTGAATCTGTTGGAATCGTTCTCCTGACTCATGATCGGCTACTTTTTTTCTCAATATTCGGTTTTCACACTGCAACGCTCCAATATATTCAAACGGCTTTCCCATTATGATTGCTCCAATGCTTTAATGATTTTATCCTGGTTTTCAATCAACTGTTTCAGAAGACGGATCTGTTCTTCCTGGGCTTTAATTGTTTTTAAAAGTTCTTTATTTTCTTTTTCGTACTGTTCGCAGACACCCTTTTGAAGTTTCAGTAACTGCTCGATTTTTACAGACATGTCATTCATGCTCATCCCTCTTTTCATGGAATGATTATAGCAGAAGATCTGATTTATGCGAATTTGCAGGAGATGATCATTCGTCATTTTTTCATGTGAATAACTCTAAAAAAATGGTCAGATAAGAAGCTGGCGTGGAGAAACCATCCACAAAAATCGATGAATTCAACACGCCTCAAAAGAGAATTTATAGATACTGTTGATAACTTAAGCAATAAAACATGTAGCCGGAAGCGATATCCGCAGAATTTCTTCCGGCTAAAATAGTTTTGATGAAAAAGAAAAATGATTTTCGTCACTTTCCACAATGAAAATGAACTACCCGTGTAAAGAAATTGAAAACAAAGTATTTAAATATAAAAAAGAACTGAAGGAGGGACTGATCAAGCACCCGAAAAAAGTAGTAGAGAATTTTGTCCGGTTTAAGGCCGGGGATAATCTTCAAACATTGACAAAAGCTGATTTAGAGGCAATGAAGCTTACAGCATGGAGTGACTTTAATGTTTTTGTTGGGTGCATGAGAAAGGAAGTCTGCATTCGGAAAATTGCACAGAATGTTGAATGGAACGGTCAAAGCCAGATGAAAATAATGATGAGATAGCACTTGCAGAATTAAAGTTTTCAAAAGATGGGAACTATATTCCAAATTCGTTATCAATTTCGCCATTGGCATGGGCAATGAAAAAAATGTCAAATGGAATTACAAATGCCAGTGAAAAACTATCTGTTTCTGAATATTCAAAGCTGAGTCGGATAAGGAAAAATTAAGAAAATTATGCTCAGAAATTCCAACAGGGAGTACCTTCCCGGTCTCTTATGTACAAGGAGAAAATGAGGGCGATGAAGAGTTTATTCCATCAACGGATGAAGTAATAAATGAACTCAGTAAAGCGAATATCATGAGCAGAGAATTGACTTCACAGGAGTTAAGCAGATTTGGGTTTGATAGTATGGAAGATGTTAAAAAATTCAGCGCAGAGATAAGATCAAATCTTATTTGGGGTATGAAATTATATCTTCTTTTAGAAAATGCATACAAACAGGCAAATGCAGAAATTGATGCATCTTGCTGCGGTATATTATTTTGCAAAGCAATTGAAGTGCAAATGCAGGAATGTTTTGTTGATGCATTAAAATATCATTTCCCGGAGTATCGAATGCCAGGGCTTCCAGCGACAGCTGTGCAGGATAAAAAAATTCTTCATTTAAAAGATCGCAAACATCGGAAGTATTTACATTAGGATGGTATCTAACCTTTATACAGAAAAAGAAAACGGAACTTGGTTCGATCATGAATCAGATCGGTTATGCAAGGTATGATAAGCAGTAGTGGGATGATTTCAGGTCAAAGCTGTATGACTGCAAAAACAAACGAAATGATTGCTGTCATACAAGGCTGTTCCGGTGGGAAAATCTTGAAACTTTGCTGGAAACAATGTTTTACTCAACGGAGTCTAAACACCATAACAAGATTGGAGGGCTTATGTTTGAGAGTAGGGTTGGTCTTTTAATGAAAGAAAAATAACTGTATATCAGGTAACACTGCCGTAGATTAAAAAGCATATGTCAAAAATGTTATTGACATATGCCTTTTATAGAGCTATTATATGATATAAGTGTCAAAAGTATAAATTGCGTTTGTGCTCGCACAAATAAGCAATTTATACTTATTGACACGCCGAACACCGAAAACGAAATAAAATGGTGTGAACACGCCATTTTATTCGTTTTCGGTGTTCGAGGATTGCGGGAATTGCATAGCATGGAGCAATCCGGTTACATCAGTGAGTGGCAAAATTTACTTTTGACACTCA
>ENA-OQBT01001153-OQBT01001153.1-human-gut-metagenome-genome-assembly--contig:-NODE-1153-length-11537-cov-6.926293_pt1 | contig 11537 bp, 14 predicted proteins | sample MGYA00242749_ERZ504557 | MGnify/ENA primary metagenome ERZ504557 (study PRJEB26092, sample SAMD00036243) | human gut metagenome | host: Homo sapiens | study: EMG produced TPA metagenomics assembly of... | reverse complement strand
CTCTTGAATTGAGGAATTGTGGTTTTGTAGTGAACCAAAAGAAGGTCCAACGTCTGATAAATCTCCTTGGTTTAAGTTCCCAAATTCGTCGTAAACGCAAGTATTCTTCATACCAAGGAGAAGTTGGCAAGAAAGCAGATAACCTTAGTGACCAAGGTTGGCAATACCAACATCAGTATTAACATCAATTTCTAGAGGATAAAGGGATCCAGACGTCCATGTCACGTAAGGGAAATAGTCCAGACAATGGTATGATGGAGTCCTTCTTTGGCATTCTTAAGTCTGAGATATTTTATGGTTACGAGAAGACGTTTAACTCACTTGAGCAATTGGAACAAACTATTGTAGACTATATTGATTATTACAACAACAAACGCATTAAAGTAAAATTAAAAGGACTTAGTCCTGTGCAGTACAGAACTAAATCCTTTGGATAAATTATTTGTCTAATTTTTTGGGGTCAGTACAAGAGCTCAGCATCCGCTGGTTTTTTTCTTTCAGTGTATTAAAAAACAACCGTTCTCACTATTGTTCAATAAATTTAAATCTTTTCAAGGACAGATTGGGTTACCCAAGTCTTGAGATTTCCGATTTGGACGAGGATGCCATCGCTAGGTGGGTCAATGGCAAGAACTTTGAAGTTACCTGGAATAGTAAAGGTCTCACCAGGATTGAGGTACTGGTCTGATGTTGGATTACCTTGTGCATCAACTTCAAGAACGGGGCTAGGGTCAACGATATTGTGTTTGGTTGGTGTACCTCCAGCTAAATCTTGGCTGGTGATGGTATTTCCTGACACAGAGGTGACACGGAAGGTACCTGTGAATCGGACTGAATCGCCAACTTTTATAGAAGAATTAGTAGGATTTCTATTTTGAGTTCCTGATTCGAGGTCTTTAAAATGGATATATCCAGACACTTGACTCTTATGGAAGCTACGTTTGTGATATTTCTCAGGCCCCTGACCCGCATCGTAGTTGTATTCTTCAATAGTTACCTGATCACCATGTACTTCTGCAACCCAAGCGACATGCCCCATGTGACCAGCTCCATTAACACCAGCTGAGAACCAGGCGATGCTCCCTACGGCAGGATTCATGTCAACACGGTAGCCATTCGCACGTGCGATATTACCCCAAGTGATGGCATTTCCATAACCTATAGGTAAGGTGAATCCATTGGTGTTGCTAAGGCGGTAGGCCGCAAAGGAAGTACACTGACGCCAGTACATAGTCCAAGGGTCCACGCCGAAGCCACCATATTTCCAAGAAAAAGGGTAGTCATCTCCGAGGACAGCTGCCTGAGCAGAGCCGCTGCACGAAACCGAAACAGTCGCTAGACAAGCTAGCAGTATGAGATAATTTAGTAATTTTTTCTTCATTTCAACCTCCACCTACCTATTCGCAGTTTTTCAGGAAAATGAAGATGATTTTTGAATTTAAGTCTCTCTTAAGCTATTTAGACTATACTATCATTAATCCTAAATAACTTTTTTCATTTTCATAATCTCCTAAGAGGCGGTCCAAGTGGTCGCCTTTTTTTATGTTCAAATTTGGCTACACACCCATATCTCCGAACAAATATGTTATAATGGTTACATATAATTCGTGAAAATAACTAATTTTTCCGAATGATGGTCGTTAACGGGCATTTGCCCCTAGTATTATTTGATATTGAGGTATCTTTCAAATGAAACTTTTGGTTGTTGGTTCTGGCGGTCGTGAACATGCGATTGCCAAGAAATTATTGGATCTAAGGACGTTGAGCAGGTTTTCGTGGCTCCTGGTAATGACGGGATGACATTGGACGGTCTTGATTTGATCAACATCGGAATTTCCGAACATTCTAAGCTTATTGACTTCGCAAAAGCGAACGATATTGCTTGGACCTTTATCGGTCCAGACGATGCCCTTGCGGCTGGTATCGTGGATGATTTCAATGCGGCAGGACTCAAAGCCTTTGGTCCGACCAAGGCTGCGGCTGAACTTGAGTGGTCTAAGGATTTTGCTAAGGAAATCATGGTCAAATATGATGTTCCAACAGCAGCCTATGGAACATTTTCAGATTTCGAGGAAGCTAAAGCCTATATTGAGGAAAAAGGCGCTCCAATCGTCGTCAAGGCAGACGGTTTGGCTCTAGGTAAAGGTGTCGTCGTTGCTGAAACAGTTGAGCAAGCAGTAGAAGCCACTCACGAGATGCTTTTGGACAATAAATTCGGTGACTCAGGTGCGCGTGTGGTCATCGAGGAATTCCTGGACGGGGAAGAGTTCTCTCTCTTTGCCTTTGTCAATGGGGACAAGTTCTACATTATGCCAACGGCCCAAGACCACAAACGTGCTTATGATGGTGACAAGGGACCTAACACTGGTGGGATGGGTGCCTATGCGCCAGTTCCTCACTTGCCACAGAGCGTGGTTGACACAGCGGTTGACACTATTGTCAAGCCGGTTCTTGAAGGCATGATCAAAGAAGGTCGTCCCTACACTGGTGTCCTTTACGCTGGTCTTATCTTGACAGCTGACGGCCCTAAAGTCATCGAGTTCAACTCTCGCTTTGGTGATCCTGAAACGCAAATCATCTTGCCTCGTTTGACATCTGATTTTGCGCAAAATATCACTGACATTTTGGATGGCAAAAAGCCAGCAATCACTTGGACCGACAAGGGTGTGACACTTGGTGTGGTTGTAGCATCAAACGGTTACCCACTCGCTTATGAGAAAGGCGTCAAGCTTCCAGCCAAGACAGAGGGCGACATCATCACTTACTATGCAGGTGCTAAATTCGCTGAAAATGGCCAAGACCTCCTTTCAAACGGCGGACGTGTCTACATGCTGGTCACAACAGCAGACACCGTCAAAGATGGTCAAAATATCATCTACAGCGAACTCAACAACCAAAACACAGAAGGCTTGTTCTACCGTACAGATATCGGTAGCAAGGCTAACAAATAATAAGTGACCATAGGTTGTAAAAGGCGAGCGAAAGCGAGCCAAACTAAGATAATGGTTACCGTGGTGAAAAGACCAGAACAGATCCTGTTCTGGTCGGGGGAACTTTGAGACCCTAGGCTAAAAGTTTAGGGATGAAACCGAAGGTTTGCTTCCGTCCCCACCACCTAAGACCATTATCAAAAAAGAAATAATATAAGAAAGGGAATGTTCAGTTAGTTTTCCTAACCGAACACGGGACTAAATCCCTAGGAAAAAAGATAAAACTGCCTAGACGTAACGTCGTCGTTAGTTTCCCTATTTTTCTACGGGAGTTTTCGCAAGCGAATCGTCCCTTTGTATCTTAATATGAAACCAGTAATTTCCATCATCATGGGCTCAAAATCCGACTGGGCAACCATGCAAAAAGCCGCTGAAGTCCTCAATAACTTCGGTGTCGTTTACGAAAAGAAAGTTGTTTCTGCACACCGTACACCGGACCTCATGTTCAAACATGCCGAAGAAGCTCGTAGTCGTGGCATCAAGGTTATCATCGCTGGTGCGGGTGGCGCAGCTCACTTGCCAGGGATGGTAGCAGCTAAAACTACCCTTCCAGTCATTGGCGTACCTGTCAAATCTCGTGCTCTTAGCGGTGTGGATTCACTTTATTCCATCGTTCAGATGCCAGGTGGAGTACCAGTCGCAACTATGGCGATCGGTGAAGCAGGTGCGACCAACGCAGCCTCTTTGCCCTTCGTCTTCTCTCGGTAGAAGACAAGGCTATTGCAGAGGCACTTGCTAACTTTGCTGAAGAACAAGGAAAAATCGCAGAGGAGTCTACAAATGAGCTCAACTAAAACCATTGGTATCATCGGTGGTGGCCAGCTTGGTCAGATGATGGCCATTTCTGCTATCTATATGGGCCACAAGGTTATCACCCTTGATCCTGCATCAGATTGTCCATCTTCTCGTGTGTCTGAGGTTATCGCGGCACCCTACGATGACGTAGATGCTCTTCGTCAGTTGGCGGACCGCTGTGATGTTCTCACTTATGAATTTGAGAATGTCGACGCTGACGGTCTTGACGCTGTCATCAAGGATGGACAACTTCCACAAGGAACAGAACTGCTTCGCATTTCACAAAACCGTATCTTTGAGAAGGACTTCCTTTCAAACAAGGCTCAAGTAACGGTGGCACCTTACAAGGTCGTGACCTCTAGCCTTGATTTGGAAGATATTGATCTTTCTAAAAATTACGTCCTCAAGACTGCGACAGGTGGTTACGATGGCCACGGTCAAAAAGTCATCACATCAGCCGAAGATTTGGAAGAGGCAAATGCACTTGCTAACTCAGCTGAGTGTGTCTTGGAAGAGTTCGTCAACTTCGACCTTGAAATTTCGGTTATCGTGTCTGGTAACGGCAAGGATGTGACGGTTTTCCCAGTTCAGGAAAATATCCACCGCAACAACATCCTCTCTAAGACTATCGTTCCAGCTCGTATTTCTGATAGACTAGCAGACAGAGCTAAAGCTATTGCTGTGAAGATTGCTGAGCAACTTAACCTCTCTGGTACCCTTTGTGTAGAAATGTTTGCGACAGCTGATGACATCATTGTCAACGAAATTGCGCCACGCCCACACAATTCAGGCACTACTCAATCGAAGCCTGCGACTTTTCACAATTTGACACACATATCTTGGGCGTTCTCGGAGCACCACTTCCAGCAATCAACCTCCATGAACCTGCTGTTATGCTCAACGTCCTCGGCCAACACGTCGAAGCAGCTGAGCGTTATGTCACAGAAAATCCAAGCGCCCACCTCCACATGTATGGTAAACTAGAAGCGAAGCACAACCGAAAGATGGGTCATGTGACTTTGTTTAGTAATGAGCCAGATAATGTGGTTGAGTTTGGGAAAGGAATTGATTTTTAGGTAAAAATAGCAATTCTAGGACTCGAAGTCATTGGAATGACTTATGCTACGCCTTTCAAAAAGCTGGCCACCAAGTAGAACATGTATTGAGAGAGTAAGCGAAACAATGATCAAAAATCTCTCTCGGTTGACCTGCTAGATGGTCACTATCATTCCAAGGGTGAAAACAAACATGACACCTATGAGGTACATGTGGCGAAAGCTCATTCAGAATACGATTTTATTTTTCTGAGTGTGAGTCATGGCTTTGTCAAAGAAGCTTTGGAAATCTTGCGAAAAAATAATGTCAAAGGCACCCTTGTTTTCTTCTGTAATTTCTGGAATACTCGAAAAGAGGTAGAGGAGTGGGCAGGAGACTACGTTTATATTCTAGCTTTTCCAACTGCTGGAGGCAGATGCAGGATGACCATTTGGATGGGGTCTTGTTCGATTATTTAATGCTAGAAGGTGAGCAAAAAGCATACATTTCTAACTATACTGATTTGACGGCTTTACTGACTTCTGCAGATTTAAAGTGGGAAGTGCCTCATGATATGGTCGAGTGGATTTGGATTCACATGGCGATTAACACAGGTGTCACTTCGACAGCTGCACGTTCGGGGAATCTGGAAAATCCAGAACAGCTGGCTCTGAACTTGATGAATAGTTCTTCGGAATTATCATTAGTCATCAAGACCATTCGAGAAGCTTTGAAAGTCGTAGAAGCGCGTGGCGTAAATTTGAAGCTTTACAAAGCTGAGCTCTTGCCGTACAAAATTCCCGCATGGATTGCTGGAAAAGCCATGAAAATCATGTTTGCAAAAAATGAGCTGACCCGAAAAATTATGACCTTACACAATGATAAACAGGACATCTTCTATTGTTGTCAAAGTGTTTATCAAACCGGTCAGGAGTTAGGTGTGAAGATTCCCATTCTGGAAGCAAATATGAAGGGAATTTCACTTTAGGAGGTTTTATGATTCAACTCATCGTTAATGCATTTGTTGAAAAAGATAAGACAGTAGCAGTCGTTTAAGTCTTGTATGCTAGTGGCAATCACGAAAAAGTGAGAGCTAAGTATGAAGAGTTGATTGCTCAATATCCTGAAAACTATTTAGCTATCTATGATTTGCCGATGGATACGGATTTGAATACACTAGATCACTATCCGTCAGTGTGGATTGGAAAAGAAGAGTTTTAATAGGAGACCTTAATGTCGATATTTAATTTTGGAAAACCCAAAGATGAAGCTTTAGAAAATAAAATTCAGAGATTAAATCAAGAGATTGCTATTCAAAAAGCAAAATTGGCAGATTTAAAATCTCAAATAAAGATAGCAGACGAGATAGTCTCATTAAATACGGAGTTATCTCAGAAGCGGTCAGAATTATTTGCTATTCAGAACGAGATTTCTTTAGCTAATGACACACTTGGATTACAAGAGTTTGGATTCTTTGAGAGACAGTATAAGTTTTCTGATAGCACAAAATATAAGGAAGCTTTGGATAATTTGCGAAAACAGCAGAAAGATTTAGTTAAATCTGGTCAGGCTGGTAGAATTATAGTACCTATGCTTTTAGATAATAATAAAAGCAAGGGGAAGGCAATGCAGAATCAGCTTATTAAAGCGGCTATTCGTGGTTTTAATGGTGAAGCGGATGCCTTGTTAGTAAAAGTTTCTGTTTCGAATGTCGAAAAGAAAATCCAGGCATTGAAGAAAGCATTCCAACAACTGAATAGAATGTATTCACGTAATCAAATTGAAATTACGATACCCTATCTAAACTTGAAAATTGAAGAATTGCGTCTAGCTGCTGAGTTTGAACTACAGAAGCAAGAAGAAAAAGAATTGCTTCGTGAGCAAAGAGCAAAGAGCGTGAGGATAAAAAACTTCAGGCTGAAATTAAAGCACGCCGAAAGCAATTGGAAAAAGATAGAACCCACTTTAAAAATATGGTTTTTAAGGTTGAGGAGCTTTTGAAAAATGCTACTGGTGAGGATCTTGAAGAACTTCAGAGACAGTTATCTGAGTATCAAGATAAATTATCCGAACTAGATGAAATCGAAGAAGATATTGATTATCGTGAAGGTCATGCAACTGCAGGCTACGTATATGTTATTTCTAACATTGGTTCCTTTGGTGAAGATGTTTATAAAATTGGAGTTACTCGTCGTTTAGAACCTCTTGAACGCATCAGGGAATTAAGTAGCGCATCAGTACCTTTTCAATTTGATGTCCATGCTTTGATTTTTAGTGAAGAAGCTTTTGCATTAGAGACTGAATTACATAATCAACTTAGTGAGTATAAGGTTAATAAAGTAAATAACCGTAAAGAGTACTTCAAGGTTCCATTTGAAAAAATTAAGGCACTTTTAGATAAACACGAAGAGTTGACTATAGAATTAAATGAGAACGCTGAAGCATTCGAATATAGACAGACTCTACTGAAGGGGTAGCTATAGATGAAGTGGTTATTTTTAGTATTATTTATTGGGTGTGGGGTAAATGATTAGGTTTATCTTCTGATGATAATGATGATGAATTAGATGAAAACGCAACATTTTATTCAAATGTAACTTCAGCAGAAAAACCTCAGACTTCTAAGGAAGAAAGACTAAAGTGGGCAGTTGCTACGGCAGTATTTCTAGTTCTATTTTTGATATTTGCATTTTTTAGATAATTTAAAGGAGAAACAACAACATGATCGAACGTTACTCTCGCCCAGAAATGGCGAACATTTGGACTGAAGAAAATAAATACCGTGCTTGGCTTGAGGTGGAAATCTTGGCTGACGAAGCATGGGCTGAGTTGGGGGAAATCCCTAAGGAAGATGTGGCTTTGATTCGTGAAAAGGCGGACTTTGACATCGACCGTATTTTGGAAATCGAGCAGCAAACTCGTCACGATGTGGTTGCTTTCACACGTGCGGTTTCTGAAACTCTTGGCGAAGAGCGTAAGTGGGTTCACTATGGTTTGACGTCTACTGACGTGGTAGATACTGCCTATGGTTACCTCTACAAACAAGCCAACGATATTATCCGCAAGGATCTTGAAAACTTCCTTAATATCATCGCTGACAAAGCGAAGGAACACAAGTTTACGATCATGATGGGTCGTACGCACGGTGTGCACGCTGAGCCTACAACTTTTGGTCTTAAATTAGCGACTTGGTACAGTGAAATGAAGCGTAATATCGAGCGTTTCGAGCATGCGGCTGCTGGTGTGGAAGCTGGTAAGATTTCTGGTGCGGTTGGTAACTTTGCCAACATCCCACCATTTTGTTAGAAAAGCTACGTCTTGCGACAAGCTTGGTATCCGTGCTCAAGAAATCTCTACACAGGTGCTTCCTCGTGACCTTCACGCTGAGTACTTTGCAGTTCTGGCCAGCATCGCAACTTCTATCGAGCGTATGGCAACTGAAATTCGTGGTCTTCAAAAATCTGAACAACGTGAAGTGGAAGAGTTCTTTGCAAAAGGTCAAAAAGGATCCTCAGCAATGCCTCACAAACGTAACCCTATTGGTTCTGAAAACATGACAGGTCTTGCACGTGTCATCCGTGGTCACATGGTAACAGCTTATGAAAACGTAGCTCTTTGGCACGAACGCGATATCTCTCACTCATCAGCTGAGCGTATCATCGCACCAGACACAACCATCTTGATTGACTACATGCTTAACCGTTTTGGAAACATCGTTAAGAACTTGACAGTCTTCCCAGAAAACATGATCCGCAACATGAACTCCACATTTGGTCTTATCTTCAGTCAACGTGCTATGCTTACCTTGATTGAAAAAGGCATGACGCGTGAACAAGCTTACGACCTTGTTCAACCTAAGACAGCTCAATCATGGGATAACCAAGTAGACTTTAAACCACTTCTTGAAGCAGATCCAGAGGTAACTTCTCGCCTCACTCAAGAAGAAATCGACGAAATCTTCAACCCAGTTTATTATACTAAACGTGTTGATGAAATCTTCGAACGCATCGGTTTGGGTGACTGATTTATATGAATAAGAGAAAGCAGGACCGCCCTGCTTTTTTATGGTGATATCTATGTCACTATTTTTGTTCTCTTTTTGGCTTTACAATAGGGTCATCGCAAGAAAACTGTCAGGAAGGAGGAGTTATCATTCTTAAAAGGACGATTTAACTGTTTGCCGGAACTTAGTCTCTTAATAGTAAGCCTTGCTTATAATATCATCCGGATTATGAATGATTTAGGAAGTATCAAAGTTCCTTCTTGGTTTTTAGATATGGATATTCCTAATGGGTGCTTACTATTACTTATTTTGCTTATCGTTTTAAAAAGTGATGAAAGAGAATAATATTTTAAGTAACCTTTAAGTTCATTAAGATATATTATAACCATCCTAGTAAAGCAGCTAGCTTTTGTGAGCTAGAAGGTGAACATAATTTTTTCATAACAAATTTCCCCGAAGAAAGTCTAGTAATCTAGGCTTTTTTCTTCTTTTTGATGTTTTATTAGGATATTTTAAGAAAACACTTGAAAACCCTTCCAGAAAAAGGTGATATAGTTATATAAAGATTCTATTGGACAAGCGGTCACCTTTGAAGATTAGGTTGGGAAGCCTGTACAATCGTATCTTTTCAGTGGTCTTTGGACTGCTGTGAAAATCCCTTAGGTTTTTTTGTGCTGCGATTTAAGGTTTCTTTAAGGTAGGGAGGTTATACTGTAAATCCCCTAAATAACTTTTACTGAACACTTTTCAGTAAGTCTCGTTGGCTTACACTTTTTGTAGAACAACGAACTTTTCTTTTTCATAATCTCCAAAAGAGCTCAACATGATGTGTTGGGTTCTTTTTTTGGTTACTAAAAAACGCCCTTAGGCGTTTTAAGTATAGATTACATTTCGTCTGGAGCTTCAACACCGAGAAGGCGAAGGGCTTCTTTGAGGACTGTTGCTGTTGCGTAGCAAAGAGCCAAACGGCTGTCACGTTCTGGGCTTTCGTCCAAGATACGTGTGTGCGCATAGTATTTGTTAAAGGCTTGAGCCAAGCTGATAGCAAATTTAGCAACGATAGATGGTTCAAAGTTGTCTGATGCACGGTTGATGATACGTGGGAAGTCTTGTAAGAGTTTGATGATTTCCCAGCTTTCAACGTCGTTTAAGCTGTATGTAGCATCTGCAGATGGCGTGAAGTCAGCCTTGCGCAAGATAGATTGGATACGAGCGTGTGCATATTGAACGTAAGGTCCAGTTTCCCCTTCGAAAGATACCATAGCATCAAGATCAAAGTCATAACCATTCATGCGGTCTGTTTTAAGGTCGTAGAACTTGATAGCTCCAACACCAACAGCGTGAGCAATAGCTTCCTTGTTAGGTAAGTTTGGATTCTTAGCTTCGATTTGAGCTTGGGCACGTTTAACAGCCTCAGCGATAGTTGGCTCAAGCAAGATAACGTTACCTTTACGAGTCGACAATTTCTTACCGTTCTTAGTTACAAGACCAAAGGCAACGTGAGTCATGTCGTCAGACCAGTTGTAGCCCATTTCTTTAAGAACAGCTTTCAACTGTTTGAAGTGGGCAGATTGTTCATTACCAACTACATAGATGGCTTTGGCAAAATCATAAGTACGTTTACGGTAGAGGCAGCAGCCAAGTCACGTGTGATGTAGAGTGTTGCACCATCTGATTTTTTGATGAGGCTGGGTGTTCGATACCGTATTTTTCAAGGTTAACCACTTGGGCACCTTGAGATTCTTGGAGAAGTCCTTTCTCTGTCAAAATGTCTACGACTTCATCCATCTTATCATTGTAGAAAGCTTCACCATTGTAGCTATCAAATGAAACACCAAGTTCATCGTAGAGACGGTTGAATTCCACTAAGCTTTCGTCACGGAACCATTGCCAGAGGGCAGTTGCTTCCTCATCACCAGCTTCCAATTTACGGAACCATTCACGAGCTTCTTCGTCTACAGATGGGTCTTCTTCAGCTTCGGCATTGATACGCACATAAAGTTGAAGGAGTTCATTGATAGGATTGGCTTTGACAGCTTCCTCGCTACCCCATTTCTTATAGGCAACAATAAGCATACCAAATTGTTTACCCCAGTCGCCCAAGTGATTGATGCGGACTGGTTTGTAACCTTGTTTAGCTACGATGTTGGCAAGAGCATCAGCGATAACCGTTGAACGCAAGTGACCGATAGAGAAAGGTTTGGCGATGTTAGGACTAGACATATCAAAGGCAATATTACGTCCGTTACCGATGTTTTGGTCAGCGTAGTGGCTACCTTGAGCGATGACTTGTCCAAGAACATCCGCTGAAATTTTTGATTTATCGAGGAAGATGTTAATATAAGGACCAACAGCTTCAACTTTTTCAAAGTTTGAGGCATCAATTTTTTCAGCGATGTCTGCTGCAATCATTTGAGGAGCCTTGCGCAAGACTTTTGCCAATGAGAAGGCAGGAAAGGCGAGGTCTCCCATGTCAGCATTTTTAGGGGTTTCAAGCAGATTTTGAATGTTTTCTTGTTCCAACTCAGGAACAACTTTAGCAATTTCTGCTGCAATGAGTTCTTTAGTATTCATAGGTACTCCATTTCAAATCTTGTCATTCAAATCTATTTTACCATTATTTTAGTTAATAGGGTAGAGACAAGAAAGTATCTACTTAAAAAGTATTCCAATGAAAAATTACAAAAATTTTGTTATAATATGACAATGGAATA
>ENA-OQBT01001152-OQBT01001152.1-human-gut-metagenome-genome-assembly--contig:-NODE-1152-length-11540-cov-8.510821_pt1 | contig 11540 bp, 8 predicted proteins | sample MGYA00242749_ERZ504557 | MGnify/ENA primary metagenome ERZ504557 (study PRJEB26092, sample SAMD00036243) | human gut metagenome | host: Homo sapiens | study: EMG produced TPA metagenomics assembly of... | reverse complement strand
CATCGGGATAGACATGCATCCTACCGTTACCCCTCCCTCTCCCATCATGCCTGTGCCTCATGTAGGCAAGGTGTACGACCTCATGGCAGACCTCATGGCCGGCATGGCGGCTGCCATGCCGCCTGCGCTGATGGAGTGGCCGGAGTGGCGTGCAACATCCTCAAGAGCATGGCTCCGTCGGTCAAGGTGCATAACCAGTGGATTGCGCAGGCAGGTATCGGCATCGTGCATCTGCCGGCATTTGTATTGCATCCGGCCCCGTTGGTCAGCGGTATGTCCGAGTCCGAGATGTGGATGGGCAGTTCCACTGTCCTGGCGGACGGTGCGCCCTGTTCCTCCCTCACACATCCGGCACTCTCATGCAACATTGTGGGAATACCGACGATTCCCCGCAAGGGGAAGCCCAGGAAGGTGAGCAAGGCCCTGCTTGCCCCCACTTCCATGCTCTCCACCATCACATCCGTAGGAAATCCCGTGCTTGTGGGAGGACCGCCTACCATTGATGTATTTGCGCTGGCGATGAAGTTCGGACTGAAAGGCTTGGGCAAGATGTGGAAGAAGATAGGCGACCGCTTCCAAAACCTAATCGACAGGCTGAGGAAAAAAGGCATGAACAGGCTGGCGGACATTCTCCAGCCCATCAAGTGCAAGACTTTCGGCGAGCCGGTGGACGCTGCTACGGGCAGGGTCTATCACACCAATGTGGACTTTGAGCTTCCGGGGCCGATTCCCGTCGTATGGGAACGTACCTATTACAGTGATGCCGCCGTGGACGGTCCGTTGGGATACAACTGGCACCACAGCTACAATCTGGGAATACGGCAGCTGGAGGAAGGGGCGTTCGCATTCCGCCATGCTGACGGACGGGAGTCTTTCCTGCCCGTACTGAAACCCGGAGATTCCTATTTTGACCGCAAGGAACAGTTGTCTTGGACACTCGATGGCCGGGGTTACCTGCTTACGGACATCCGGGGGTTGCAATACCGTTTTGACGGTCCTGAAAACCGCTCCGGTTACCGCATGGTATCGGGCATTTCCACGAAGGACGGATTCCGGCTCCGCTTCGAATACGCTTCGGGGGGAAGGCTGGCAGGAATCATATCCTCACGGGGAGAATTCCTGAAAGTGGAAACCGACGAGTCGGGGCGGGTGCTCTGCGTTTCCGTAAATCAGGACGGTGAGGAGGTGAAGCTGGTCCGCTACCGTTACGATGACCGGGGCGACATGGTGGAAACCATTGACGCGCTGGATGTCAGCAAGCATTTCGTCTATTCCGGCGGGCACCTGCTGGTACAGCTTACCAACCAAGGGGGTATGTCCTTCCATTGGGAATACGAGGGTAAGGGTGAGAATGCCCGCTGTGTGCATACATGGGGCGATGGAGGCGTGATGGAATATTTCATCCGTTACGGTAAGGGATATACCCATATCCGCAATGGGGAAAATGCCGAAACCGAATATTATTACGGTGAGGACAAACTCATCTACAAGATAGTGGATGCCAACGGGGGAATTACCCGCCGCCAGTACAACAGCTTTCAGGAGCTGGAGGTAACGGTCAACCCCGAAGGCTATACCCGCAAGACTTCCTACAACGAGTTCGGACTGCCGGTCCGGATAACGGACGAGAACGGGGAGGACACCTTCCTGGACTATGACAACAACCGCAACCTGGTCTCGCTCTACACTCCGTGCGGAAAGAGGCTTTCATGGGACTATGACGGACAGGATCGGGTCGTCAGCCGGACCACACCGGGTGGAGAAACTGTGAAATATGTCTACGAGGGAGGCGTGTTGCGTACCATAACGGACGGACAGGGCCGGGTTTACACGCTCACGTTCAACGACAGGTACGACCTGGAGCTGCTGCAGTTCCCCAACGGGCTGTTCCGCCGGTGGGAGTACGACGGCAGGGGAAGGCTTGTGCAGGCGGTGGATGTGAAAGGCAATGTTACCCGTTATGCCTACAATCGGGCGGACAACCTGATACGGCTGGAAGAACCGGACGGCAACGTGCACCGGTTTGAGTACGATGCCATGGGAAACATGGTACATGCCAGCGACAACATCCGCGAGGTCAGGTTCACCTATGGGGCGCTGGGGGTGTTGAAAAGCCGCGAGCAGGACAGGCACTGGATTACATTCGGCTACAACAGCGAGTTGCAGCTCCGGCGCATCGGCAATGAGGTGGGCGACAACTATTTCTTCGAGCTGGACGGGCTGGGACAGGTCGTTACGGAAACCGGCTTCGACGGTCTGCGGCGTGAGTACGAGCGCGACGGCGCGGGTCGTGTCACCCGTGTGAACCGTCCCGGAGGAAAATGGACGGAATACCAGTACGACGGACTGGACAATATCCTGAAGGAGGAACAGTATGACGGGGAGGTCTCCCTCTACACGTATGACAAGGACGGCATGCTCGTCAGGGCGAAACACAGCGAGAACCTGCTGGAATTCACCCGTGACAGGAAGACGGGACTGGTTACAGAGGAAAGGCAGGGAGAATACACCGTCAGCCGTACCTATGACAGCGAAGGCAACTGCACCCGCATCACCAGCAGTCTGGGAGCGGACATTCGTCACACTTATGACCGGGAAGGCAACCTGCAGACCATGCAGGCAGGCGAGAGCTGGCAGGCATCGTGGGTGCGTGACAATACGGGGCTGGAGGTGCAGCGCACCTTCTCCGGTGGCGTAACCGTCAGCACCGAGCGCGACTGTTTCGGGCGCGAGGTGCGCAAGTCCGTCCGCGCGGGCGGCATCGAGCGCGGGGCGTACCGCTACGAGTGGGGCGTCGCTAATCGGTTGCTCGCCAAGGAGAACGAGCTGACGGGAACGGTCATGCGCTACGACTACGACCGTTTCGACTTCCTTATCCGGCAGGAAACCATCCAGGGCTCGGAAACGGACGTGATTTACCGCGTACCGGACTTCGTGGGCAACCTCTTTGAGACACCGGACAAAAAAGACCGCAAATACGGTCCCGGGGGAAAACTGTTGGAAGACCCGGATTGTTTCTATCACTACGACGACGAAGGAAACCTCATTTTCCGTGAGTTCAAACGGTTGCAGGAAACGGGCGTAAGGTATGACCGCAAGCGCATGGAGAAGGAGCGCGGCGTCCGCTGTCTGGCTACAGGTACGGGATGGCTCTACGAGTGGAGTTCCAATGGTATGCTAAAGAAGGTTATACGTCCGGACGGAAGACCGGTGGAGTTCCGTTACGATGCGTTGGGAAGACGCACCGCCAAACAGTATTTCGGAAAGGTCACACGCTGGGTGTGGGACGGAAACGTACCTTTACACGAATGGAGCTATAAAGCCGTTGGCTTACAATCGGACGAAGAGGAAAACATCCTTCCAAAAGAACCGGCAGAAGATGTTACCACCTGGGTGTTCGAAGCAGGCACGTTTGTACCAACAGCAAAGATACAGGATGGTAAGCAATATTCTATTGTGTCCGATTATTTGGGTACACCTATTCAGATGTACGATGAAAAAGGAAACAAAACTTGGGATTGTACACTAGATATTTATGGAAAAGTGATTACTGTAAATAAAGGAATGGAGTTTGATTGTCCATTCAGGTTTCAAGGGCAATATGTGGATGAGGAATCGGGATTATACTACAACCGTTTTAGGTATTATGAACCAAGAATTGGTAGTTACATGAGTCAAGATCCTATAGGATTAAAATCTGGTATTTTAGCAATATATAGATATGTTAATTCTACTAACATAGCACTTGATATTTTAGGCTTATCTCATGCTTATAAATTAAAAAAAGCTATGGAAAATGCCTATAGGCCTGTTGCTGCTGGACAGACTCCACATCATATTGTTCAATTGAATCGGAATAATGAATATGTAAACAGATCCAAAGCCGTATTGGAAAGGTGTCACATAGGAATTAATGATGCCGAAAATGGAGTTGCTCTATGGGGTACTGCTAATTCTCAAGTAACTCAATCTGGACATCCAGGAAGAGAAGCTGCCAGAACTACTGGTACTTACCATGCAGGGTACATACATTCGCTTGAAAGTGATAAACGAATATGTGAATTATTAGAGAGTGCTGAGAAATATGCGATAGACAATAAATTAAGCGATAATTTAAAAGACAATTATGTCAGAAAACAATTACAAAAAATTGGAACAGAAATAGAAAGTGGAAGATGGAACAATTCAACCCATTAATTCATAAGTAATTTATATTAAATATCGACAATTATGTTAACAGATTTAAAATTAAAAATAACAAGTTTACAAAAAAAGAATAATATTCTTCTTATAAAAGAATATTTAAAAATGTACATAGATGGGAATATTCGACCAAGGAATATTATAATCTACTACCTTATTATCATTTACTTAATAAAGAAAAAAAAGGTAGACTTTTAAAAAACATGACCATTGAAAAATGGAATTATCAGGACTTGTTCAGATTTGGCTTCGATGAAAATAACAAAATGATTATTTCAGAGCAACATATAGATGCAGATATACGAAAAGGTTTATATATCAGTTTATATGAATATTCTAAACATGGATATAACAAAACCTATTTCAAATATTACCCAACAGAAAATGAAAATACACCCGTAATTAATTTAATATCTATATCAAAATTTGAAATAGTAAATAATGAGAATTCAATATATGTTGGAGTTAATATTTATGGTGATAGTTCAACTATAGAATACTTTTATGATAATAATAAACTCATTAAAGTCATCAAAACAGCCTCAAGATGGAAACATAAAGAAGAATATAACTTGTTTTACAATAAAAATGAAGAACTATACAAAATTATTTTAGGAAATACCATTTATTGGCAAAATCAAAAATAAAACAAAGCCCCCATTAACTCATCTCACTTAGATATACTATCTTTGTGACAAGCAACAACTAATATGTTACAATTCCCAACTGTTTCATCAGTATAGCTCAAAATGTCCAAAAAAAATTCAACCAGTTATAAACGATAACATTATGAACATGAATAATCTAAAAGGTTTTGTCTTCTATGTGGATATACTAGGATTTTCAGCTTTAACACAAGGTAAAATCCAGCTTACAGAAGACGATTTTAATATTTGGCAGGTCTCTAAACATTTTCAGACTTCAGGGAATCAGGAATTTGCAGCCAATATTTTGATCATTTTTCGGAAAATCTTGGCAAACTGCCAGAGTAAATACCCTACAGTAAATTTCACCCAGTTGTCCGATTGCGCTTTCGTCTGGTCTGAAAACATGAAAGATGTCATACTTTCATGTCATACTATTATGTGGGATTGTTTGCAAAATGGTATTCTATGTCGTGGTGGTATTGCATACGGAGATATCATTGAAGATAACAACACTAATTTGGGACAAATGTTGCTAGGAAATGCTGTAAGTAAGGCTGTCAAATTGGAACAGGCTGGGGCCAAAGGCTGCCGTGTTTTAATGGATCAGGAGGTTCCGGCATTTTTACATGACTATGATTCATCATTTTTGAGCAAAATTTACCAGTTGTTCCAACCTTTTGAGAATCCCTTGGATTACCAAATCTATGATGAATTCAAATGGTATTACTCCCAAAGTCTGAAAGATTTAAACACGACTATAGGTATAATTCAGGCAACAGTCGAAAGATTATGCCTCGCTGCAAAATTACAATATCATCCCAGATTTAACTGGAATGTCCGGTCTCAAGAGGGTAATATCCATGTAAAATCATCCATGCGATTTACTTCAGCAAATGAACAGAATGTTTTTAATATAGAGCATACCTTTGATTGGAAAGAAATGGTAGATTTAAAAACACGAACAGCAACAAATTATAACCGTATAGCTAAAAAAATTCAAGGGGAAGCCTTATCTTGTACCATCGATAAAGAAGGACGCATAAAGTTTCCTCCAGTACCATAGCAACTATTGAACATTTTTTATATTATGGACATTTTTTCTAAAGAAATTATTATACCTATAACGGCAGCCATACTGGGCATTGCCGTTCCCTTGTTAATTGGAGTTATTCAGCGGATAGACGATAAGTATGAATCTACCCGCCTGATACAACTCTTTATGAACGAAAGAAGCACAAAGCATTTTCTTGGCTTGCTCGCTATTACCATATTTTTACTGTTCTATCAATTGGTCGCTCCACCTAACTATTTTGATTTCGGAGTTCTTACAAAGTACATAGATTATTCTGCCATTATTCTCGCGACAATATTCTGTGTACTGCTAACATTCAGTATATTTATGATTTTCAGGCTTATCTATATCTATAATGTACCTGAAAAGCTGCAAAAGCATTTGATAAAAAGAAACAATATCCCACAAGATACCAGAAAAGCGTGGTTCGAACTTTTTATTGCCATGCTCAAACAGAACAATGTGGATGTATTGCGCGATTGCTATCAGGAATTGTATGACTGGATCATATCTTTACGTGCAGGTAAACAATGGACGTTAATGGAATATCCGCCGGAGTTATACGAAGGCATTGTCTCCATTAATGAGCAGCTGTGCATGCAACAAAAGGAAGCGGTTTCCATCAAGAACGGAAATGATATAGTCAATGCAATGCTGGATGATTTTCAGTTCACCATAATGCATCAGAATACCTACCGTACGATTTGGACTTGTTTGAACCAGCAATTGTTTTACAAGCGCAGCGAATGGATTCTTAAATATTGGGGTGCAGCCCATTCACACTTGTTTCTTCATCTTACATCTTTCCAACTTGATGAACGTATAAACGTTCCCTACACTTCATCTGGACAAACTGTTGCAAACAGCCAAATGGTAGAGCTTAGGCAGAAAGAACGGAAAGAATTTAAGGAGTTTCATATCGCATTAGGTGGACTTTTGTTATATAGAAAAGAATATGAACTTTTAAATCAAATATTGTATTACACTAATAGCCAACCCCCTCATTATGTACTGATTCCAAGTTCACTGGCTGAAATTATTCCACTGTATATGGACTTGCTCTCATTCAGTCCCGATTCAATGTACAAATACGAGCAAAAATATCCATTTTTTGGTCTTCAGGCTGGCGTACGCAACAATAGCATCATCAATGGCTGGATACAGAAATACTTGTATATCCTAATGTTACGTCTGGCAACACTTAACCGCACCTATGTTTACGAGGATTTTTATTCACTGCCGGCTCTTCCTGAATCCTTATCCGAAAAGAACGAATGGCTGGAAAATGTTCCGATTATCCTGAAACAGATTGAGCAGAATTCCATTCCACTGGAAGACATCACAACAATACTGCCATTGGATCAGTCGTGCATATACAGGGCTAAACATAAGCTGAAGAATGCACTGGAGTCCCTTTCCAATTCGCTTACTTCAACAATACAACATCAAAAAGTTACTCAACAGCTGTCTGAAGATGAAATTCAGGATTTTTACCAAATAGCATCAGATAGTATTGGCAGAGAAATGAAGTGGATTACAGAAGTTTCTGTCATAACTGATGATGAGTACAAAAGCTGTAACAAGTTCAATTGTGTCGGAAGAATACGTCAGCTGATGCCGGCAGAGGCATTCTGTACGGATAAAACAATAGGATATGTCAATTTTAAGGAGTCTTTCAGTGCTGCTACACTATACTCTTTCAAAAACTGCTGGCTCCGAAGCTTCCAGTATCAGCCTAAAAGTGAATATAGGGTTTTTCCGGAGAATCTTGACAAGGCCTTCCAGACTTTAAGATTGACCGACAAACAGATAATCATCGGATTCCACTTCAACTGGTACAATGCTTATCCTCAGAATTTACGAAAGGAAAACGAGTATAAGTTCAAATCCCCTGACAACAGATTGTTGTATAGTCTGCCTGGAGATCATACAGTCGAATTTACAAATACTGTGATTATTCTCAACAAGTCAGACCTGCCCAAACTGAAATTACTTGATCCGCCTTCCACACTAAAGGACAAGTTTCATTTGAAATGTATCAATGAACAATACAAGTTATATGCCTCTGTAATCAAATTATCCGAAAACAAACCTCTTCTGAATGAATATATCAGTTCGGGAGCATACTTGGAAAAAGAATTGAAACAGATGGCATTGGTTTGTACAGAGCTGGACGCACAGATACTATGGAAGCAGAATATACCTGTTGTCATGATTAAGGTGCTCGACCGCTTTATTGACAGCGGCAATGAAAATCTTTCCGAAATCCGTCCGTTCAATGCCGACTGATACACATTCGGATATCAGAATGACACTTCTGACTATTAGAAAACCATCATAAAACATACAGGTTAAAAATTGGAAAAACAAAGAATTGGGAAGACCTCTATGTTCACTGCAAATGAAACACAACATTCATTAGGTCGTTTCATTTAGAAACACTATCTTTGTAACAGGTCTATACAATAAATATATGAGTAGAATCAAGATTAAAAACTTCGGTCCGTTGAAAGAAACAGCATCTGTAACGGACGGATGGATAGATATAAAGAAAGTAACCGTTTTTACGGGTAACCAGGGTAGCGGTAAAAGTACGGTTGCCAAACTGGTTTCCACCTTTACATGGATGGAGAAGGTCTTGACACGGGGTGATTTCAAGGAGAAAGAATTTACCGCCGCCAAGTTCAAGAACAAGTATTGCGGTTACCATCGTATTTCCAATTATTTCATAAAGGAACAGACTGAGATTTTCTACGAAGGGGATTCCTACAAGTTTACCTACACGAAGCAAGGCGAACTTGTCATAGAAAAGAATGAGAATGCATTGGACAGCTATGCCCTTCCTCAAATCATGTACGTTCCTGCCGAACGGAATTTCATCAGCATGGTCAACAAACCGAATCTGATTAAGGATTTGCCGGATGCCTTGCTAGGTTTTCTTACGGAATATGACAAAGCCAAACAACGCATTAAGAGTAGTCTGGAACTGCCTATCAATCATGCGCAACTGGAATATAACAAACAAAATGACATTGTTTATGTCAAAGGTGAGGACTATAAGGTGAAGTTGATGGAAGCGTCCAGCGGATTCCAATCCATCGTACCGCTTTATTTGGTTTCTTTACATTTGTCCGAATCTGTAAAAAGTCAGGCGAATAGTGCCCAGAAGATGAGCAGCGATGAAGCGAAACGCTTCGAAGCGGAAGTTGCGAATATATGGAACATACCGAACCTTACGGACGAGCAACGGAGGATTGCCCTTTCAGCCGTTTCTGCCAGATTCAACAAATCGGCATTTGTCAACATTGTAGAAGAACCGGAACAAAACCTTTATCCGGAATCGCAATGGATGATAATGAAACAGTTGCTGGCTTTTAACAATGCTTTGGAAACAAACCGTTTGGTAGTTACAACACATAGCCCATACCTTATTAATAGCCTGACCGTCGCTGTCAAAGCCGGTATGCTGTTGGCTGTAGGTAATCTTTCCTGTGAGGTACAAGAAAGGATAAATGCTATTTATCCCATAGAAGCTGCCATACACCCTGACGAAATCGCTATTTACGAGTTCAACGAGGTCGAAGGGACAGTAACAGTACTGGACACATATCATGGGCTTCCTTCCGATGAGAACTTCCTCAACAGGATGCTGGAGAGAACAAACGAAGATTTTGCCGATTTATTGGAAATACAACAGGAATTATGATTGACTTCTTCCCGACACAACATATATCATCATCAAACAGACGCAAATTCGGTATATGCGACCGGCCGGCTCCTGCCGCTGAAAAAGCATATATTGCAGAAAGACAGGGGCAGGATTGGATTGCGGCAGTGGACAATTATCCTCAGGTAAAGGTGAATTTCGTACCGGTTGACCATTGCATTGAACTGCGCAGGGCGGACGGGAGTATGGACAACCGCTGCGACGGCTGCCTGTTTTATAGAGATACGATTATATTTGTAGAGTTGAAACAAAGAAAAGGCAAGGGTAATCAATGGATAAAAGACGGCGAACAGCAGTTGCGTTCTACCATTGGTTATTTTGAACAACAGGAAGAGGCACGGAATTTTCCCATAAAAAAAGCCTACATAGCCAATAGTGAAAAACCTTTGTTCAGAACCGGTCAGGCAGTACGTATGGAACGCTTTTTCTCGGAAACAAACTATATACTGAGAATCGAGAACAGAATAAATATTGAATAATTGGTTGACCCTGCAGTGATTTTCGGCGAAAAACGGAACTCCGGTACGAAACTTGATGCCTACATTTGCACTGTTAACAAAATGTTTCACTTAAAACCTGTTGATTTATGGACTATATCCAAAAGATTAAGTTGCTGAACGAGTTGATGCTCAATGCAACACCGCAAAATGTAGATTTCATGCCGCAAAACGGCAATTATTGTGTGGCACTGATAGCTACGCGACCTGTTCACACTTGGGGATACCAAAAGCGTAACTTCAAGATTAAGGGACGCTTGGAAGAAGGCAAGACGGTCTCTGCCGATTTGATAGCGGAAAATGAAATGCTTTTTGGCGTGGAAGACCTGCCTTACGTGGCCCACGAGGGTGACCGTACCCCTATCTTCAAGATAATTCGTGCTTCCATTTTCTGTGCTTATGCGGGGTTGCAACTTACAGACCTGCATTGGGGGATGCGGAAGATTGCCTGGTCAGATTATCCTTTCAAGAGACCGGATAAGGAAGAACAGGCAAAAGCAGAAGTCAGATTTATGAAACGTCTGGCATCGGTAATGACTGTTCCGGATCATTGTGTGGTAGGACGTTCCGTGGTAACCCATCTCACTTCCACCCGTTTGCGGGATGTTATGCTGTACAACAAGGAGTACGAACCGTCCTTATATGGAAAGATAAAGGATTCAATAGAATCCTTATTTCCCTTTATTCCGGCAAAGGATCATGCCGATAATGTGGTTCCCGATGTATTTGTTTCGCAACAGGATTGGGAAAATCCTCGTGACACTTATGAACATCAGGTTATCATACTCAATGCCAAAAGCAAAAAGAAAGAACAGTTCTGGTGGGATTACTTGAAACTCAATATTTTCCTGAGCGATTTGGAGTATTATTTCGGCTACTATATTTTGATGAACCGTTGGCAGATTCCGATGATTCAGAGGTGGATTGCCGAATATCGCGAAAAAGGTTTCTTCGAGTCCCAGCGTGCGAAGGATTATATTCTGTTCTATTTGAAAGCCGGAGAAAAGACACCGGTTCGTGTTTTAAACTCACAGGGGGTGCAGGTTAAGATGAAGATGCCTTCAAGATAAGCCGGTAACATAATGTTTCTCATAGGGAAAAGCGGATTATGTATATTTCATAGGCATTTCTTTGCCGATAGAATGCATAATTGGCCTTTCCCTTTGTTTTTATGGTATATATTTATACTTTTGCCGTAAAAAATACCATCCGGTCGGTATTTTTTAGGGATATGGTGGAACAGGGATAGAATCCGGTTGCCAGAAGATGGAATAACAAAGACATAGAGGAACATCTCTGTTTTGAAATTCCACTTTCTGTTTGGGTTCCTCTATGCCGAACAAACCGACTAATCGGCTTATTTGAAGACAAATATAAGCAAAAAATAATATATG
>ENA-OQBT01001151-OQBT01001151.1-human-gut-metagenome-genome-assembly--contig:-NODE-1151-length-11549-cov-2.504115_pt1 | contig 11549 bp, 14 predicted proteins | sample MGYA00242749_ERZ504557 | MGnify/ENA primary metagenome ERZ504557 (study PRJEB26092, sample SAMD00036243) | human gut metagenome | host: Homo sapiens | study: EMG produced TPA metagenomics assembly of... | reverse complement strand
AAAATAGACGCTCATTTCTGACGTCTGAATTGATACACTGGAAAGGCGGAATATCTGCTTTACCCTCTATATTTTTGTATATGTTGTACTTACAAGGTCGCCCCAGAACAAAAAAGCAAGAACAACGTATGATAATTTGTTAAGGCTTATTGATGATCCAGATGTTAGAGAGCCACTGAAATTCTTACGAGAAAGAGAAATCGTGCATTTCCAGAGATTTGGTGAAGCACTGAGGATTGTACAGGATCATTTGGATTCTAAAAATTTTTATGCGATCAATCCAGCATTTGATCATAGTGGTAATTGTAATAAATAAATATATAAAAACAGTTGGCATAAAAAGTAAAAATTATGTCAGCTGTTTTTTATTTTTTGAAGTAACAAAAAGTTGAAAATATATGACAATCTGTTATAATAAATCAAAAATGAATAGTTCAAATATGAAATAATTAACAAGGAGGGATAAATTCATGAAGATCAATATAGAATTTCCGAGAAAGTTGTTAGAGGTATATAACGATGCATGTAAGCCGTTATGCAAGAAATTAAAATTACCACAGACAGCTTTTGATATTTTAATGTTTTTAGGAAACAATCCACAATACCAGACAGCCAGAGATATCGTAAAGATCAGAAATATCAAAGCAAATCTTATATCAATCAACGTAGAGAAACTTGTGAAAGAAGGTTATTTAAGAAGAGAAGAGATTAAAGGTGATCGAAGAAAAACAAAACTGATTATTACAGAAAAAGCACATCCAGTGATCAAAGAAGGACAGCAGTTACAACAAGGATTTGTAGATCAGTTGTTTGATAATACAACACAAGAAGATAAAAAAATTTTTATCCATGTAATGAAAAATATGGATAAGAATTTAGATGATATTTTGAAAGGTGGAAACTAAGATGAATATATTATTAACAATCGCAGTAACATTTTTTGCAGGAATGGGAGCCGGGCTTGGAACAGGATTTGCAGGGATGAGTGCAGCAGCTGTAATTAGTCCGATGTTGATCACATTCCTTAAGATGGACCCGTATATGGCAGTTGGAATTGCATTGTCCTCTGATGTATTAGCAAGTGCAGTATCAGCTTATATTTATGGAAAAAATAAGAATCTTGATATAAAAAATGGTATCATCATGATGATAAGTGTGTTAACATTTACAGTAGTAGGAAGCTATATTGCAAGCTTACTTCCAGCTGCAACGATGGGAAGCTTTTCTGTATTTATGACATTTTTATTAGGAATTAAATTTATCGTGAGACCAGTTATGACAACCAAAGAAGCCATGCAAGGAGTTTCAGCAAAGAAACGTGCAATTCAGTCAGTGGTCTGTGGGATCATGATCGGATTGATCTGTGGATTTGTTGGTGCAGGTGGTGGAATGATGATGTTGCTCATTTTAACGAGTGTATTAGGATATGAATTAAAAACAGCTGTTGGAACGAGTGTATTTATTATGGCATTTACTGCATTTACAGGAGCTGTTTCTCATTTTATGATTGTTGGAGCACCGGATTGGACAGTATTTATCTTATGTGTTGTATTTACGCTGATCTGGGCAAGGATCGCAGCACGATTTGCCAATAAAGCAACACCAGAGACATTAAATCGTGCGACAGGTGTGATCCTTGTGATCTTAGGGATTGTAGTATTAGGATTTTCTATGCTTTCATAAAGAATATTTACGAAGGAAGGAATTTTTAATGAAGAAAAATCTGGTTGTGATCGAGGAATTAAAAAAACAGGGAAAAGCATTATTAGATGCGAGAAGAGATAACTTTGTCAGACAAAGTCTTTTGTCAGATGAATTTTTGAATTTTATGCAACAAAATAAGAAGCCGTTTGATCTTTTAATGTCATATTATGAATGCGCGATCATGGAAGTGGAAACAAAATTCAGAGTATTAAATCATGAATTATCTTTGGAATATGATAATAATCCGATTGAGAGTATTAAGACAAGAGTCAAATCATACGATAGCATTTTGAAGAAGATCCGAAGAAAAAATATTCCATTAAATCTAAGGGCGATTGAAGATAATTTAAAAGATATTGCCGGGGTCAGAGTTATCTGTTCATTTCCAGATGACATTTATAAATTAGCAGAAAGTTTCTTAAAGCAAGATGATATCACACTGATCGAGCGAAAAGATTATATTAAGAATCCAAAGCCAAGTGGATATCGAAGTCTTCATCTGATCGTACAAGTACCGATCTTTTTACAAAATGAAAAGAAGATGGTGAATGTTGAAGTGCAATTTCGAACGATCGCTATGGATTTCTGGGCAAGTCTTGACCATAAGATGCGTTATAAGAAAGAGTTGTCTGATGAAGAAGTGGAAATCCTTCAGGAAGAACTTTATGATTGTGCAAGACAAAGTGCAGTACTTGATGAGAGAATGCAGGGAATCAGGGATCGTATTACAAAGAAACAAGAACAGGAAACGATATTGTTAGAAGATAAGAACAGCAAAGACTGGTTATAAAACATAAGTGTGACAAACGTACATATAGGAGATATCATATATCAGGAAATGATCATAGATATCTCCTTTTTTTTATTCGTTTCCACATTAATATGGAAGCTAATGTAATTGCAAGAAATAAGATATCAATGGTATTCTAGTTACAGAAAGAAAAACGTTAATTAACAGATTAGGGGTGATTGATTTGATTCGTCGACAAATCGAATTATTAAAACTTTTGTCAAAACAAAGGGAATATAAACCCGCATCTTTCTTTAGTAAATCATTAGATGTTTCGACAAAAAACGATTTACACAGATATTACTTATCTTCAAAGTGAAGTTGAAAAGTATAAAGTTGATCTGGTCAGAGCTCCAAGAATAGGAATTCGTCTGGAAGGTGAAAAGGAAAACATTCAGCATATGTTAAGAGACCTTCAAAAGGATAATCTGTCTGAAGATGAAAAATATACACCGGAGTATCGCAGATTGTGGATTTTAAAGAAGGTATTGATCGATTGTGAAATAATCACATTGGAATCAGTATCAAAGGAATTTTTAGTAAGTAAAACATCACTGTATCAGGACATTGCAGTGATCAATAAATCAATCGAAAGTCAGTCAGATGTAAAACTGGAAGTTGGAGAATGTGGAATCTGTATTTTAGGAGAAGAAAGCGAGATACAAAATGCAGTGAACAATTATTTGTTATCAGAATCAAAGGAAGAAATGTTTTCTGATTTTACGCACAAACTTGGAAACTTTTTTGAACTTGATGTGATAAAAGCAGTTTCAGATCTTATTTTAAATGATTTTGAAGAACTGACCGAAGTGCTTTCAGAATATTATCTGAAATCTTTATTGGTAACATTGATCATGCAAAGTTCAAGATTGCTCAAAAAGAAACATATGAATGAGGAAACAGAAATTTCTTACAACAATATCCGGCATATGGAGACATACATCGTGGCAAATAGTATTGCGGAACAGCTGAAATACCAGCTTCATATTACATACAGTAATAATGATATGGAATATTTATGCAGACAGTTATATGCCCACAGAGTGACACATCATGTAAAACATATGCGGACAGACTATGAAGAAACGGTAAGAGATGTCATCAAGAGAATGAGTGAGATTCAAAAGCTTGATCTGACAAGGGACAAGAAATTATATGAGTCATTGTTATATCATCTGCCACCGATGATCTTAAGATTGCAAAATAATATTCAGATCGTAAATCCGATGCTTGATAATATCAAACAGGAGTATCCGGAACTTTTTACAACGATGTGGTATGCACTTACACAAATAGAATTAAGGTATCAGGTAACATTAACAGAAGATGAAGTTTCACTAATCTTATTACATTTTCAAGTGGCATTAGACCAATTTGAACAAGTTGGAAATATTGTTGTTGTATGTACCTATGGAGTTAGTTCTTCCCAGCTCATTTTAAGCAGGGTAAAACAAATACTTCCGGCAAAAGATAATATTACGGTGACAACCACAAAGAAATTAAAAGAGATCGATCTTAGTAAAGTAGATCTGATCATATCATCTGTTGATATTGAAGATCCAGAGATTTCTTATGTGAAGGTAAATCCGTTGCTTACAAAAGATGATTATGCCAATATCCTAGATGCATATACAAAACAGGTATTACTGATCAAAAATAATGTGTGTGATAACCAGAAAAATGGAATTAAAGCACCGACATTGAAAAAATATTTGGAAGGGAAATTTATTTTCCTTAAACAAGATCTTGATAGTAAAGAAAAGTGTCTAGATTTTATTATTGATGTATTAGAAAAAGATAATGCAGTGTATGATGAATTTAGGGAAGCTATTTACAAAAGAGAAAAACTTGGTGTGACATGTTTGGATACAGGTGTGGCACTGCCACATGCAGATCCGCAGACGATTAAAAAATCCAGAATAATCCTATTAACTTTAAAACATCCCGTTGACTGGGGTGGAACTTTAGTATCACTGATCGTTGTAACTGCATTTCCAGAAGAAGAAATGAACCAGATTCGGGATGTGATCAATGAACTCTATCAGCTTATTGGAGAAAAAGAAGATGTAAATACGTTTATAAGATTCGAAACAATACAAGAAGTTTTAAAAGTATTTCATGAATCATGATATGAAAGGAGAACTTGAATGTATTTTGACCAGAGATTGTGTTTCTTTCATCAAAAAGTGGAAAGTCAGGATCAGTTGTTTCAGATGATGACAGATAAAATGTTAGAAGCAGGATGTGTAAAAGAAAATTACTATGAAGGAATCAGTAACAGAGAAAAAGAATATCCTACAGGATTATTAGTAAATCAGACAGGCTTTGCGATTCCGCATACAGACTCTGAGCGAGTGAATAAATCGCAGATTTGCTTTTTATCATTAGATGAGCCAATTGAATTTGAAGATATGGTGGATAAAAGTCATAAGATTTCAGTGGAATTGGTATTTATGTTAGCAATGGCACAGCCACATGAGCAGGTAAATACATTACAGAATTTGATCGCACTGTTTCAGGATGATGAAAAAGTAGCAAAGTTGAAAGAATGTAACACAGAGAAAGAACTTATGCAGATTTTAAATGCATCAGGAATTGAATAAGCGATAGAGAAAGAGAGAAGAAGAAATGTTAAGTGTATTACAATGGTTTATCGGATTAGGGTCAACGGTATTTTTACCGATCATTATTTTCATATTAGGTATTATTTTTGGAGTAAAACCAGCAAAAGCAGCGATTTCAGGTTTTACAGTTGGAATTGGTAGTATTGGTCTGAATCTGGTCATTGGATTATTATCAGATAACCTTGGAACGGCAATACAGGTAATGGGAGAACATTACGGATTTTCACTAAATATTATGGATATTGGTTGTGGTGTCGGTGGACCGTTGGCATTCTCAACAACACTTGGAATTATATTGATCCCAATGTCATTGATCGTTAATTTATTATTTGTCATGCTTGGGTGGACAAAAACTTTAAATGTAGATATCTGGAACTTCTGGTTCCATGTTTCCTTGGATTAGTTGCACAGGCAGTTACAGGAAATTTTGTTACAGGAATTTTAGGAGCACTAGTTGCAGTTATGCTTCAGTGGTTATTAGCAGACATTTTCCAGAAGAAAGTTAGTGAATTTTTTGGATATCTAGGAATTGCAATTTCTCATATGATGGCGTTATCAGGAGCATTGATCGCAGTACCATTAAACTGGATTTTGACAGAATTCCGGGATTTAATAAAATTGAAGCTGACTCAGAAACGATTGCAAAACGTTTTGGATTTTTGGAGATACAGTTGTTATCGGAATCATCATTGGAATGATCGTAGGATTCTTGCAAAATATGATTTCGCAAAAGCTGCACAGTTAGGAATGGCAACAGGTGCGGTTATGAAAATCATGCCAAAGATGGTAGCAATGTTTATGGAAGGGTTAATGCCAATTGCAGAAGCTGCCAAAGAATTCGCCAATAAGAGATTAGGTGGAAGAAGTGTAAATATTGGTATGGATGCTGCTCTAACTGTTGGACATTCTACAGTTATGAGTACAAACTTATTAATGGTACCAATTTCTTTAGCATTAGCGATCATCTTACCAGGAAACCAGACCTTACCATTCGGAGATCTTGCATTCTATGCATTTGGAATCTGTCTAATGATCCCAATTTTTAGAGGAAATGTTGTGAGATCTATTGTAGGATGTAGTATTTATATGGTATCTATGCTGTATCTTTCTACATGGCTTGCACCAATCATTACAAATGTATTTAAGATCGCACATTATAATGTTGGAACAAGTGGACAGGTAACATCCGTACTTTGCGGTATCTGGCCAGCGGGATTATTCGCAGTTGCAACAAAATCATTAGGAAATATTGGATTAGCAGTGATTGGAGTTGTCGTGATCGCATTACTAGTATATGTAAATAAAATCAGAGCACAGAAAGAAAATTAGAATCTTTATAAAATAAGATATTTCATAGGAGGTAGTATCATGAAAAAATTATTAATTGTATGTGGAGCAGGACATGCAACATCCACAATTGCGGTAGCAAAAGTCAGCGCATGGTTAGAAAAAGAAGGATACAGCGATAAAGTAAAGATTTATCAGTCTAAGATTGCCGACGAATTAAATAAAATTGATGATTATGATGCGGTGATATCAACAACGATCGTGCCAGATTCTATCAAAGATAAAGTCATTCAGGGATTACCATTATTAAACGGAATGGGAGTAGATCAGGTATACGATCAGTTAAAACAAGACTTGGATTATAGGAGCAGATCATGGGAGTTTTTTTGGAGAAGTGACATTAGAAACAGTTAAAGGAAGAGCATCTTATCATGACATTTCTGATGAAATCAGAGAAAATATCAAAAAATCTGAGTTAAAAAATGGATGTGTTGTCATATCAAGTGCGCATACCACATGTTCTCTGTATTTTGACGAATGTATGCATGACACAAATTACTGGGAGATGAATATCTGCAGGCAGATATTAATGATGTGATGGAAAAAATTGCGCCATCCATGAAAATGGAAAATCAGTATCATAGTCCAGGACCAAAACATATTGAATTTGGATTAAGTCTTGGATCTAAGGATTATCCAGCAGAAAAATGGACAATGCTTAATACAGATGCACATCTGAAATCTTCCATTTTTGGCAGCCCGTCATTAACATTTATCGTAAAAGACGGAGAAATCCAACTTGGAGCTTTGGGAAAAGTCTATTTTGTAGACTGGGATCAGTTAAGAGAACGAACAAGAAAAGTACAGATTATGGTGATGGGAGAATAAAAATGAAAATTATCAGTCCTTCATTATTAAATTCAGATACATATCAGATTAAGGAACAGTTTGAAGCATTAGAAAAATGTGGAATAAACTACATTCATATTGATATTACAGATGGACATTTTGTACCAATGATCTCATTTGGCGCAAATACAGTAAAAGATCTGAGAAAACATACTGATTTTGTACTGGATTGTCATCTGATGGTTGAAAATCCAGAAAATCTGATACCAGTGATTGTGGGTGCGGGGGCAGATATCATCACCGTGCATACAGAGGCAACGAAGCATATCTACCGATCTATTCAGACAATCAAAAAGTGTGGAAAAAAGCCGGAATTGCGATCAATCCCGGAACTCCGGTATCTATGATCAAGGAGATTTTGCCAATGGCTGATCTTGTCCTTTGCATGACCACTAATCCGGTGTGTTTGGAGAAAGTTTTATTCCATCAGTTGCAGACAAAGTAAAGAATCTTTGTGAATTGAGAGAACAAAAAGGATATTCTTATCAGATTCAGGTAGATGGAAGCATTAATGATCAAACAGCCATTGTGTGTAAAAAGGCAGGCGCAGATATTTTTGTTTCAGGAAGCTATATATTTGGAGGAAATATCGAAGAACGAATTCACAAGATTATGGATGCAGGAGAAGAGATGTGAAAGTAAAAGAAAATTTAGAACATATTTTAAAGGAACTTCAAGACGCAACTTTTAAAATAGAAGAAGAACAGATTGAAAATGTTTTAAAACTGATAGCACCAGACAAAAAGATATTTTTAACTGGAAAAGGAAGATCAGGTTGGCGGCGAAGGGTTTTGCAAACAGATTGATGCATCTTGGATTTCAGGCGTATGTCATTGGAGAAATTTCAACACCACATACGAAAGCTGGAGATCTATTGATCATAACATCTGGGTCAGGAGAAACAGATGCCTTGGTCAGTATTGCAAAAAAAGCCAAAGAATCTGGACTATATCTTGGACTTGTTACAATGAATCCGCAATCCACACTGGGGAAAATGGCAGATGGGATGATCATACTTCCAGGTGACTCCAAAGGAAATAATGAAGAGAAACATTCGATACAGCCAATGGGAAGTCAGTTTGAACAGATGTCATTTTTAATCTTCGATGCGATCGTATTAAACTTATGGAAAACTGGAATCAGACATCGGAGCAGATGTTTATGCGGCATGCAGATTTAGAATAATGATATCCATGCGTTGAAAGATGATGTGTGGGAAGAAAATATCCTGTAAGATCAGATAAATTATGTTTGGTCTTACAGGATATTTTTAGATGTCATAATTAAAAGGATATTTCTTAAATTGTAATTTCTGACAGACTGTGATAGAATAGGACAAAGTTAATTAAAAAAAATATTAAAAAATTTTGTTAAGAAAAGTGTTAATGAATTGAGGGTAAAAAATGAATATTATCATTGTTGGGTGTGGTAGAATCGGTTCTACGCTTGTTGAGGAATTAAGTGGCGAGAACCATGACATTTCCATTATTGATGAGAAAGCACATGTTGTACAGAAACTTGCTGAAACACATGATGTATTAGGTGTGATCGGGAATGGAGCAAGTTATAGTATCTGTCAGACGCAGGAGTTGAGACAGCAGATATCATTATTGCAGTTACGAACTCTGACGAATTGAATCTTTTGTGTTGTCTGATCGCGAAGAAGGCAGGAAGATGTGAGACGGTTGCCAGAGTGAGAAATCCTGTTTATTATGATGAGATCAGTTTCATAAAGGAAGAGATGGGAATTTCTGTTGTGCTGAATCCAGAATTAAGTGCGGCATATGAGATTGCAAGATTACTAAGATTCCCTTCTGCAATGGAAGTGAATAAGTTTTCTAAAGGCAGGATCGAGATGTTAAAATACCGTATCCCACATAATTCTAAATTAGATGGAATGACATTGATCGATGTCAGTAATCAGTTAAATTGTGAGATATTGATCTCTGCGGTAGAGCGTAAGAAAGAATTGATCATTCCAAATGGTTCTTTTCAGTTAAGAGAGAAAGATATAATTTCATTTGTTGGAAGGCCAAACTGTGCAATGGAATTTTTCAGGAAGATTGGGGAAAGAAAGAATCAGGTTCATGAAGCAATGATCATAGGTGGAAGTAAGATTGGATTTTATTTATCAAAATTACTTGTTTCTAGTGGAATTGGTGTAAAACTGATCGATAAAGACAGAGATCAATGTGAGAGATTAAATGAGAGTATTCCAGATGCGATGATCATCCATGGAAATGGAAATGACCATGATATGCTGTTAGAAGAAGGTCTGACGGATGTAGATGCATTTATTGCCCTTACGAATCACGATGAGGAGAATATGTTTCTGTCTCTGTATGCACAGAGCCAGAGTGATGCAAAATTGGTCACAAAGGTACAGAAATTGAATTACGATGCCATGATCGAACGATTAGATCTTGGAAGTATGATCTATCCGGAATATCTGACAGCACAATATATTATTCAGTATGTAAGAGCAAGACAAAATTCCATCGGAAGTAATATTGAGAATCTCTACAAATTAATGGATGGAAGAGCGGAAGCACTGGAATTTCATATTCAGAAAGGTTCTCCAGTCATTGGAAGACCAATTAAAGATCTGTTATTGATTGATAATCTGCTGATCTGCAGCATTTATCGTAAAGGAAAACCAATGATTCCAAATGGTCAAGATCATATGGAAGAAGATGATCTGGTGGTAGTTGTCACAACTAAAAAAGGATTACACGATGTCAAAGACATCTTAAAGAGAGGATAATGGGGGCAGGGTATAATGAATTTTTCAATGATTCGATACGTAATAGGCTTGGTAATGCTCTTTGAGAGTGCATTTTTATCACTTCCTTGTCTGATCGCATTAATCTATCATGAGAAGAAAGGTTTTTCTTTCTGGATCATGCTATTTGTATGTCTGATCATCGGAATTCTTTTTGTTATGAAGAAACCAAAGAAGACAGTTTATTATGCAAAAGAAGGTTTTTTAACAGTTGCGATCAGTTGGATTGTGATGAGTTTTTTTGGAGCACTTCCATTTGTGATCAATGGAGATATTCCATCGGTTGTAGATGCGATGTTTGAAACGGTTTCAGGATTTACTACAACAGGATCAAGTATCTTAACGGATGTAGAAGCATTAGCAAGATGTAGTTTATTCTGGAGGAGTTTTACTCACTGGGTAGGTGGTATGGGTGTATTCGTGTTTGTATTAGCTGTCATGCCATTGGTTGGTGGTCAGAATATTCATCTGATGAGAGCAGAAAGTCCAGGACCATCTGTTGGAAAACTGGTTCCTAAGATTCGAAAAACATCTATGATCTTGTATAAGATTTATATTTTTATGACTATTGTGATGGTAGTATTGTTGCTTTTAGGAAAGCTTCCATTATTTGATTCGCTGTTACTTGCATTCGGTACTGCTGGAACTGGCGGATTCTCGATATTGAATTCAGGGTGTGCATCTTACTCACCATACATACAATATTTGATCGCGATCTTTATGATCTTATTTGGAGTAAATTTTAATGTATATTATTTTATTTTGATCAAGAAGTTCAAAGATGCGATCCATTATGAAGAATTAAAATATTACTTATTATTTATTGGTGCATCTGTAGCAATGATCACATATAATATACACAGTTTATTTCCAACGATCGAGCAGGCATTCCGCCATGCACTTTTTCAAGTAGGAACAGTGATCACGACAACCGGATATGCATCAACAGATTTTAATAAATGGCCGGAATTTTCAAAGTTTATTCTGGTAATGCTGATGTTTTCAGGAGCATGTGCCGGAAGTACCGGTGGTGGTATGAAAGTATCAAGATTGGTCATTATGTTAAAGACCGTCAAGAAAGAGCTGCTCTCATACTTACATCCAAGAACGGTACGTAAGGTCAAATTCAACGGAAGAATTGTAGAACATGAAGTTATTCGAGGGATCAATGTTTATATGATCGCATATGCATTTGTACTGATGTTTTCTGTACTGATCATTTCTATTGATAACTTCGATTTTACAAGCAATTTTACGGCAGTTGTTGCAACATTGAATAATATTGGTCCTGGGCTTAATATCGTAGGACCAACTGGAAACTTTTCAATGTATTCGAATCTTTCCAAGATCGTTATGATCTTTGATATGTTAGCGGGAAGACTGGAATTATTTCCAATGTTATTGTTGATCAATCCATATACATGGAAAGAAATAAAAATAAGAAAAAATAAAA
>ENA-OQBT01001150-OQBT01001150.1-human-gut-metagenome-genome-assembly--contig:-NODE-1150-length-11566-cov-1.330361_pt1 | contig 11566 bp, 16 predicted proteins | sample MGYA00242749_ERZ504557 | MGnify/ENA primary metagenome ERZ504557 (study PRJEB26092, sample SAMD00036243) | human gut metagenome | host: Homo sapiens | study: EMG produced TPA metagenomics assembly of... | reverse complement strand
GCACATCTGTCAGGAGAGAAAGCAGGAGGGCTGTTTTCTTTTGCACTTACAATCGGACAATGGATTGGAACAATTGCATATTTTGAACTCAGAACATTTCAGGTAACCGATGTTGCAAGAAGGCACTCGTACGCTGAATATTTTTTATGCAAAAGTTTTCTGTTGTATACTGGCGGTGCTGGCAGGAGGCGGTTATATAATGCTCCGTGGAGGAACAGTGGAGAAGGCTTTCTTTATCTTTCTGCTTTGCATTTATAAAATTTTGGATGGATATTCAGATCTGTACGAAGGAGAACTTCAGAGATATGGTCGGATTGACGTTGCAGGGAAATTGTTGTTCTGGAGAGTTGCCGGAGGAATTTTGATTCTGACTGCAGGGATTTTACTTACACAAAATCTGACCGTGGCGGTTATTGCATGATTGTATATTCTTTATTGATGATTTTTGTTGTAAATGAAAAAGCACTTAGAGTTTTTGAAAAAGGGAAGCTGACATTTAGGAAAAAAGAAGTAGGGACTGTCTTGATAGAATGTCTTCCTCTATTTCTCAGCAGTTTTTTGAACACTTATGTATATAGTGCTTCGAGAATGTCCGTGGATAAAGTGCTGGATGCAAGGTATCAGTTGTATTATGCGGCAATTTTTATGCCGGTAATGATCATTAATCTATTTAGCACATTTGTTTTTAAACCGTTGCTTTCCGTTATGGCAGAAGACTATGAACAAAAGAGGAAAAGACAGTTTTTTCTCATGATTGTTAAAGTGTGTGCAATTATTGTTGCAGTTACGGTAGTCTGTGAGATAGGTGCTTATTTGCTAGGAATTCCGGTATTGTCTATTTTATATGGCATCAATTTGGGAGCATATAAAATAGATCTGCTGATTCTGCTTCTTGCAGGTGGGATTAATGCATTGGCATTTTTTATGTATTATATTTTGACTATTATGAGAAAACAAAAATATGCGTTGATTGGTTATGGAATGGAAGCGGTGGCAGCATTTGTCATTTCGGATTGGTTAGTCAGAAAGTATGCAATCAGAGGAGCAAGTGTGAGTTATCTGATAGCGGTAACCGTTTTATTGACAATCTTTGTGTTATTTATGATCTATAATATATGGAGAGGGAAAAAGGAAAATGGAAAATAAACATACATTTGCTATTTGTGCATATAAAGAAAGTAGTTTTTTGGAAGAATGTATCAAGTCTTTAAAGAACCAGTCGATTGAGAGTGAAATATTTATTATAACATCAACTCCTAACAGTTATATTGACAGAACAGCGGAGAAATATGGAATTCCTGTATATGTGAATACCGGAGAAGCTGGAATTGTTCAGGACTGGAATTTTGCTTATAAAAAGGCGCAGACAGAATTTGTGACAATTACTCATCAGGACGATGTGTATTTTGAAAAATATGCGGAGCATGTAGTGAGAGAATTTGAAAAATCTTCAAAGCCATTGATTTTCTTTACAGACTATGCAGAAATGCGTAATGGAGAAAAAGTGACGGATAACAGACTGCTCCGAATAAAACGCCTCATGCTTCTGCCCTTAAAAGTGAAAGTATTTAGAAAAAGTAGATTTGTGAGAAGAAGAATCTTGTCGTTAGGTTCTCCAATCTGCTGTCCATCGGTTGCTTTTGCGAAGAAAAATCTGCCGGAAACAGTATTCAAGCCGGGATTTGCTTCGGATGAAGACTGGGAGGCATGGGAATACATATCTAGATTCAAAGGTGAATTTATATATGACAAAGAAATATTGGTAGGACATAGAATTCATGAAGAATCCGAAACATCAAAAATCTTAGGGAACAATGCGAGAAATAAAGAAGACTATACGATGTTCTGCAAATTTTGGCCAAAGCCGAATTGCCAAAATACTGGCAAGGTGGTATGCGGAAAGTGAAAAGTCAAATGAGTTGTCGTAATGTGGATGGGAATGAAATATGGAAAAAAAATTAAATAAGGCAGAAGGTTATAGAAAGCTTTTAAAGATTGTTGTTACACTTTTGGTGCTCATTGGTCTATTAGGAATGATGTATTCTGATGAAGTAAAACCGATTGCAGAACAGAGAATGCAATATGTAAAAAGTGAAGTAAAGGGAAAACTATTAGAACTAAAAAGTGGGGAAATACTTTCTCAAAAGGTTGAGATGCAGAGTGATTCTTTTGAAACGATTCAAATCATGTATCAAAATTTTCAGGGACAGGAAACAGATGTACTCACATTAGAAATAGAAAATACTGAAGGGGAAATTATTGGGCAGTGGGAACTGCAGCTGACAAACGAGGTGATTGATCATCAAACAGAAGGAATTAAAGTACTGCAATTCAATGCCGATGAAACCATTCATATAAAAGACAGGGAAGTATATACACTAAATTTGGAATTGTCGGGTTTTCCGGAAGATCGACTTTATTTTTATGGAACAGAGTCCCTTCATGATAAAGCAAATATAAATGGAAGTGAGAATGAACAGGCTTTGGCTGTAAATGTTTTGGGAGGAAAAGCAGGAGGAGTTCGATATTTCTTTTTTGGAATAGCAGTGCTGACTGTATTTGGAATGGGAATTATCTTGGTGCTGTTACTTAGACGAGAGTCGGTAGAAAAAATCTTTGTGGGGAGCGCACTTGTATTTGGAGTGATATATATGTTAGTTATTCCATCTTATGCGGTCCCAGATGAACAGGCTCATTTTGTGACAGCGTACAATAATAGTAGTGAAATATTAGGGAAAGAAACTGTAAAAGATGGCAATCAGGCAGTGTTGCAGGAACGGGAAATACTTAGTGATCCATCAGGACATTATCCGACAAAAGAGAGATATATTGAATCAATGAATGGACTGCTGGGAAAGACATATAATCACAGTGGGGAACCAGTGCTAGGCGGAAAAGTGTTGGATATGCCTAAAATTTCATACGCACCCCAAACTTTGGGAATTACAGTAGCGAGGCTTTTACATTTCAATGGAATTCAGCTATTCTATATGGGAAGAATGTTTGCATTGATTACATATGTGGTGATAACGTACTGGGCAATCAAAATCATGCCGTTTGCAAAGATGGTATTATTTGTCACTGCATTATTGCCAATGTCCATGCAACAGGCGATGTCATACAGTTATGATATGTTAGTAAATGCAATTGCCTTTTTTATGATTGCATACTTTTTTCCATTTGATTTATAAAAAAGAGAGAGTGGAGAATAAAGATATTTTAATCATTTCTGTATGTACTGCAATCATAGCTCCGATTAAAGTGGTTTATATTGTTATTATAGGACTGGGAATTTTGATTCCATATCAAAAATTTGGAACGAAAGTGAAAAAAGTGGACATGCGCTTTTATATTAGGATTGGCAGGAGTGATTCCAACTGTCATAACTCGGATTGTAAGCATGGCAGATATGATTGGCGGAAGTCAGGGGAATTCGGAATTACTTGGATATGAAGTATATGGAGGAGTATATTTTTTAAAACATCTAGGAGAACTTCCGAAAATTTTTATAGAAACAGCAGGAGAAATGACAAGTTATTATGTGAATACAATGATAGGGAAACAACTAGGGTGGCTTGAAATAGAGATCCCTTATCTTGTTATAGCAGGATTTTTAGTGTTACTTTTGATTTCAGCAGCAAGAAAGCGTGGAGAGAAGGAAATGATTAACATGGGAAGCAAAGTCTGGATAGGGATTTTGTCAGGCTTATGCTGCATTCTCATTTGTTTTGTGTTGTTGATTAGTTGGACAGAAGTAGGAGAGCAAGTGATTGCCGGGGTGCAGGAAGATATTTCCTTCCAGTTGTGCCTATGATTATACTTTTATTCAGAACAAAATATATAGTGGTAGACGAGAAATTTGACCGTGTAATTATGATGTCAACGGCTATTCTGGAGATTGCTACGGTTTTATCGGTTCTTCACATAGTACTTCCAAGATAAAAAGGAGAAGGTATGAAAAAACTAATAATTATACCTGCTTATAATGAGCAGGAAAGTATAAAAAAAACAGTAGAAGATATTATGGAAAAGGCACCGCACTTTGATTATATTGTAATAAATGATTGTTCTACGGATAAGACAAAAGAAATATGTGAAACAGAGGAGTTTAATGTTATTCATTTGCCTGTGAACTTAGGAATTGGGGGTGCGGTTCAGACGGGATATTTATATGCGGCAAGAAATGGATATGATATTGCTGTTCAGGTGGATGGAGATGGACAGCATGATCCACAGTTTCTGAGTAAGATGGCAGATTACATGGAAGCAGAACATGCAGATATGGTGATTGGTTCTCGATTTATAGATAAAGAAGGATTTCAGTCATCAGGAGCCAGGGCGCGTTGGAATTAAAATATTTTACAATGCTGATTAAATTGCTTACGGGTACAAAAATAACTGATCCAACTTCTGGATTAAGAATGGTAAATAGGGAGATTATAGAATTCTTTGCGGAGGAATATCCAAAAGATTATCCGGAACCGGAGAGTGTTGTAGCTATTCTGAGGAGAAAGAAAAAAAGTGCTGGAAATACCTGTGATCATGAGGGAAAGAAGTGGAGGAGTATCTTCTATTTCGATGAAAAAAATCAGTATATTACATGATAAAAGTGTCACTGGCAATTTTGATTGAAAGAATTCGCAAATAGGAGGATAGGAAGATGGACATCAAAATACAGCTGATTGTAGCCGTTATCATTGTTATTGCAATGGGAATTGTGGTAATGATGATTAAAAATAAGCAATTAGAGTTACGGTATGCCTTGTCGTGGTTTGCACTTGGCGTAGGGATTCTTATATTGGACTGCTTCCCGGATCTGATCACAGAATTGGCTAATATGATGGGAATTGGAACACCAATTAATATGTTATTTTTCTTTGGATTCTGTTTTTCTTTAATGGTGATATTTGTATTGACCGTTGTGGTGTCAAAACTCACAGTGAAAGTAAAAAGACTGACACAGGAAATTGCAATGTTTGAAGAAGAAATGAAGAAAAAATTGCAGGCAAAAGAAGAGTGTAAATAGGGGAAAGCGCGTTTTTACTTGAATCTGCAAAAAGTTGATGGTATAATCGGTAATAAATAGAGTAAGATGGAGGATAACTATGAGAACATATTTAGTAACAGGTGGAGCAGGATTCATTGGTTCAAATTACATTCATTACATGTTTAAGAAGTATGACAATGAAATTCGGATCATTAATGTTGACAAGCTTACTTATGCAGGAAATCTTGAAAATTTGAAAGATGTAGAAGATAGAGAAAATTATACATTTGTAAAAGCAGATATTTGCGATGCAGAAGCAATCAATAAGATTTTTGAGGAGAATGATATTGACCGCGTTGTACATTTTGCGGCAGAGAGTCATGTTGACAGAAGTATTAAGAATCCGGATGTGTTTGTAAAAACAAATGTACTTGGAACATTTAGTGATGCTCAATGCGGCAAAGGCTGCATGGGAGTTAGAAGATGGAACATTCAAAGAAGATAAAAAGTTCCTTCATGTATCTACAGATGAGGTATATGGATCACTGGAAGAAGAAGGAGAATATTTCTACGAGACAACTCCTTATGATCCACATAGCCCATATTCAGCAAGTAAAGCATCTTCTGATATGCTTGTGAAATCTTATATGGATACTTATAAATTCCCTGCAAATATTACGAATTGCAGCAATAACTATGGACCTTATCAGTTTCCAGAAAAGTTGATTCCACTTATCATCAATAATGCCCTTCAAGGGAAACCACTTCCTGTATATGGAGATGGAAAAAAATGTCAGAGACTGGTTGTATGTAGAGGATCATGCGAAGGGAATCGATATGGTTCAGGAAAAAGGAAGATTATTCGAGACATATAATATCGGTGGACACAATGAGAAGCAGAATATCGAGATTATTCATATTATTCTTGATACACTTCAGGAGATGCTTCCGGAAGGCGATCCGAGAAAAGAACTTGTCAGTGAAAATTTGATCACATATGTGACAGATAGAAAAGGTCATGATAGAAGATATGCGATTGCTCCGGATAAAATTAAGAAGGAAGTAGGCTGGGTTCCGGATACTATGTTTGCAGAGGGAATCAAACTTACGATCAAGTGGTTCTTTGAAAATGAGGACTGGATGAAAAATGTCACAAGCGGTGACTATCAGAAATATTATGAAGAAATGTATAAATAAGAATTAAAAGACCGTACTTTTGTATGCAGATGATAGTATACAAAAGTACGGTTTTTAAGTAAATTAAAAATTTTTCCTGAGTTTATTTAATGCGTGACGAAGAGGAGCAGTAATTTTCCATGAAGTAGAATTAGTAATGGTATTGAGTGATGAGGATAAATAAGTCACCTGCTCCTGAAGTTTTTTCAAATGACTCTCGCATTGCTGAAGCTCTTCTGTCAATGTTTGGATTTTATCTGTGTGATGTTTCGCATTTAATAAAGCGGTTTGAACAAATGAGTCACAGAAAATGTGTTGGTTACTGAGTGCATAGTAGGAAATTGGAGTAAAGTGATAGGAAGCTTCAAGAACTTCAGCAGTTTTTGGACAGGCTAACAGTTCTCCGAGCTTCATGATTCCAAGAATTGGATTTTGTTTTCCACCATATTTGCAATCGCAAAGTAAGAAGGCCTGTTCGCAGAGAAGTTCTTCCGGAGTAGCTGCGTGAGGATTACGAAAATAAGAGTGAAAAGTGCGTACAAATAATTCGGTATCCATATTTTCAAAAAAGTGGTTGCGGATCAGTAAATATTCATTTAAGTATCTGGTTGTATCAGATTCTGTGGTGGAACTTGTATTTAAAGTGGAGGAGGATAAAAATCGTCGCATGATAGTCAGATTTTCCTCTATAACAAAAATAGGATATTTTTTGGCAATGCGGATCCAGTAATCAAAGTCGTGAGCTTGTCGGTAAGCGGGATTGAAGTCTCCGATTTCTTTTTGGATTTCGGTTTTCATAAGCACGGAAGGATGAGAAAGGCAGTTTCCGTGAATGAAGAAAAATTCCAGCCAGTGTTCTTGACAGGATGGATGGCTACCGTTGAATAAGTTGTAAAGCTCCCGTTCAGAATCGTTGATACTATTTCCATGTTCGTCAATTAAATCCGTCCATGAAAAGCAAATATTACAATCTGGCGTTTTTTGCATGAAGTCTAGCTGCTTTTGCAGTTTGTTGGGATACCAAAGATCGTCGCTGTCGATTCTCGCAAGATATTCACCAGTCACTTTTTGGAAACCAAAGTTGGTAGCGTGACAAATATGTTGATTTTTTTCTAAAAAATAATATTCGATGCGGGGATCTCTACTGGCGTAATCTTTTATAATTGTCTGGGAACAATCAGTAGAACCATCATCAACTATAATAAATTGGATGTTTTGATAAGTCTGCGATAAGACACTTTCAATTGTTAGTGAGAGATGGGCTGCATGATTGTAGTTTATCATTAAAACACTTATTTTTGGATAAAACATAGAGAACCTCCTAATTTCATATTGATGTCAGCGTATCACGGTCTGACAAATTTGTAAAGAGAGCATAGGCGGGGAAGAAGAGAAGAAGAGGATTCTTGGAAGAATTTCAGAATCTTAAAGAAATGTGAAAAATATCTCAAAGATTGAAAAAGACAGAAGGAAGTGCTATAATACAACGTGACTTAATGTGCAGTTGCCAAAAACTACATCATGTCGGAAACCGAAAAGTTAGAAATGTGTATATAAAAAGTAGGAGGTACTTAAAATGAAAGGTATTATTTTAGCAGGTGGTTCAGGGACAAGATTATATCCACTGACAAAAGCAGTGTCAAAGCAGATCATGCCGGTCTATGATAAGCCGATGATCTATTATCCGTTATCCATTTTGATGCTGGCTGGAATTAGGGAGATTCTTGTAATTTCTACACCGAGAGATCTTCCGGTATTTGAGGAGTTACTTGGAACAGGAGAGGATTTAGGATTGAAGATGTCCTATGCGGTTCAGGAAAGTCCTAGAGGATTGGCAGATGCATTTATCATTGGAGAGGAATTTATTGGAAATGATAGTGTAGCTCTGATTTTAGGAGATAATATTTTCTATGGACAGAGTTTTTCGAAAATTTTACGAGAGGTGGCTTCACGGGAGTCCGGAGCAACAATTTTTGGATATTATGTAAGAGATCCGAGAGAGTATGGTGTAGTAGAATTTGATGAAAATGGAAAAGCGCTTTCGATTGAAGAAAAGCCGGAACATCCAAAATCAAATTATGCAGTACCAGGATTATATTTCTATGACAATGATGTTGTGGAAATTGCGAAGAATGTAAAGCCGTCTGCGCGTGGGGAAATTGAGATTACAAGTGTCAACAATGCATATCTTCAGAGAGGAGATTTGCGTGTAGAAACTTTGGGACGCGGTTTTGCGTGGTTGGATACTGGAAATCATGATGCACTTTTAGATGCGGCAGATTTTGTAGCAGCATTCCAAAAACGTCAGGGATTGTATATTTCGTGTATTGAAGAGATAGCATATAAGAGAGGATTCATTGACAAAGAGCAGTTGATCAAACTTGCACAGCCGTTATTGAAGACTGCATATGGAAAGTATCTGATGGAAGTGGCAGAAGGATTATAAGATTCGTCTGTAAATAAAAAGAAAGAAGGAAATTTCAATGGGAAAAATTACAGTAGAAACATGTGAAATTGAAGGACTGAAAGTGATTACTCCTACAGTATTTGGAGATGAACGTGGATATTTTATGGAAACATATAATTACAATGATTATAAAGAAGCGGGAATCGATATGGAGTTTGTTCAGGACAATCAGTCAAGCTCTAAGAAGGGAGTATTAAGAGGATTGCATTTTCAGATTAATTTTCCGCAAGATAAGCTTGTGCGCGTAGTGAGCGGAGAAGTATTTGATGTCGCGGTTGACTTAAGAGAAGGATCCAAGACATACGGACAGTGGTATGGTGTGTTACTTTCTGCTGAAAATAAGAAGCAGTTTTTCATTCCGAAAGATTTTGCACATGGATTTTTAGTTCTTTCTGATACAGCAGAGTTTGCATACAAATGTACTGATTTTTATCATCCAAATGACGAGGGTGGACTTGCATGGAATGACCCGGATATCGGGATTCAGTGGCCGATTCCGGAAGGAATGGAACTGACCATTTCTGAAAAGGATCAAAAATGGACAGGGATCAAGACGCTAAAGAAAGACAAGTAATTGGAGGATAAACTGTGTCAGTATATATACAGAATTTTTTGAAATTCCGACCACTTTTGATGGAGTTGGTCACAAGAGATATTAAGACAAAGTACAGACGTTCTATTTTAGGTGTATTGTGGACACTTTTGAACCCGTTACTCATGATGCTTGTATTGTCGGTCGTATTTTCGCATATTTTCAAATTTCAGGTGGAAAATTATCCGCTATACATTTTAAGCGGACAAGTTGTTGTTTAACTTTTTTTTCAGAGTCAACATCAAGTGCGATGTCATCGATCATCAATAATGCACCTTTGATCAAAAAGGTGTATATTCCGAAATACTTATTTACACTTTCCAGAGTTGCATCGAGTGTTGTCAATGTGATGGCTTCTTTCTGTGCGCTTATTGTTGTAATGGTATTTTCTGGTATTGAATTAAACTTTACTGTATTGCTTCTTGTTGTTCCAATGGGGATACTGATTATTTTTTCAACGGGGATTGGTCTGCTTTTGGCAACAGTAGCCGTAAAATTCAGAGATATCATCCATTTATATGGGGTATTGATTACTGCATTAACTTATTTGACACCGGTTATTTATCCGATTTCTATCTTGCCGGCAAAAATACGTTTCTTCGTAGAATTAAATCCGCTGACAGGAATTTTAAATATGTTTAGAAATCTAATGTTCTATAACACGCTTCCGACAGTGGGACAGCTTTTGACAAGTGTTACCATTGCAATCGGCACATTCCTACTTGGATTGTTCATATTTTACAAGAATCAGGATAAATTTATTCTTAATATTTAGGAGAGAAAATATGTCGGAATTATGGTAGAAGTTTTCAAATGTTTCTGTAAAATTTCATCTATCACGGGAAGGATTGACAGTATCAAAGAGTATATTATTAAAAAAATTAAAAACCAGATTGAGTATGATGAGTTTATGGCGCTTCAGGATGTCAGCTTACTGTGGAAAAGGAGAGTCTGTTGCGCTGATCGGTTTAAATGGCTGTGGGAAAAGTACACTTTTAAAAACAGTTGCTGGTGTTTTAAAGCCGTTTAAGGGAAGTGTGAGAGTTTATGGAACGGTAGCGCCGCTGATAGAATTGGGGGCAGGATTTGACCATGATCTTACAGCAAGAGAAAATGTGTTTTTAAATGGAGCAATCCTTGGATACGATCGTAAGTCTATGGAAAACACTATGAGGATATTGTGGAATTTTCAGAACTGAGAGATTTTATGGATGTGCCGATCAAAAACTTTTCCTCGGGAATGTTGGCAAGACTGGCATTTGCGATTGCAACGATTGGTACACCGGATATTTTGATTGTAGATGAAGTGCTCTCTGTTGGAGATTTTCGTTTCCAACAAAAGTGTGAGAAGCGCATCCAACAAATGATGAAGAAGGATACATCGATTTTATTTGTTTCTCACAGTATTGATCAGGTGAAGAAACTGTGTACAAAAACAGTGTGGATTGAAAAAGGAAAGGTCAAAATGATCGGACCGACAGAGGAAGTCTGTGCTCTTTATGAACAGGCATACTAAAAGAAGAACAGAAGTGAGGTTTATTATGAAAAAAATAGTAAAAACAATCATCATGATACTTCTGATGGTAGCTGTCGGTGCAGTTCATGCATATGGGCAGTGGAAGCAGCCGGTATATGATACAACGGTAGATGCAGCCGAATATCAGAATGTAGGTGAGATTAGTGGGACAGCAAAGATTGAGCAGGAATTTACGGCAGAGTATAACGGAATGAATGGGCTGTTTGTTCGCACATCTACATGGGGACGAGTGAACGATAGCAAGATGACGTATGAGCTTGTCAATATAAAAGATGATTCGGTAATCGCAGAAGGAGTACTGAAAGTTTCTGAAGTGACAGACAATGATTACAAAGAGATTACTTTTCCTGAGGTGAAAGAAAGTAAGGGAGAAGAGTATCGCTTTACAATTGCAGCAGATGGAATCAACAACGGAGAAGGAATCAGTATTTTTACGACGAAGAAGGCAGAGAGTGCAGAAGTGCTGAAAGTAAGTGGAAAGGAACAGGATCAGGCACTTGTAATGAAAAGTGCAGGCAAAAGAATTTAATTGGGAAGATTTTATTGTTCTGATCGGATTACAACTCTATGTCGTTGGCTTCGTGAAGTTGTTGTACAGATTTTTGAAATAGAAGGCAGATTGGAGGAAACATGCAGTATAAAAGTTGTATTGACTAATAAAATACCGGATAAAACCTGAAGAAGCTTATATAAGGATTAATGGGTGGGCATTTGAAAAAAATGGACAGCCATTAGAAATAATTACTGAGATCAATGGGAAGGTAGTTCCAAACAGATTAAAGAAAATCAAGCGTCCGGATGTGGCAG
>ENA-OQBT01001148-OQBT01001148.1-human-gut-metagenome-genome-assembly--contig:-NODE-1148-length-11573-cov-7.829111_pt1 | contig 11573 bp, 15 predicted proteins | sample MGYA00242749_ERZ504557 | MGnify/ENA primary metagenome ERZ504557 (study PRJEB26092, sample SAMD00036243) | human gut metagenome | host: Homo sapiens | study: EMG produced TPA metagenomics assembly of... | reverse complement strand
GGTTGTTCAGTTTGTGGCTTGATTTGACGGCAATGATGTGTCCCCGCACGGGCCGTCCGAGCATGGCCAGGTCTCCGATGATATCGAGGACCTTATGGCGGACCAGTTCATCGTCGCTGCGGGGCACGGATAAGCACGACTCTTGTCATAGACGACGACATTTTCGATGGTGCCGCCCTTGCCCAGGCCTAATTTCTTGAGCATTTCCAATTCTTCCGTAAAGGCGATGGTACGGGCAAAGGCGATGTCCCGGACATAGGATTCCTGGGTGATGGTCGTATCCAAGAACTGTACGCCCAGCAGGGGATGCGGATTAATCGATGTAAAGGTGATGCGGAAACCGTCATAGGGCACGATGGCAATGAATTTATCGTCTTCCTGGACGAGATGCTGTCTTTGGACGACCAGCGGTCGGCGCGGTGCCTCGAGGTCACGGATCCCGGCTTCTTTGATGAGCTTAACAAAGGTCAGGCTGCTGCCATCGGCGACAGGCGGTTCGACAGAATCCATTTCGACGAAGCAGTTGTCCACTTCCATGCCGTTCAAAGCGGACAGCAGGTGTTCTACCGTGAAGACCTTGGCCTCCCCTTTTTCCAGCGTCGTCGCCCGCATTGTATTGGTTACATTCGTGAGATGGGCTTGTACAGACGGTCTTCCGGGCAAGTCCGTCCGGATAAAGACGATGCCTGTATCAGCCGGAGCCGGGCGCAATACCATATGGACTTCATTCGCAGCATGCAGGCCGATACCGTTATACGAAACATCATGAGCCAGCGTCGTTTGTGCGACAATTGACATAGGCAGGCCCCTCCTTTCCTGTTACGAGTAAATAGTTGATTTTTTTCATACTTTTTTATTATACCTTATTTATAGCATGTATGACAAGGGAATTGTTCGTGGTTTCGGCCTACGGCCTAGTGGCTCGTAGTTCGTAGCTCGTAGTTCGTGGCAAATCATGAAAATAGGCTGTCGCATGAAGACAGCCTATTTTTGAGTATTAAGTTTGCAGTTTGTAGTTTTTAATGAATGGTTTTAAATGTAAAGCCATCCTCTTCAAACTTTCAACTTCAAACTTGAAAAGGAGCTGCCCCACAGGGACAGCTCCTTTTCATTCAATCGCTTTTACTTCAATAGTTCATAGACAGAGGCGACGACGTCGTTCCAGGTTTCAATCTGGGACTGTTCCCCTGTGATGGCAGCCTTGCCAGACTGACACTGGCGGGCTACGGACTGGGGCGACGTGCCGTTATATGTGTTACGCTGCTTGACGCAGGTTTCGATATCCAGGTAGTGGTGGATATCTTCTGCGAAGAGCGGGCTCATAGCCTGCAGCTCCTGCAGCGATAACTGCTGTAAGACTTTGCCCTGTTCGATGCAGTAGTGGACGGCTTTGCCGACGACGGCATGGGCTTCCCGGAAGGGCAGGCCTTTCTTGGCCAGGTAGTCGGCCATATCCGTCGCATTGGAAAAGTCGCTTTCCAGGACTTCCCGCATGTGCTTGCCATTGACCGTCATCTTGTCGATCATGGCGGCATAGATGGTCAGGGCGAACTTCAAATTATCGATGGCATCGAAGACGCCTTCTTTATCTTCCTGCATGTCCTTGTCGTAGGCCATGGGGATGCCCTTCATCATAGTCAGGACACCCATGAGATGGCCATAGAACCGGCCCGTCTTACCGCGGACGAGTTCGCAGATATCGGGATTCTTCTTCTGAGGCATGATGGACGAGCCCGTGCAGTGGGAATCGTCGAGTTCGATGAACTTAAATTCCGAACTGGACCAGAGGATAAATTCTTCTGACAAGCGGCTGAGGTGCATCATCAGGACAGCAGCAAATTCCAGGAAGGCGATGATATAGTCGCGGTCGCTGACGGCATCGAGCTGTTATCATAAATCTTGCCGAAATGCAGGGTCTTGGCGACGAAGGGCTGGTCGAGAGGATACGTCGTGCCAGCCAGAGCGCCGGCGCCGAGGGGCATCATGTCGGCCATGTCCCAGGCATATTTCAAGTGGATGAAGTCACGGGACAGCATGGAGAAATAGGCCATGAGGTGGTGACTGAAGAGAATCGGCTGGGCCCGCTGGAGATGGGTGTACCCCGGCATGATGACGTCGCTGTACTTTTCGGCAGCCTTGACCAGCGATTCCTGGAGCTTGACCAGGAGCTTGGCGACGGCGGCGATTTCGCGGCGGACATACATGTGCGTATCCAAGGCGACCTGGTCGTTACGGCTGCGGCCGGTATGCAGGCGCTTGCCGGCTTCGCCGATGGCATCGGTCAATCGTTTTTCGATGTTCATATGGATATCTTCCAGTTCGACGGAGAAATCGAAATCCCCGTCTTCAATCTGCTGGAAAATGGCCTTCAGCCCTTGACGATGGCATCTTTATCTTCCTGGGAAATGATGCCCTGTTTAGCCAACATCGTCGCATGGGCAATGCTGCCGCAGATATCTTCAGCGTACATGCGGCAATCGAATTGGATGGACGCATTAAATTCTTCTACACTTTTATCCGTGGCCTTAGTAAAACGGCCGCCCCATAACTTCATACGAATCGCTCCTTATTTACCCTGTTTTTCTACGTGCTGTTTCATGAGAGCCCGCATCTTGAGCGGCAGGCCGAAGAGGTTGATGAAGCTTCGGCATCGGTCTGATCGTATACGTCATCTTCGCCGAAAGTGACAAATTCTTCATTGTACAAGGAGTACGGCGACGTAGAACCAGCGCTGATGATGTTGCCCTTATAGAGTTTCAATGTGACCTGGCCGGTAACGGTCTTCTGCGTTTCATCGACGAAAGCCGACAGGGCTTCGCGAAGCGGCGAGAACCATTTGCCGTCATAGACGAGTTCGGCAAATTTATTGGCTACATTTTCTTTATAGTGATACGTGTCGCGGTCGAGGCAGAGATATTCCAGTTCTCTGTGGGCATACATGATGATGGCACCGCCGGGTTTTCATAGATGCCACGGCTCTTCATGCCGACCAGCCGGTTTTCGACGATATCGACGATGCCGACGCCGTTGCGGGCACCGATTTCATTGAGGGTCGTAATGAGTTCGACTGCGCCGAGTTTCTGACCGTTGACGGCAACCGGTACGCCCTGTTCGAAGTCGATCTTGACGTATTCCGGAGCATCCGGAGCCTGTTCCGGCGTCTTGGTGACCATGTAGACCATATCTTTCGGAGCATTGGCCGGATTTTCCAGGTCATCCCCTTCGTGGCTCAAATGCCAGATGTTCCAGTCCATGCTGTACGGATAGGGGTTTTCTTCAGACTGATAGTCGATGGGGACGTTGTGGGCTTCGGCGTATTTCAGTTCGTCTTCACGGGATTTGAGGTCCCACATCCGCCAGGGAGCGATGAGGGTCATTTCCGGAGCCAGGGCTTTGACAGTCAGTTCAAAACGGACCTGGTCATTGCCTTTGCCCGTAGCGCCGTGAGCGATGGCGTCAGCGCCTTCTTCCTTGGCGACTTCGACGAGTTTCTTAGAAATAAGGGGACGAGCAAAGGACGTGCCCAAGAGGTATTTTCCTTCATAAACGGCACCGGCTTTGACGGTCGGCCAAACGTATTCTTCCATAAATTCTTTTTTGATGTCCATGACATAGACTTTGGAAGCGCCCGAAGCATAGGCTTTCTTTTCGATGGCTTCAAAGTCGTCAGGCTGGCCGACATCGGCGCAGGCAGCGATGACTTCGGCACCGGGATAGTTTTCTTTCAGCCAGGGAATGATGACCGACGTATCAAGGCCGCCGGAATAAGCCAGGACAATTTTTTTAATATCTTTTTTTCGTGTTGCTCATGATGATTTCCTCCTCTATCGAATGAACCAATGCGATTGATGTGTGTTTGTTTCTGTCTACGTTTGATAGTATACACCTAGTTGAAATATTATGCAAGTATATTGCATAAAAAATTTCCAAACTTTTTTTACGGCCTCGTCAATTCCCTCACCCTGCAAAGTATAGTATAATAAGGGTGTTTATGTAGGAGGAATTCCATGAAACTTAAATACATTGCCATCTTTGCCCTGGCCTTCGCTGTCTGTGCCGGCTGGAACCTGCTCTTTGACGCGCCGAAGACGGCCAAGCCTGCTGTCGAGACGGCTGCCAAGCTCCAAGAAGAAAAGGAACCCCAAGGGAGCTGGCCGTCGCCGCTGCGGCCGCTGGAAATCCGGGTCTATCCCTACCTGCACTTCCACGAAGCCATGGATAATAAAATCAAGAAAATCCCCGTCTACGTGGCCATCAGCGCCATCTCCAAGCCCATGCAGCACGCCGTCGTGGCTACGGAAGACCGCCGCTTCTACGACCACGGCGCCATCGACCCGATTGGCATCATCCGGGCCGTCCTGGTCAATATCGAATCGGGCGAAACCGTTGAAGGCGGCAGCACCATCAGCCAGCAGGTCGTCAAGAACGTCTTCCTGTCCCAGGACCGGACGATGGCCCGCAAAGCCCAGGAATTTGTCATGGCCTTCTTATTGGAACATTACTACAGCAAAGATGAAATATTGGAAATCTATTTGAATACGGCCTACTTCGGTGCCAATGCCACGGGCATCGACGATGCGGCCCGGACGTACTTCACGACGACGCCGGAAAAACTGGACCTGGCCCAGGCCTCCCTGCTGGCCGGCCTGGTACAGGCACCGACGTACTATAATCCCCTGAAAAATTACGAAGGTGCCAAAGCCCGGCAGAAGACGGTCCTGACCTTGATGGCCGAACAGGGCTATATCAGCCAGGAACAAGGCGCAGAAGCCTATAAAAAAGACCTCGGACTCTGAGAAGTCCGGGGTCTTTTCGTCAATTTCCCTTGAGGCGGCTCACGGTATTTTTGGCGAAGGACTGGGCCTCATCGAGATGCAGGTCCTCGCCGGCGTCCGGTTCGTACATATAACGCGCTTTATCAGTCCAGGTGATATAGGTCCCGACGACACCGCTGCCAGGCTTCAGCAGCTCTACGGCACTGCGCAGGTGTTTCGACGCCTGGTCCGAATAGGGGTCGTCGTACATGGTAGTAAAGATGGCCACGTGGTCATTGGCAATTTTCTTCAACGCTTCCTGTCCCTTAGGGTCTGCCTGGTTCTCATCAATCCAAAAGCCCATGAATACGCAGTCATAATTGGAAAAATCAGACGGCATCTCATCGACGGGAACGCAAGGCGTCCCTTGCGGCAAGACCTGCGCCATAGCCTGGGCGATCTGCTGTATGCGCCCTGTTTTCGAAGAATAGACGACGATGGCTTTCATAGAAACATCTCCTCCTGTGTTATTTTGATATTAATTATCGATTTATAGCTATATATAGTATACCACAGGAGTCCGTTATTTGTCCAATAGCTAATTTATAATTTTAAGCTGAATCTTTATAGTTTAAAGTAATACGTTTAAGTAGAACTTCAAGCATAAAAAGGGCCTGTCGCACGACGACAAGCCCTTTTTGAGTATTAAGTTTGCAGTTTGTAGTTTTTAGTGAAGGTTTTTAAATTTAAAGCTATCTTCCACTAACCACTAACTCATCTAGTTTTCTTCAATGACTTTGCCCGGGTTGAGGATCCATTTCGGGTCGACGGCCCGTTTGATGGTCTTCATGAGGTCCAGTTCAGCCGGATCCGTATATTCTTCCATGTATTTCAGGCGTTTCAATCCGATGCCGTGTTCACCGGACAGGCGGCCGCCTAAGCCGTAAACGTATTTATAGGCTTTGGCACGAAATTCTTTCAACTGTTTTTCCCAGTCTTCGTCGCTCATATCGCATTTGAGGATCTGGAAGTGGAGGTTGCCATCACCGGCATGGGCCAGGCAGAAGACGCGGAAATCGTAATTCTGGCTTTCTTTGACCAAGGTCTGGATGCAGTCGGCGATTTTCGTGACCGGAACGACCAAATCTTCTGACGTGGCGACTTTCGAGAAGACACGCGTGCTTTCCAGGCAGTTGCGGCGGACTTTCCAGACGCGGTCGTCGGCTTCGACGATGTCCGTAGCTCCACATTCTTCACAGACAGCGGCCAACTTTTCCATCTTGTCGTCCAGTTCATCTTCATTAAAGGTTTCGATGGAGATGATGTCGTAACAGCCATCTTCATAATGGGGCAGTTTCAAGTCGCTGTAATCGCTGGCGCTGCGGACGAAGTTGTTATCCATGAATTCGACAGACGTCGGGTTGAGGCCGGCTTTAATCAGTTTCGGTACGAGGGCCGTCGCTTTGGCCAGGTCCGTGAAGACGGCCAGGACGTCGAGTTTATACGGCGGCAAGGGAACGAGTTTCAGCGTCGCTTTGGTGATGATACCCAAAGTCCCTTCAGAACCGATGATGAGCTGGTCCAGGCAGAAGCCGGTCGAGCACTTCTTCAAAGTAGCGCCGAGGTTGACGATTTTGCCCGTCGGCAGGACAGCTTCGATAGAATAGACCTGATGGCGCGTCGTGCCATAGCGAACGGCTTTGTTGCCGCCAGCGTTGGTAGCCAGGTTGCCGCCGATGAGGCAGCTGTCGGAGCTGCAGGGTCGCCGGCATAGAGCAGGCCCTTTTCGCGGGCTGCATTCTGGATGTCGATAGTGCGGACACCGGCTTCGACAGTCATATACATGCCATCTTCATTCAATTCGATGATATGGTTCATCCTTTCCATGAGCAAGACGATGCCTTTATAAGCCGGGACGGCGCCACAGCTGACGCTGGTACCGGCACTGCGCGGCGTGACCGGTACGTCGAAGCGGTTGGCAATCTTCATGATTTCCGAAACTTCCTGGGTATTCGCCGGCAAGACAACGACTTCCGGCGTCTTCCAGAAGGAAGGTGCCAGGCTTTCATCGGATTTATAGATGTCCAGGACATCTGCATCGGTCTTGACATATTTATCGCCGACGACAGCTTTCAATGCGTCGATAACTTCAGCTGTAACTGGATTGTATTCTTTCATTGTAAGAACCCCTTTACTTTTTAACGAAAATGGAACTATCATTTCACCTATTGCAACTTTTTCTCGTGAATTATGAATATTATAGTACACAAGGCGCCATTTGTCTTGGAAATTATAAAAAAAAGATATATAGTTTAGTCATTTTATATCATGCAACAAAGTTATGTAAAAGGTAAAACGTATAACCGTAGGGAATAAAAAAGCACTGTCGCATGAAGACAGTGCCTTTTTCCGTAGGGGTCGCCTTAACAGGACGGCCCCTACGACCATTAGCCGTTAGCCACGAGCCACCGCCCCCCTACTTACGCACTGGGAAGGTGGCGGCGGCGTGGCCCATGATGGTGACTTTATAGTTTTCCGGCAAGTTTTTCTGGGCCTTTTCCCAGGCTTCTTCCAGGGTAGCTGCCGGGATGAGGCCGCTGTGGCGGATGATGTCGAAGTTTTCCGGCCGCGTGACGACGTAAGCTTCTTTCAGGGACCGGAAGATACAGTGCGATTTGAAGGCGACGAAGGCCGGGATGGAAAAGTCGGCCCGCAGGTCCTTTTCAAAGGCGTCCATATCGCTGCGGAAGAACCAGTCCGTAAAGATGGCCGGTTCCTTGATGTCCGGGCAGTCCAGGGTCAGGATCATCGTGCCGCCCGGTTTGGTGGCGAAGACGGCATTCATCGGCGCTTTCATGCTCTGGTAGAGGTTCATGTCCTTGGGATAGCCGCCAGCCGAAGCAATGGTGATATCTGCCAGGTCCTGGATGGGTACGCTGGCGATGTGCAGCAAGTCGTCACAACCTTTTTTCCAGGCTTCGTACCAGTGACCGCCGACGACTTCATAGAGGTCGCCGTCTGCCGAAAAGACCGTATTGACCAGGAAACAAGGATTGAGCAGGGCTGCGGCCTGCTTCATATCGTCGTGGAGGGGATTATCTTCCAAAAGGCTCGTTTCACATTTAGGATTGCAGCCGCCGCCGAAGGTTTCCGTCAAGGCCATGGCGTGGTTGCGCATGATCGTTTCATAACTGGCAACGCCCGGCAGGACGGCTTTGCGGCCGCCGCCAAACCCGGCCATCGGATGGAAGGACACGGCACCGGTCAAGATGACCTTGTCGGCCTGGACGACGTGCGAATTGAGATAGACGTCATTGCCATAGGTGGTCGTCCCGATTTTGGTCAGCTGGGAGGCATCGCGGCAGTCATGGCTGACGATCTTTACGCGCTTGACCATGTCTGCACCGCAGACGATGGCATCTTCTTCCGGCGTATGGGCCGATGCGTCCCCTGGGCCGTGACGACCGTAATCTGGTCATCCTTGACGCCGGCCTGGTTCAATTCATCGACGATGATGGGCAGCATCTGGGCCGTATGGACCAGGCGGGTAATATCGCTGACGACGATGGCGACCGTATCGCCGGCCTGGACGACATCTTTCAAAGGCGCGCTGCCAATAGGATGGCGCAGGGCCTGGCGGATGGCAGCCTGTTCATCGGCGACGGCGTCGACATGGTTGCCGTGCAGGTCATATAATACGTGTGCTTCATCGAGTGAAACAGTCTGTGTGCTCTTCCCAAAAGGAAGAGAAAAAGTCTTCATCATAAAAAACCCCTCTTTACTATAAAATAATAGTTTTAGAACAAGTTCCACCGTCCCATGTACAAGGCGACCAGGGAGCGGATGAACAGACAGACAAACAAGATGTACGTCAGGATATACAAAAAGTTTTCAAAATCATCCATGTGTTCTGACTTTTCGTGGACATGGCGGAAATGATTCAAGAGAAAATGTCCCATCCCATGGTCGCTTCCTTTCCTTATTCGCCTTTATGGGGAAACAATTCATGAACGCGGCGGGCCGATTCTTCATCCTTACTGATGCCCTTCAGCAAGGTCCGTTCGGAATTTTCCATATGCTTCTTGGCCACTTTCCGGGCCATGGCACTATTGTGTTCGGCAATGTTTTCGACCATCTGCCGATGTTCTTCCCAGGTCGCGGCCAGGCGGCCCGGATAGTGCATGGAAATGGAACGGAAGCGCAGCATCTGTTCGCGCAGATTGTTGAGGATATCGACGAGGCGCTGGTTACGGCTGGCGTGATAGAGGACGTCGTGGAAACGGACATCGGCATCGACGATCTTATCAAATTCGTCATTGTCGATATATTCGTTGATCTCGAGAGAATCCGTTCCAGGTATTCCAGCTCGTCCGGCGTGATCCGTTCGGCAGCCAGGCCGGCAGCCAGTTCTTCCAGGGCACTGCGGATTTCAAAGACCTGGGCAATATCCTTCAAGGAAATATCTGCAACATACGTCCCGCGCCGGGGAACCATGACGACGAAGCCTTCCAGTTCCAATTTGCGGATAGCCTCGCGGATCGGCGTCCGGCTGACGCCGAGCTCATCGGCCAACTGGATTTCCATGAGCCGTTCCCCCGGCTTGAGCACGCCGTCCTTGATGGCCTGGCGCAGCGTTTCGCTGACCACTTCGCGCAGCGTTTATAAGCATCTAATTTAATCGGTTCCAATGCATGCTGTCTTTTTGTCGTTTTCATCATTCTAGGCTTCACCTTCCACTCGTTTCACAACCTTTGTCACATAGGCGTCGACGTCTCGCCACGAAGCCGCCTGACACCGTATCTCCTCTTCCCGCTCCGGCGGGACCAGGGCAAAGACCGTCGGTCCGCTGCCGGCCATGAGCGGCCGCAATCCTGACGAGGACAGGAGCTGCTGACAACGGGCGACTTCGGGCACATCGGGAATGACCAGTTCTTCAAAAGTATTGCCCATCGAAGCCGTCAGGGCCTGGAAATCACTGCGGCAGACGGCGCGTTCTACGGCATCGACATCGATGGGCTTCGTTCTTTCCCGGCTGTCGAATAAGGCATAGGCCTTCTTCGTCTGTACCGCGGCATGAGGATGGACGATGACGACGGGCCAGTCCGGCAGGGGCGGCAGCTCCCGCAGCTCTTCGCCGATACCGGTCCCGCGCATGGTCCCGCCGCAGATGCAGAAAGGTACATCGGCACCGAGGCCGGTCCCGATATGACAGAGGTCTGCCTGAGACAATCCCAGGCCCCACAGGCGGTTGAGGCCGCGCAGGACAGCGGCGCAATCGGTACTGCCGCCAGCCAGGCCGGCGGCAATGGGGATATTTTTTTCGATATGGATGGCGACTGGCTGATTGTCCTTTTTATATGGACAAAGTGCTTGCCAGGCCTTGTACGCTAAATTCGTTTCATCGCAGGCCAGTCCCGGGACCGAGCAAGTGAGCTGCCATTCATCGGCGTCCTGCAAGGTCACGGTATCACAAAGGCCGATAGATTGAAAGACGGTATCAATATCGTGATAACCATCGGAACGACGGCCGGTTATCGCCAAGGCCAGATTAATTTTTCCGTATCCTGTTTCTACTATTTTAGTCATGCTTCCACTCCGTGTATAAAATGTGCATTGTCTTATTGATTAAAATTTTTCCTATGTTATAATGAGACGACAGCAGGGAGCTGCGCCATTTCCGCATCCTCTCTGAATGCACACTTTCATCATTATACTATAATGATTATACCGTTTTTTCCTTTACTTTACAATTCTTCATTCATTACGGAGGAAAAAAATTATGAAAACCCTGACTTCACACACGCTTTGGGAATTAGCCGTCCCCTACCTGGCGTCCTTCGTCGGCAGCCTGGTCGTCGCCATCGGCATGAATGCTTCTTCATCCCCTTCCATTTGCTGAGCAGCGGCCTCAGCGGGGTAGCCATCATGATTTACTTCCTGACAGGCCTGCCCGTCGGTATCGGTATCTTCATCCTCAACATCCCGATCATGATTGCCTGTTATAAATTCATGGGCCGCCGCTATACGGTCCTGAGCATCGTCGGCACGATCATGCTCTCGGTCCTGGTCGATGCAACGGCCTTCCTGTCGACGTGGAACATCATGCACGATGCCATGCTCTCGTCCATTACGGGCGGCATCCTGGCCGGCATCGGCTTCGGCATCATCTATAAATACAACGGCAACAGCGGCGGCCTGGACGTCATCGGCGCCATCGTCAAGAAATATTATTCCCTGGAAATGGGCACGGTCACGATGATCCTCAATCTGGTCATCCTCCTGGCGGCCGCCTGGCTCTTCTCCCTGGAACGAGCCGTCCTGACCTTCGTCGCCATTTACATTGCAGCCTTCATTACCAACAAGGTCGTCATCGGCTCAAACAGCGTAAAAGCGTCATCATCATTTCCAACCGGGCTACGCCGATCGCCCAGGTCCTCATGCGCTACGTCGGCCACGGCGCCACCTATCTCCACGGCCAGGCGCTTACACCATGCAGGACAAACGGGTCATCTACGCCGTCATCAAGCTGACGGAAGTAGCCAAGGTCAAGGAAATCGTCAACAAACTCGACCCGCAGGCCTTCATGATCATCAGCGACGCTTCGGAAGTCGTAGGCCGGGGCTTCACGACATCGCCCGTCAAATACCACCAGTATCCCGGCGATGCCCTCTCCATGCCGCATACGAAAAAGAACATGCCGCCGGAATACTAGGTGCCTGCGGCGCCGTGGGTCGTGGACCGTGGCGAACGTGCCTGCGGCCGTTCGTTGTTCGTCGTTGGTCGTTCATCGTTCGTCGTTTGGAAACGGGCTCGCTGACG
>ENA-OQBT01001147-OQBT01001147.1-human-gut-metagenome-genome-assembly--contig:-NODE-1147-length-11585-cov-2.977570_pt1 | contig 11585 bp, 12 predicted proteins | sample MGYA00242749_ERZ504557 | MGnify/ENA primary metagenome ERZ504557 (study PRJEB26092, sample SAMD00036243) | human gut metagenome | host: Homo sapiens | study: EMG produced TPA metagenomics assembly of... | reverse complement strand
CAAAACAAAACTCAATATAATATAATCACTCAATAGGCAAAGACGGAGAAAAGTACCATAAATTATCGTTCCCAGTGAGCAGGCGATAGTGAGAATCCTGCAAAGTGAATTTATGTGAAGAACACTCCCGAGCATCAATCTGAACACAGAACATGAATAGAACAAGATTCAAACCCTGTCAGTAGGTGCGACGTAAGCTGGGCGTTAACCGGCACACAAGAGAGACTGCAAGACAGTAAATCAGGTGGTACCGCGGACTAGAGATATACAGTTCGTCCTGAAGTAACAATTTCAGGACGGGCTTTTTTTGTACCTGATTTTAAAGTGACAGGGAACTAAGAAAACCGCCTGAACGCAAGATAGAGAATACAAGAAAAAGGAGAAAAGAAAATGTCAGACATGTACCGTACCAGAACCATGGACCAGATTTCTGAAGGTGACATCGGAGCACAATTAAAGATCGCCGGATGGGTAGAGAATATCCGTGATCACGGTGGAGTATCATTTATCGACTTACGCGATATGTATGGAGTGATGCAGGTCGTATTAAGAGATACAAGTTTATTAGACCATGTAAGAAAAGAAGAATGTTTATCTGTAGAAGGTGTGATCCAGCACAGAGACGAAGAAACATTTAACCCTAAGATTCCTACAGGAACGATTGAATTAGAAGCACACAAGATCGATATCTTAGGAAAAGTATACAGAGATCTTCCATTCGAGATCGCAACAAGTAAAGAAATCCGTGAAGATGTTCGTTTAAAATATCGTTACCTTGATATGAGAAACAGAAAGGTAAAAGATAACATTTTATTCCGTTCCAAAGTCATCCGTTTCTTAAGAGAAAGATGGAAGACATGGGATTCGTAGAAGTTCAGACACCGATCCTTTGTGCATCATCACCAGAAGGAGCTCGTGACTACGTAGTACCTTCAAGAAAATACAAAGGTAAATTTTACGCATTACCACAGGCACCACAGCAGTATAAACAGTTACTGATGGTATCTGGAATCGACAAATACTATCAGATCGCACCATGCTTCAGAGATGAAGATGCTCGTGCAGACCGTTCTCCAGGAGAATTCTATCAGTTAGACTTCGAGATGGCATTTGCAACACAGGAAGATGTCTTCAAGATCGGAGAAGAAGTATTAACAGAGACATTTAAGAAATTTGCACCAGAAGGAAGTGTGATCACAGAAGCGCCATACCCAATCTTCAGCTACAAAGAAGCAATGCTGCAGTTTGGTAGTGACAAACCAGACCTTCGTAACCCATTAAGAATCATCGACGTGACAGATTTCTTCCAGAGATGTACATTCAAACCATTCCATGGACAGACAGTACGTGCGATCAATGTTCATGTAAAACTTTCCAAAGGACAGCATGAAAAACTGTTAAAATTCGCACAGTCAATCGGTATGGGTGGACTTGGATACTTAGAAGTCAAAGAAGAACTGAAATACAAAGGACCGATCGATAAATTTATTCCAGATGATATGAAGATGGAATTAGCTGAAATGGCTGGATTACAGGAAGGAGATACAATCTTCTTCATCGCAGCACCAGAAAAAGCTGCTTGCATCTATGCAGGACAAATCCGTAACGAATTAGGAAGCAGATTAGATCTGTTAGAAAAAGACGCATACCGTTTCTGCTACATCAATGATTTTCCAATGTATGAAATCGATGAAGAAACTGGTAAATTAGGATTTACACATAACCCATTCTCTATGCCACAGGTGGATAGAAGCATTAAATGAAAAAGATCCATTAGATATCTTAGCATACCAGTATGATATCGTATGTAACGGAGTAGAATTATCATCAGGAGCCGTTCGTAACCATGACATGGAAATCATGGAAAAAGCATTCGACATCGCAGGATATGACAAAGAAACATTAAAAGACAAATTTGGAGCATTATACAATGCATTCCAGTTCGGTGCACCACCACATGCAGGAATGGCACCAGGAGTAGACCGTATGATCATGTTACTTCGCAACGAAGAAAACATCCGAGAGATCATCGCTTTCCCAATGAGCGGAACAGCACAGGATCTGATGTGCGGAGCACCAAACGAGATTACAGAACAGCAGCTTCGTGAAGTGCATATTAAGGTTAGAGATTAATTAGAGATTATAAGATTAAAAAAAGACAGGAAACAGACCAAAGAAGGTCAGCTTCCTGCCTTTTTATTTACCAGAAAAATTTTACATGCTACAATAATAAAAAGCAGACATCAAAGGAGGACACCAACATGAAGATCAAAAATGCAACAATCAAAGATTTCGACACAGCCTATGAATACATCAAAAAACTCTGGGACTACAACACCTATGACTATGAAACAACCAAAGAAGTCTACGAAAAAGTACTACAAGACGAAAACAGTTTTGCATTTTTTTCAATAGAAGACGATGGAACTTTTCATGGATTCTGCCATGGAGATTATTTTCAGACCTTCTGGATGTCAGGGCTTACCTGCTATGTATCAAGTTTGATCACAAACGAAGAAGACCGAGGTAAAGGATATGGTGTAAAATTATTAGATCATGCAAAGAAATTGGCAAAAGAACGAGGATGTAAAGCAATCACTTTAGACTCCGGACTGCCAAGAGTACAAGCTCACGGATTTTATGAACACTATGGATTTGAAAAAAGCTGTTATGGATTTGAATTAGCTTTGTAGAAGAAAGGAAAATTAATGAAAATATTAGTCAGTGCCTGCCTGTTAGGAATCGATTGCAAATATAACGGAAAAAACAACAAAAATGATAAAATCATAGAATTACTAAAAGACCATGAACTAATTCCAGTCTGTCCAGAGATCATGGGAGGACTGCCAACACCAAGAATTCCGGCAGAAATACATCAAACAAAGTTATCGCAAAAGATGGCAAAGATGTTACAAAACAATACCAAAAAGGTGCCGAAGAGACACTAAAAATTGCAAAAGTTATATAACTGTCATACAGCGATCCTAAAAGAAAAAAGTCCATCTTGTGGCTGTGGCAAAGTCTATGATGGAACATTTACAGGCACGCTGATCAATGGGGACGGAATCACAGCTAGATTATTAAAAGAACATGGAATCAAAATCACAGGGGAAACAACCTTAGATATCACAGAATAAAACAGTGAACAGTAAAATGAGGGTCCAAATATGAACAACAAACAAAAACTATTAACCGCAACAGCGATCACAGGAACTATTGTCAGTGCATCTGCATTTACTGTCTTCGATTATGCGATCTGTCGAAGAAAAAAACAGCCAGATGTCCGTAAAAAAGAAAAATGGAAACCATATCTTGATTACGTTTTAAAAGAACAAGAATGGCTAAAAGAACACCAAGAACAAGAATTAAAAGAAATCAGATCAAAAGACGGACTAACACTACGGGCAGCCTACATCCCAAGAGAAAATGCCAAAGGAACTATTATCTGCATGCACGGTTACCATTCAACAAACGATATCGAATTCGTACCGGAAGTCCGATTTCTATGGAATCTTGGATACAGCATTCTTCTTCCATGGCAGAGAAGCCACGGAAAAAGCGAAGGACGCTATATTACTTATGGAGTGAAAGAACGCCATGATCTCAAACGATGGATTTTGTATACCAATCGGCATCTGGCAGCCAAGAACAAAGATATTTTTCTATGTGGAATTTCTATGGGGTGTGCTACAACCTTAATGGCAGCAGGTCTGGACCTTCCAGACAATGTAAAAGGAATTATTGCTGACTGCGGATTCACTTCTCCATGGGATATCATCAAACACGTAGCCAAAGAAAGATTTCATCTTCCACCATTTCCATTAATGTACATGGTAGATTTGATCAGTGAAGTAGTAGCAGGATTTGGATTGAAAGAAGTCAGCATCCCAGAAATCATGAAACGAAACAAGATTCCAGTGTTGTTTATCCATGGAGATGCAGACGATTACGTTCCGATGTGTATGACGATCAAAAATTATGAAGCCTGTGCATCAAAGAAAGAACTCTATATTGTTTCAGGAGCAGGACACGCACTAGCATTTTCAAAAGATATGGAAGAGGGAAAACGAAGAATCAAAAATTTCATAAATAAATATAAGACGATCTAAAATAAGAAGAACCATTCCGTATAAATGATTTTACAGAATGGTTCTTGTATTATAAATTTCCTAAAAAAACCTATTTTAAGATCATAAGATAACTTTCCGGCCGCTGTGTGATCTTGATTTCTTTCAGAATTCTAAAATTGGATTTTACAGCGAACTGTTTTACATATTCACGGTTTCTTGTATACATAATGATTGTTCCTTCAGGTCCAAGAACTCTTTTGGCAAATGGAAAGAACTTCTCATAAACCTCACGAATCTCCGCTTCTGTCTTCTGGCCAGTCGCATAAGGCATCTCCGTAAAGATTTCATCAAAAGGATAGTCATGGGTAAATGTAAAACAATCCTTATTGATATAATGAACGATCTGGTCTGCAAGATTTGTGTTATAGATCGCTTTCTCAATGGCTTCTGGAGAATGATCGATACCATAAGAAGTATTCCCTTTTACAACCTTCTGACGCTCGATCAGCATCGTACCAACCCCACAGAAAGGATCAAGAATCTGCGCATCCGGATCATGTAATCTTTGGCAAGTTCCACAAGTAAAGCAGCATTGACTGGTTTGATACTTGTTGGAATGAACTCCTCGCGATAACTAAAACGACGATCAACGATCGTATTTAATTTCACTAATAAATAATAATCCCCAGATTTACCTTCGATCATACGGATCTCAAATTCATAATGAGACGTAGAATTTCTTAATTTATGTGCCGTCAGCTCTTCTAAATTCGAAGCAACTTTCTTCGCAAATTTGGAACGTTCAGAAAGTGCCATACGGCTTTTCACTCCGATTCGGAAATAAAAAGGGAAATCCCCTTCATGAGTATTTTCTAATAATGCCATTAAATTCGAACCAGCGATCACGGATGCAGCAACATCAGCATCAGGTTTACATGAAACCATGCCTGGAATCTGAAATAACAATTCATTGTATGTGCGGATCGGTAATAAACGATTCAGATGATTTGTCTTTACACGCACGCCCATTTTTGAAGAAGCAGCTGAAGATTCTTCCATCAAGGCAGCAGTAATTTCCGGGTGTAATGGGTTAGTGCGGAAAATACAATGAAATGTCTGGCGGCCGCCTAAAAATCTATGCTTCTTAAATGGTTCGATCGTATTGATCAGTTCAGAAAGTGCATGAAGTTCATGTTCTACATGCTTTTTCTCATCGTCAGAAGCTTCATAAAGAGATAATTCTTCATAACGTTTTCGGAAAACATCCACATAAGGAGCCGCATTTAAAGATTTTAAAGCAGTTAAATAAGCCTCTTTTACAAAACGTGTATCTTCTGTCTGATAAGCATGAAATACAGCATCACTTTCAGAAATAAGTGCCAGATCACCGATCAAAAGAGCAGCATTTTTTCTTGTTTTTGCATCTTCATTTTCTAAAAATACGGATAAGTCCAGATCACCATCATGGATCCAAGACAACAAAAAGTTCTCTTTTAGAAGAATCCTTGATCTCCTGACGCAGGGAACTTAAAGACTGACGTACTTCGATATTTTGATTTAATCTTTTACATAAACGATTGATCATATATACATTCCTTTTCTAAATAATGTGTATAAGGAAAAGTCCTTAAAAACTATAAAAACAGTATACCTTATTGAAATAATTTTTGCAAAAAAAGTGAAAATCATGCTATAATAATACGTAACCAAGAGAATAATAGGTAAGGAAGTATATGAAACATATAACGATCAAGAGAGTAGAGCAGGCAGATGTCGATGCGATCATGCAATTGATGCAAGAAGCAGTGGATACTGTGAAGGTTTCCGATTGGTTTCTGCCAGATAACAGACAATATATAGAAGAACACATAAGCGACCGGGGATTTACATTGAAGGCTTTATCAAGTAACAATGAGATCTTGGGCTTTTTTATTGTCGATCTTCCGGGAGAGTCAAAACATAATCTTGGATATGATCTGAATTATGACGATCATAAGATACACAAAGTTGCACATATGGACTACGCAGTTGTGACAAGTAAAGCAAGAGGTTTGGGGCTTCAGAGAAGATTTTTCAAAGAGGCAGAGAAACAATTAGAAGACACGATATATGAATACTTCCTTGGAACCGTTCATCCGGATAATATCTACAGTCGGACAAACTTTGTCAAAGCAGGTTACAGGGAAGCAAGACAAATGTCAAAATATGGTGGTATGCAACGTATCATCATGGAAAAGGAGAAATGACTATGAGTGATCAGTATGATGTTATTATGATCGGAGCAGGACCTTCTGCTATATTTTGTGCTTATGAATTAAAGAGAAATAAGCCAGATATGAAAGTTCTTATGATCGAAAAGGGACGAAGGATCGAAAGAAGAGCCTGTCCAAAACGAAATACAAAGGTATGTGTTGGATGTAAACCATGCTCTATCACAACAGGATTTGCCGGAGCTGGAGCATTTTCTGACGGTAAATTATCTTTATCTCCAGATGTAGGAGGGAACCTTCCAGAGATATTAGGCTATGACAGAACGATCGAATTATTAAAAGAATCCGATGACATTTATTTAAAATTCGGAGCTGATGAGAAAGTATACGGAATTGATGAAGCGGAAGAGATTGCAAGCATCCGTAAGAAAGCAATTCAGGCAAACTTGAAGCTGATCGAATGTCCGATCAGACATTTGGGAACAGAAGAAGGGTACAAGATCTACTCAAGACTTCAGGAACATTTATTAAATGAAGGTGTTGATATGATCTTTGATACCATGGTCAAAGATATCATCATTGAAGATTGGGTTGCAAAAGGTGTTGTCACAGACAAAGGTGAGACATATACAGCCGATGAGATCGTAGCAGCCGTAGGACGAGAAGGATCTGAATGGCTAAGCGGAATCTGCAGAAAATACGACATTGAAACACAGGTAGGAACCGTTGATGTCGGAGTCCGTGTAGAAGTTCGAGACGAGATCATGGAAGAATTAAATAAAAGTCTTTATGAAGCAAAACTTGTTTATTACACGCCAACATTCGACGATAAAGTCCGCGTATTCTGCAGCAATCCATCGGGAGAAGTAGCAACAGAATATTATGAAAATGGTCTGGCAGTGGTAAATGGTCATGCATACAAAGCAGACGAATACAAGACAAACAACACAAACTTTGCATTATTAGTATCTAAGAACTTTACAAAACCATTTAAAGAGCCGATTCAATATGGAAAACATATCGCACAGTTAAGCAACATGCTTTGCGATGGCAAGATCTTAGTACAGAGATTTGGAGATTTTGTGAGAGGAAGAAGAACAACCGAAGAACGTCTGATAAGAAACAACATTACACCAACATTAAAAGATGCTGTTCCAGGAGATCTTTCACTCGTATTCCCATATCGAATCATGAAAGACATCGAAGAGATGATCTATGCATTAGATGAAGTAACACCAGGTATGGCAAGTGATGAGACACTTCTTTACGGTGTAGAAGTTAAATTCTATTCAAATAAGATCTTAACAAACAAAGACTTTGAAACTAATATCAAAGGACTTCGCGCAATCGGTGACGGAGCATCTGTAACAAGAGGATTACAGCAGGCATCTGCGAATGGATTAAGCGTTGCGAAGAGTATCTTAAATAAATAAAATATCAAATAAAAATATTAAAACAAAAATCCCTGACAGGTTTCTAAACCATTAGGGATTTTTCTGTTTGAGAATCCTGCAAAGAATGATTCTTCCTTATAAAAAATTATTTTTTGAATTTTAGGATGTTTTTCATAGAAAGCTTTGTTCGCCTGCTCTCCTGCAAGGATCAATCGATGAAGTCCTTCTTTAGGACATAAAGTTCCAGTATATCCCATCATGGAAAGAACCTGCATGATATGTGTGTAGTATACACCAGTACTTTCTTTGGATACTTCATAAAGCTGATCCATCGTGATCGGATATTCATCCATCAATGACTGATAAGATTTTGTGACAGCATCGGATAATTTCTTTAAGTCTTTGCTTAAAGAATGCTGAAGCCGGTCAGTGTCAATCGGATAATAACATAAAATATGAACATTCGTCTGTGTCTCCTCATGCCATGCGTTTGCCTCGACGGCAGGAATCGCATGAACACCAAGCTCTTTCCCAAGTCTTACAGCTTCTGGAATGGAATGTGTTGATTCGTGGTCAGAGATTGCAATATAATCAAGGCCGATACGTTTCGCATAAGGAATGATCTGGTCAACACGCATAGCACCATCAGATAAAACGGTGTGACAATGTAAGTCTGCTTTCATATAAAAATACCTCCAAAATATTTATTCCATTTTCTTTAAGATCGTTAAAATATTAGATAATGACTGATGAAATAATTCCTGATCTTCTTTTGACAGTGATTCAAAACGTTTGGAAAGGTATTCTTTGACAAGCGCTTTTTCCTGAAGAATCAGCTGGTTTCCTTTCTCTGTGAGTTTTACATAAACCATTTTTCTGTTTTCATCACTTCTAAAACGTGTGACATACTCATCCTTCACAAGTGGAGAAACGGCTCTTGTAGCCTGTTCCTTAGATGATGCCAGATAAGAAGATAACTGTGACATATTCAATGAACGACCTCCAGACAGTGCAAATAAGATAAGAATCTGTGTTTTGGTAAGATCCATGGAAGGTATGTCGATCGTGTTTAAAAGAAATTTCTGACAGATTGGAAAAATTTCAAAAAGTGCAGAAACATCATTCAATGTAAATCCCTCTCTTTCGATGTTTTTCTAACTAAAAGTATACCACTTTATGAATAAAAATCAATAATCAACAAAAATCAATATTTGACAAAAGTCAAATAAAAAGATAAAATAAGGAGAAACACTATAAAATGACCTTGATCAAAGGAGGTAACCTATGAGTGAAACAACAACACAGATGCAGGATTTTCTGACACGCCAGGCGAAAGTCTGCCATGATAATTGTGAGATAGAGAAAGATCTGTACAAAGAGCTGGGAGTGAAACGAGGACTCAGAGATGTCGATGGAGTCGGCGTTCTTGCAGGTCTTACGAATATATCCTGTATTCAATCCAGTGAGATGATCAATGGAGAGAAAGTACCTTGTGAAGGAAAGTTATTTTATAGAGGATATAATATATATGAATTAGTCGATGGATTTATGAAGAGAGGCGAATTTGGATTTGAAGAAATCACCTATCTTTTACTATTTGGAAAACTGCCGGATGAAAAACAATTGAAAGAATTCAGAGAAATTTTGGCACAGAGTATGACACTCCCAAAGAATTTCACAAGAGATGTTATTTTAAAGGCACCATCGAAAGACATTATGAACACGTTGACAAAGAGCATTTTAACACTAGCATCGTATGATGATAAAGCATCTGATATTTCTATGGAAAATGTATTAAGACAATGTCTGATGTTGATCAGTGTTTTGCCGATGATGGCAGTTTATGGATATCATGGTTACAATCATTACGTCAATGATGACAGCCTGTACATCCATCGTCCAGATCCAAACTGTTCCATGGCAGAAAATATTTTAAGAATGCTGCGTCCAGACAAATCTTATACAGAATTGGAAGCCAGAGTGTTAGATATTGCACTCGTTCTTCATATGGAACATGGAGGAGGAAATAACTCAACATTTACAACCCATGTCGTGACATCTTCAGGATCAGATACATATTCAGTGATCGCAGCTGCACTTTCATCATTGAAAGGTCCCAAACATGGAGGAGCGAATATCAAAGTTGTTGAGATGATGCAGGATTTAAGAAAAAATGTGGATGATATCAGTGATGAAAGTCAGGTAGAAGAATACTTAAGAAAACTGCTGCACAAAGAAGCATTTGACCAAAAAGGACTGATCTATGGAATGGGGCATGCAGTATATAGTATTTCAGATCCAAGAGCGCAGATTTTCAAAGCTTTTGTAAAGAAACTGGCCCTTGCAAAAGAAAGAGAAAAAGATTTCGAACTCTATTCTATGATTGAAACATTGGCACCAAAAGTAATCGCAGATGAACGAAAAATCTACAAAGGGGTCAGTGCAAATGTCGATTTCTACAGTGGATTTGTGTATAGTATGTTAGATATCCCATTGGAATTGTTCACACCGATCTTTGCGATGGCAAGAATCGTTGGATGGAGTGCCCATCGTTTGGAAGAATTAACAAATGTGGATAAGATCATTCGTCCTGCGTATCAGAGTGTACAAGATGAGAAAGAATATATTGAGATGGAAGATCGATAAAAAAGAGGGATTCCCTCTTTTTTTATGCAAAAATATAAGCTTATAAAATGAGGAAAACCGGAGACGAGGAGGGTCTCCGGTATTATGAAAAAGTATGAAAAAAAGTTTTAGCTAAGTAAGTTTGTTTGTTACTTGCTATGGTTTTAGTATACTCAGTAAATGTGAAAGAATTGTGTCTAAAAAATGATGAATTTATGTTTTTTGGTCATATTTTGAGAAATTCAGTGATTCCATATGCAACTCCGTCCTTGTCATGATGTTTTGTGATAAAGGTCGCAGCATCCTTACATTTTGAAGAAGCATTTTCCATGGCAATTCCGATACCAGCTTCTTTTAACAGATCAATGTCATTATCACCATCACCAAAGGCAGCGGTTTCTTCAGGTTTTAGATTCAAATATTCCCGAATAAAACGAAGTCCGGAATGTTTTCCGGCATCTTTATGAGAAATCTCGATCAGCTGCGAAACAGAAGAAGTAATATAGATCTCATCACAATTATATTTAAGTTCATTCCAAATGAGCTGCTTTTGCTGCTCGCCAGAGACAACAATATCCATACTGTCAATATGATCAATATGTTCTCGAATAAAAGAAATAATATCATCAATAGGAATTCTTGTAGATTGGATGTAAGGAATTGCTTGTGGAGTTGTACCATAGGAAACAGGATCTTCCACATAAGCTTTCAGGCATAAGCTTTGCCATCAATAAAAACTTCAAGGGCAGTCTCATGCTGTTTAGCAATCTGAATTATACATTCAACGGAATCAGGTGTCATCTTATATTCATGAAGACAGGTGCTTGTAGGAATATGGTAAATGGCAGCACCATTAGAAGTAATTGCATATTCAATTCCAGGCACAGCAAGAACATCTTTAGGCAGCGTATCAAAAGAACGTCCACTTGCGATCACAATGTGAACACCATTTTCAATTGCATGACATAAAGCATTATAATTTCCGTCAGAAAGCCGTCCACTTGCATTTAATGTTGTACGATCAAGATCAAGTGCAATACATTTTATATTCATAAGAAACCTCCAGATTTCGCATTTGTTATACATAGTCGATATTGTGTAATATATTTTACACATATGAAAATATTGTATCTTTTCTTTGAAACAATTACAATATACGAAAGACTAACTATTAAAAGTCAAGCCTTAAAATGATATTTTTTGAATAAAGTAACAGAAATGTATTTTAGATATATTTGGAACTCAGTTAGAGTTCATTGAACCTTGAAAACTGCATGACAAAAAGA
>ENA-OQBT01001144-OQBT01001144.1-human-gut-metagenome-genome-assembly--contig:-NODE-1144-length-11612-cov-2.876796_pt1 | contig 11612 bp, 16 predicted proteins | sample MGYA00242749_ERZ504557 | MGnify/ENA primary metagenome ERZ504557 (study PRJEB26092, sample SAMD00036243) | human gut metagenome | host: Homo sapiens | study: EMG produced TPA metagenomics assembly of... | reverse complement strand
CCCGGCACGACCTGCGCGCTCGCCATGCTCAACGATGCCGTCAAGAAGGGCGGCGTCATGGCCAGCTCCAGCGTGGGCGGCCTTTCGGGCGCCTTTATCCCCGTGTCCGAGGACGCCGGCATGATCGCTGCGTCGAGGCCGGCGCACTTTCGCTCGAGAAGCTCGAGACCATGACCTGCGTGTGCTCCGTTGGCCTGGACATGATCGCCATCCCCGGCGACACCCCGGTCGAGACCATCGCCGGCATTATCGCTGACGAGATGGCCATCGGCGTCATCAACAATAAGACCACGGCCGTACGCGTGATTCCCGCTATCGGCAAGGGCGTGGGCGACTGCGTTGAGTACGGCGGCCTGTTTGGCCGTGCACCCATCATGCCGGTGAACCCCAACGCCGGCACCGTGCTTGCCCACCGTGGTGGACGCTTCCCGGCACCGCTGAACTCGCTGAAGAACTAGCTGAGGGGGACTGGCGAGGAGCCCCGGGGAGGAATATATAAGGTCGCCTGCTCGGACAGTCCTGACTCGCACGGAGAGCACATTAAGTGCTCTCCGGCTCGTGCGGAACTCGCGATCGACCTTATATATTTGCCCTCCCCGGGGCTCACGCACAACGGGACCTCGGTTGGGTTCTATCCCTTTGGCAGTCGCTTCGCTTCTGCCCTACTTTGCTGGTATGGCGGTTTGGCGTTGGATCGGTTCTTTCTGATATATGCTGGTTGCGGCTCTTCTTTTGGGAGGAGTCGCTTTTTTGTTGCTAGGAGGTTGGCCCGTGGTTGATGGGGATGCTCGCTCTGAGCTTCTTTCTGCTGATTGGAATGACGAATGGATGCGCTTGCAAGCTGATCGGCATCGGGCTGATGATCCTTTTGAGTGGGATAAGCGGGCTCGGCATTTTCGGCCATCGGAGACTGCCCCGTATGCTCGGGATTTTATAAAACTGCTGGCGCTTGAGCCTGGTGAGTCGGTGCTCGATATGGGGTGTGGGGCTGGGTCGATTGCTATTCCGCTTGCTCAGGCTGGGCATCCTGTGATTGCAGCCGACTTCTCCCCCGCTATGTTGGGCACGCTTGATGCCGGCGTTGAGTATTACGGGCTCGAGGATCGCATTACACCGCTTGAGCTTGCTTGGGATGATGATTGGGATTTGGTTGGACCGGTCGCAAAAGCGGTGGATGTTGCCTTTGCCAGTCGCTCTGTCACCACGACCAACCTAAAAGGCGCACTTGCCAAGCTTGATCGAACGGCTCGTCGGCGTTGTGCCGTTACGATGGTCGCCAACTCGAGCCCGCGTTATGACCTGCACTTGATGAATGCCATCGGCGCCTCGGTTACCTGCAGCAATGGTTTTGTGTACGCCTTTAACATCCTTATTCAGATGGGTGCACTGCCACAGGTCACGTATTTTGAATCACCCGCCGCGACACCTTCGATAGTCTCGAGGCAGGCGTGGCAGACTTTTCTCGCATGCTCGAGCACGGCAACGAGGACAAGATCGACCGCCTGCGCAACTATATCGCCCACCACATGATCGAGAACCCGCATGCCGGTGAGCCGGGATCCAAGGGCGTACCGCAGGGACGCTACATGCTCGACCACATCCGCAAAGTCCGATGGGCGTTTATCGCCTGGGAGCCGGTCTCCGTACCCCGCCCGTAGCCCATCTAAAGCTTGCATCGTCTTCCCGCCCGGCATCCGCATTCTTTGCGAACTGGGCAAACGCGCTCCACACCACGCCGTTCCTGCGCTATCGTGGGACAGCTCACGTAGATTAAGGCCCCATTGCGGGGCGCCCCATACATAGAAAGCGAGAACCATGCACTGACAGGAGCCCAGGTCAAGCAGCTTCGCAGCATGGCCCATCACCTCAACCCCGCCATCATCATCGGTAAGTCCGATGTCAACGAGGGCACCGTCGAGCAGACGGTCGCCTACCTGGAGAAGCACGAGCTCGTTAAGTGCTCCGTGCTGGACGGCTCCAGCCTTTCTGCCCGCGAGGCCGCCGAGGAGCTCGCCGAGCGCTGCCACGCCGACGTCGTTCAGGTTATCGGCCGCAAGTTCTCGCTGTATCGCGAGTCCTCGCGCAAGGATATCCAGAAGATCAAGCTCGTCTAAAACCGGCTGGTCATACCGAACAAGTCTGCGGGCGTCCGAGTGATTCGGACGCCCGTTTTTATCGCTCGACAAGCACGCGCTTGAGCCTGCCTTCGACCAGGCGCTCATACAGGCGCCTTGTCTCGGGCTCGGGCACGCCTTGAACCTGCTCTCGCAGGTGGTGCATGTGGCCGCTGTATAGCTCGACAACATCGCGGCGTCGTCCCGCCGCACCGTAAACGCGCATGGCACAGCGAACCATGTCCTCGCGCGCAGTCTCTTGGCGAAGCCCCGATTCAACGAGCCAAATTGCCGATTGCAGGTCATTTTCCTCGAGAGCGGCATTCGCTCCCCTAATCATGCAGTCGATGTACTTGGATTGCATAATGTGGCGCATGCGCGTAAAAAACGTGGGATTGCAACCGGTGGGAACATACAGCGGCCCCGCGTAGAGCTGCTCAACCTTAAGACAAAGCTCAACCAGGTGAGGGCCTCTCGCGCCCATACGGTTTCCCAGGATCTCGCGGCTCAGCTGGTCAAAGAGCCTTACATCGGTCTTAACGTAGTCGCCGTTGAGCCCTATGCACTCGTTTTGGATGAGCACGCACGACTTGCATCCGGCGTTGGACCCAAAGCCGAGCGCAAGCGCGATACCGTCGAATACAGATTGTTGCGCGCCGCGCTAAACTCGGCATGGGGCCACAACTCCATGGCGATTGTCTCGCGGTCGACCATGGCATCCATGCCCAACGCGAGCCGCTCGGCAAGTGTTGCCGCCTTTTTGCGACGCCACATCTTATCCGTGATGGGAAAGCCGTCGCGCTCGGCGCGAAATGTGCCAAACATGCGCATCTCAATATGGCCGATCGTATCGACAGCCTCAACCTCGCCCGCCTGGAACAGGTGCTCGCTTTCGCCCTCAAAATCATCGCGTAGTGAATACCGCGAAAGCTCACGCACCGGAAGCTTCTTGCGAATCCTGACGGCAGGCTCGCCCAGACAGTGCATCGCAAGACGCGCAAATAGCCGATACGATGGGTCTAAAATCCCCGAGCGATTCATAGACATCCAGGCGGCAAGATCGCTATCGCGGCCCGCAGCGGCCAGGTGCAGCGCCACGATCCAGCTTCTGAGCCACCGACTGCGTCTTGCTAATGTCGAGCAGCTCCGCCTCTTCGCGAACCGATACCAGCGACGTATTGCGCAGGTACGCCACGCGCTCCAGCAGCAACGCGTTTTCGCGCATGTACGCAATCGATTCGTCGGCGAGCTTGAGCACCTGAACCGCACGGAACTTCGCGTTGACCGGCCGCCCCTCCGCCAGCGATTGCCAACCCTCCAGCAATAACCCAAACAGCTGAATTTGATTGTCACGAACACGCACCGCAAAGCGGTCGAGCTCGCCAAACGCCACATCGTCGGTCACGGGCAAGCCCGCGAGCAGGCGCCGCGCCGCGAGCACCATACGCAGCCAAATGAATGGTGCCTTAAGCCCGCGGATATCGAGCGCCTCGAGTATCTGCGCCATCTTGTCATCGCGCTCGTCGGGTTTAGCAAACGAGCCGTCGAACAGCTCCACCAGCATATGGTCGGCCTGTATGAGAATCCCCGCGATGTCGAGCTCGCAATCATAAGCTTTGCACGCCTTGAGCTTCGCGAGAACATTGCCGTCTTCCGCTCGCTCGGTTAGGTGGCGCTTGACCTCGATATGCGCGGACAGCATGTCGAGCACCTCGCAGGATGTCTGTTCTTGCACAACAGGGTTGGCGGGAAGCCCCAGGTCATTGTCGCCGTAAAAGGCGATGGTAAGCGCCTGGCTATTTTCCAGGTAGCGGGGTCGACCTCGCGGGCCGCCTGGTCACCCGCACGTTCGATAACGGACGCCATATACCTTGCGAGCTTTGTATTGCACACGCTGACAGCCGCCAGATACACGCCGAGTGCCTCGGCGGCTGTCGCTCTTGCTCCTGCTTTTCCGCATTGATCATCGCCGATGCTGCACGGCAAATGTCCCCTCCATGCCCGGTCAGGGCAAGATCGGCCCCATACTGCCCGGCAAGCTCCAACACCACACGGCGGTCCAAGAACGCATCGGCCAGGTCCATGGCCAAATCGCATCGGGCCGCCTTTATCAAAATGCGAGCAGCCCGCGATACTAGTTCGGGACGGATCTCGGCAACAAGCTTTCGCAGCCTCAGGCGCGCGTTGTCCTTAGCACCCAAACACCTAAAGGTGCGATCAGACGGATCCACGCCAAAAATCGGATAATCGCGCACAAAGATAGACTGGTCGACCATCGAAAGCCTCACACCGCACGCCTCTAGCTCCGCAATGCGGCCCTCGCCCATCAATACCATCAAGCAGGCAACGGTAAACAACAGGTTGTTCTCGAGCGATGCGAGATCGGCCAGCGCCGCACCGTACACGTTGACGATTTCGTTCTCGAGCAACCCGGCAACATCGCCCTGTCCATACATCCCCGTCTGCAAGGCAGATACCAGCTCTGGCACACCTTGCGTGAGCCGATAAAAATCGAGCGATGTGCTGATAGAGAACGCCGTGGCCCATGACGAATACTCATAGGCGTGCACCTTGAGCATCTGCGCATTGACTTTTACAGAATCGCCCAGCCCGTGGATAAGCAATCGGTTGGAGGGGCGGCAGGCAATAAAGACCCCCGTCCCCGTAGCACGTAAGCTGCGGATTCGATCGATGAGGTCCTCGGTTTCGTGCTGCTCGAGATTGGGCACGTTGTCGATCGCAACGAGCGAATGAGGTTTGTCCTTAAGCTCATCGGCGACAACCTCGAGCTGCATAAAGAGCTCGCGTCCAATCGCGCGGTCGGCCTCGATAATCCGAACCGGCCCTCGCGTGGGATCCGATTTAACCTCCTGCACGTATTGCAGCAACACCGACGTCTTACCAAACCCGTCGGGCGCGTAGAGCAAAACAATTCCCGCCTTGCGCCCTTTAACGATGAGCTCGTTCATCAAGCGATCGCGCCGCACCATATAGCCGCCGCCCGTCGGCATCAACTCGAGGTCGTCCGTATTGCCCAGATCGTTTACCATGCTTGCTCCTCAACTCGACCATATGGACACCGTAGCTGCAGGACCATAATAGCCGCCCCGTGAATAGCGCGGCTTAGAGTTTTTAATTGTCTGCCGGTACGTGTTTGGCAAGTTTTTGTACAGCGAGGCCCGATGGTAACTTATCCCCCGACCAATAGGTCTTTGCGCAGGTCAATGCGCTTGCCAGCATGTCCCATCCCATTTGCAGTGTAGCGCAGTCGGCTATTTTTATTTGAGTTGCGCAACTCGCCTACTCCTCGCTACCGCCTGCGACTCTATGGTGGCAAATGTGCACAGAATCTGCTATAGAATGAATCACAATAATTTAAAACCCTCCAGTCAAGCACGCGGCAAGGTTTCCGTCATGTATACGCCACGGCGTATGCCCACTAAAAAGGCCCCCGCAAAGCGAGGGCCTTTTGAGAAACTATGTAAGATCGCTTGATCGCGTTACTCGCAGAGCGAAAGAGCGGCCTCGTCAGCAACGACAACGCAGTTGGTGTGCAGCTGCAGGATCGAAGCCGGGCATTTGGGCGTAACCGGACCATAGCACATATCGTGCACGGCCTGAGCCTTGGCCTCGCCGTTGGCGACAACCAGGATCATGCGGGCATACATGATGGTCTGGGTGCCCATGGTGTAAGCCTGACGGGGCACGTCATCGATGCTGTCGAACAGGCGGCTGTTGGCTGAATGGTGCTCTCGGTGAGGTCGACGCAGTGCGTGCCCTTGGAGAAGTGGTCATCGGGCTCGTTAAAGCCGATGTGACCGTTGTTGCCAATGCCGAGCAGCTGCAGATCCGGGTAACCGGCGGCAGCGACGATCTTGTCGTACTCGGAGCAGGCAGCGGCGGCATCGGGGTTGGAGCCATCGGGCACGTGCGTGTTGTTCAGATCGATATTGATGTGATCGAAGAAGTTCTCGCGCATAAAGTAGTGATAGCTCTGGGGATCGTCGTGCGAAAGACCACGATACTCGTCCAGGTTATAGGTGCTGACCTCGGCAAAGTCAATGTCGCCCTTCTCGTACCAAGCAGCGAGCTGTTTGTAAGCGCCAATCGGGGTGGAGCCGGTGGCAAGACCCAACACGCAATCGGGCTTGAGGATAACCTGAGCCGAGATGATATTAGCGGCCTTGCGGCTCATATCCTCGTAGTCTTTAGCTTTAATGATTTTCATTACGCGTCCTTTCTCGTACAAGAGAGGCAAGGCTCCCCTTACAAGCACTTGCCCGCGGCCCGCGTCGGCCGCAACCAACGTGTGCGGCCACCAGGGCGAGGTCGCGTAATATATGTGTCTCGTGTCTAACCGCGTCGAGGCCCCTGCCCGTCCACGGTGACCCAAAGCTGTTTAGCCTCGGACGTTTCCCATCTTGCCACGGAGGGCGCCCTCTTTCAAGGGCGCCTCCGTAAACGTGTTTGAATTGTAGGCTAAAGGCCAAGCGGAGCGACTAGCGCTCACGCGCGACGATAAGCTGGTCCATCTCCTCGACATGCTCGCCAACGGAACCCTTGATGCTCGAGAACTCAACGGAGTTACACACCAAGATGGGAACCGTCACATCGTAGCCCTCGGCAGCAATTGCCTCGCGATCGAACTCGATGAGTACATCGCCCTTATGGACGATGTCACCCACTTGCGCATACACAGTAAAATGTTTGCCCTCGAGCTGAACGGTGTCCAAACCAACATGGATGAGCACGTCTAGACCATCGACCGTGTTGAGCGCAACGGCATGACCCGTGGGAAAAATCGCCTCGACCTTAGCGTCAGCCGGAGCAATCACACGTGTACCCGTAGGCTGAATCGCCACGCCCTGGCCCAAAAGGCCGGTAGCAAACGTCTGGTCTTTGACCTCGGATAACGGAATGACGTCGCCCGAGATGGGAGCATCCAGCGTAAGGACTCGACCACGCATACCAAAAGACCTCAGGACTTTAGTGAACATGCTCCCCCTCGGACATACCAATCAATCAAAATAACTTTAACAGTTTACCACTTGGCACCCGTTTTTGACCATTAGGGAAGTTCGCGCTTGACAACCTCGACGATGTCGTCAACCACACGCTGGGTCAACTCGTGCGTCTCGGCCTCGGCCATCACACGGACCAGCGGCTCGGTGCCACTCGGACGTACCAGAATGCGGCCGCGACCGTTGAGCTCCTTCTCGGCGGCAGCGACGGCGTCCCAAATGGGCTGACAATCGTCCAGGCCGGCCTTATTGTCGGAATGTACGTTGACAAGTACCTGCGGGTACTTCTTCATGATGCCGGCAAGGTCGGTGAGGGTGCGGCCGGTGCGCTTGAGCACGGCCAGAAGCTGCAGGGCCGTCACCAAGCCGTCGCCGGTGGTGTTGTGCTCCAGGAAGATGATGTGGCCGGACTGCTCGCCGCCGATGACGGCACCGTCCTCGAGCATACGCTCGAGGACATAGCGGTCGCCCACGGCGGTCTGCACCATCTCAAAGCCCTGCTCCTTCATGGCGATGGAGAAACCGAGGTTGCACATAACGGTCGAGACGATCTCGGAGTTGGCGAGCTTACCGCGAGCGGCCAGGTCAGAGCCGCAGATGGCCAGGATGTAGTCGCCGTCGATCTCGTTGCCCTCGCTGTCCACGAACAGCACGCGATCGGCGTCGCCATCGTGAGCCAGACCGATGTCGGCGTGGGTACGCAGTACGAGCTCACGCAAGGGCTCAAGATGAGTGGAGCCGCACTCGACGTTAATGTCGGTGCCGCAGTAGTCGGTGTTGATGGCATGGACGTGGCGCCCAGGCGCTGCAGTGCGGCGGGCGTGGTCTGGCAAGAAGCGCCGTGGCCGCAGTCGACGGCAACAACCAAGCCGTCGAGCTTAAGGCCGTCGAGCGTGTTGATGGCATGATCGACATATGCCTTGCGGCGTCCTTCATCTTGATGATGTGACCCACACCGGCGCCGGTCGGCAGCGTGTCGGCAGCCATGGCCTCCTCGGACATGACCCAGGCGCTGATCTCTTCCTCGACAGCATCGGGAAGCTTCATGCCCTTGCGGCTAAAGAACTTGATGCCGTTGAACTCCGGCGGATTGTGCGAAGCAGAGATGACGATGCCGCCGTCGAGCTCGTTTTGGACGGTGAGCAGCGCCACGGCCGGCGTAGGGATAACGCCGCAGCAGTGCGGTCGGCCGCCCTCGGCCATAATGCCGGCGGTCAGAGCACTCTCGAGCATGGTGCCCGAAAGACGCGTGTCACGGCCGATGCAAATGTCCGGACCAAGGAACTTGGTCGCCGCACGGCCAAGACGAAACGCGAGGTCGCACGAGAGGTCGGCGTTGGCGACGCCGCGGACGCCATCGGTACCGAAGATGTTCTGGGGCATAGGATCGCTCCTTCCCAAGTGGGCAAAACGCAGTCGCCCACCCTAGTCGAAAAAGAAAAGCGGGACCCGCCGAGCAATCGGCAGGCCCCGCTTGTACATTGTATCTCGTAAGGAGATAAAACCTTAGCGCTTGGAGAACTGGGGAGCGCGGCGAGCCTTCTTGAGGCCGTACTTCTTGCGCTCGACCACGCGAGCATCGCGCGTAAGGAAACCGGCCTTCTTGAGGTCAGCACGGTAGTCGCCAGCGTTCAGAAGAGCGCGAGCGATGCCCAGGCGCAGAGCGCCGGACTGACCGGAGATGCCGCCGCCATCGCACAGAGCGATAACGTCGAACTGACCGGCGGTGTCGGTCACCTTGAAGGGAGCAAGGGCGTTCTCAACGAGCTGATGACGGCCGAAATACTGCTCGGCGTCACGCTTGTTGATGGTCACCTTGCCGGTGCCGGGGACGAGACGGACGCGGGCGACGGCGTTCTTACGACGGCCGGTACCTGGTAGACAACGGTGTTCTCAGCCATCTTTAAGCCTCCAGCTCAATCTTCGTGGGGTTCTGGGCAGCGTGCGGATGCTCGGCACCAGCGTAGACCTTAAGCTTGGTCATCTGGCACGGCCGAGGGTGGTCTTGGGCAGCATGCCGCGAACGGCGCGCTCGATGACCTTCTCCGGGTGCTTCTCCATAGCCTGGCGGAAGCTCTCAGCCTTGAGGCCGCCGTTGTAGCCGCTGTGGCGATAATAGGTCTTCGTGTCGGCCTTGTTACCGGTAAGCTGGACCTTATCGGCGTTGATGACGACAACGAAGTCGCCGCAGTCGCTGTTGGGCGTGAACTGGGGCTTGTTCTTACCGCGCAGGATCATTGCGATCTGGGTGGCAAGACGGCCCAGGACAGCACCATCGGCGTCGACGAGAACCCAGTTGCGCTGGACCTCGCCCTGCTTGGCGTAGTGAGTCGATTTCGAAATCACTTAGACTCCTCCATGTACAGTACGTGTTGTTACAGAGATTCACGGGGCTCTGCAAGTAACCCGTCCATATTACCCCGCTCGCCGTACGAGTCAACAGGTATTTTGGCTCCGACCAGAGTTTCTGCACATGTCATCCACGAGCCGTGATTTTTCCAACTCTTTAGCTGTTGTCATTTTTTGAGGGTTCGCCGTCGCTAGCGCTCAACGAACTCTTGGATTTCCGCGAGCAGGCGCTTTGCCTCCTGACGGCCCTGGATATACAGGTCCAAAAGCTTTGCCGGATCGTGCTCGACATGGCCGACCTCGACCGGCTTTTGCGGAGCGATGACCAGCGCGCGGCCCTCGCGCTCATACTTCCACAGGTGCATGCGCTGGAGGTTATAGCGGTCGTGGCGCGTCTCGATAGCCTCGAGCAGGTAGGGGTAGTCGGCATAGCGGGCGCGCGCGGCAGGCATAAACTCGTAGGGCTTTTTCTCGTACGAGCGGTCCTGGGTGACGATGACGACCGCACGGTCGAAGCCCGCTTCCTCGAGCACATGCTCGATAGGAACCGAATCGGCCACGCCGCCGTCGACGTATTTGTGCCCGTCGATCTCGACCGGCGGCGTCACCAGCGGCAGCGAGGTGGAGGCGCGCACAGCATCGAGGTCGAGCACGGCGCTTTTGACCGGCAGGTAGGCAGCGGTTCCAAACAGCATGTCCGTCGCGACGGCGTACATCTCGATGGGGCTCGCGTCGAACGCCTCGTTGTCAAAGGGATCCAGGCGGTCCTGGATATCGTTGAAGATAAAGTCGTAACCCACGATGGAGCCCGTGGATGCGAAGGATGCGGCACCCATGTAGCGGTTGTCATTGCAGAAGGTCAGGTTGATGCGATTGACGCGACCGATCTGGTGTGACTTGTAGTTGACGCCGTTGAGCGCACCGGCCGATACGCCATATACCGCCGGAATTTCGACACCGGCTCCATGAGAACGTCGAGCACGCCGGCGGTAAACTGCCCACGAAAACTGCCGCCCTCCAAGACGAGCGCGACCTTGCCGGCGTTCTTTGCCCTATCTTCTGCAGTCATATTGACCTCCTGCTGTTTCGTTTGGGCTTCTTCTACAGTTTTGGGATAGAGAGCGCATTGGTTTTGGAGTTGCGGAGGACGGGGCGGTCGGCGGGAAAGCGCGTCCCACTCTGCGTTGCTGCGGCGCATGGCAGGCTGAGATTCGATATCATCGCATCTATATAGGTTTGAGGCTTTGCGCGGAGAATCCGCGTATTTGCTTCGCAAATCCGCACCGGCTTCGGCCGCCTGCCGGCGCCCTCGCCCGCGGGCTAAAAACGCTCACGCGTTTTCTTTACGCCCGCGCCCTGCGCAGAGTTCGATTCTCCGCGGTATCTGTATGTAATAAAAAAGCAGGTAGAAACACTTCTCTACCTGCTTGTAACTATTGGTGGAGGCGCGGAGAATCGAACTCCGGTCCACGAAAGCCCCCTGATTGGCATCTCCAAGCTCAGTCGCTGGTTTTGTCTCGGACGCTTTGCGCGCAGCGACACGCTCGCGGCATCCCAACCGGTTCGGTCTTAGCCCGCGCCATACCGATTACGTGCGCAGGAGCATTCCCCTAAAATGACGTCGCGCCGGTGTCGGGGAAATCACCGGGTTGACGCGCCGCTATAAACTAAGCAGCGAGAGCCATAGGCTCAAAAGAAGAGTTGTTGTCAATTCAATTTGACGGTACCCCTGTTTAACGAGGCGAGGAGACCTCGGCTTGCTTCCTCTCTCAGAGCTATCGTGTCGAAACCAGTCGCCCCCGAATGTCGGGAAAGTCTGGATGGCATTGGGCACGAGCACCCAACACCCGTCGACTTTTCAAGGAACACGCGGGGTGAGCCCCGCTCGTGGATAGCTATCTTACCACGTTCTAAAGGCAGACAGCTGCTCTATGCACGAGCTGTGAAGACCTAATGTGCACCCTTGATTATCGACTTTATCCGAACACCTCCCACATTCATCGTACATGTACGGATGAATGTGGGAACCCGATACCTGAGGGCCGGATCGGCCGGCCCCGGGAGATCGGAGGACGGCATGTCCGGAAAGAAGAAAAGGGGCTCCGCAAGGGCGGTCCCGAGGGCCTAC
>ENA-OQBT01001143-OQBT01001143.1-human-gut-metagenome-genome-assembly--contig:-NODE-1143-length-11616-cov-2.261119_pt1 | contig 11616 bp, 12 predicted proteins | sample MGYA00242749_ERZ504557 | MGnify/ENA primary metagenome ERZ504557 (study PRJEB26092, sample SAMD00036243) | human gut metagenome | host: Homo sapiens | study: EMG produced TPA metagenomics assembly of... | reverse complement strand
AAAGTTGCCTCATCTCTGCTTCTACATCCTTTGGCAATGCTGTTTTATACATTCCGATCATATTGGGACGTTTCTTATAATCTCCGATTGCATATCCATTCGCTCGATCTTCAAAAACTCCTGATTTGTAGAACTCTTTGGTGACGCTGTATACAATGATAAAAAATGGGAAACAGATACAGTAAAAAATTTATGCAAAGAGATATATGGAGGTGGAACACCTTCTAAAGCTCATCCCGAATATTATAAAGATGGCGATATACCATGGGTATCAGCTAAAGACATGAAGACAGATGTATTGAAAGATAGTCAGATTAAAATTAATCAATTAGGTGTAGATAATAGTACTGCACGTTTGGTTCCTGTGAATTCAGTAATTATGGTTATTAGAAGTGGAATTTTAAACATACATTGCCAGTTGCAGTGAATAAAGTTCCTATAACAGTTAATCAAGATTTAAAAGTATTTATACCAGGAGAAAGAATTTTGACGAGGTTTTTAGCTGTTCAATTTAAGATGCAAGAAAAAGATATTTTGTCTGGTGTTAGGGCTGTAACAGCTGATAACATAGAGTTTAATTCTTTGAAACAAAGAAGAATGATTGTTCCGCCAATAGATCTGCAACAGAAGTATCTAATGTTTCTTGAACGAATAGACAAATCGAAGTTTGTCATCCACAAATTTCTATATTGCACCACCCACAATACAAAGAGTATAATAAAACCAAGACCAAATACCAAAGAATCAGGAAAAATAAGGGGGAGGGAAACCACATGCAGACGAATTTTGACTTTCTAGTACAGACAGATCGTTTCAAAGACTTTGCGATGCAGGCAGCAGAAGCGGAACGAAGCATCGCCATATCTCCGTCAACAGCAGCAATCTTGTCAAGACGAGCCTTAGAACTCGCAGTGCGATGGGTATATGTCCACGATGATGCCCTGACCATGCCATATCGTGATAATATTTCCAGCCTGATTCACGAATATTCTTTCCGCAAGCTGATTCAGCCTAAATTATTTGATATGCTAAAATATACGATTAAGCTTGGAAATGTCGCAGTACATACAAATACTAACGTAAAACACGATGCAGCGGTACTTTCGTTACGCTGTGTTTTCCAGTTCTGTAAATGGATTGATTACTGTTATGGCGAAAACTATATAAATCGCATTATGATATGAGTCTGCTGCCAGATGCCGGAAAAGAGAAAAAAACACAGGAAGAATTAGAAAATCTTCAAAAAGAACTAAGCGGAAAAGACCAGAAATTAGAAGAAGCGATCAAGGAAAATGAAAGCTAAGAGAAGAGATGACCAAACTTCGTAAGGAAAATGAAACTGGACGAAGTTATGAAGTGGATAAAGATACAGAAGCAGAGACAAGAAGAAAATACATTGACCTTGATCTTGCGGAAGCTGGATGGACGATTGGCAAGGACTGTCTTACAGAAGTGCCAGTTACAGGTATGCCAAACAGTACAGGAAAAGGTTATGCCGATTATGTTTTATACAGCAATAATGGAAAACCACTGGCAGTCATCGAAGCAAAACGAAGCAGTGTAGATCCGATGAAAGGAAGTCATCAGGCCAAATTATATGCGGATTGTCTGGAAAATCAATACCAGCAAAGACCAATCATTTTTATAACAAATGGTTTTGAAATGCAGATCATTGATGATGCACAGGATGATCCACAGCGAGTTGTTTCAGGTATTTTCACAAAAGAAGATCTGCAGCGAATGGTGGATCAAAGAACAAGCAAAAAGCCTTTGATTCATTTAGAGATTCAAGATAAAATTACAAACCGGCCATATCAGAAAGAGGCCGTGACGGTATTATGTGAATCTATCATGAATCATCATAGAAAGCTGTTGCTAGTACAGGCAACAGGATCAGGAAAGACAAGGGTTAGTATCAGTCTGGTAGACGTACTTCGCAGACATAATTATGTAAAGAATATTTTATTCTTAGCAGATCGTAAAGCTTTAGTTTCTCAGGCAAAGAAGAGTTACAGTAATCTCCTTCCAGACTTGACAGTATGCAATTTACTTGAAAATAAAGAAGATCCAGAAAGCAGCAGAATGATATTTTCAACATATCCAACGATGCTAAATGCAATCGATGAAACAAAGAAAAAAGGATGGAAAAAAATTATTTACACCAGCGCATTTTGATCTGATCATTGTAGATGAAAGTCATCGAAGTATTTATAAGAAATATCAGGAAATCTTTCACTATTTCGATGCGGTTTTACTTGGAATGACAGCAACACCGAAAGATGAGATTGATAAAAACACCTATACGATCTTTGATCTGGAGCGAGGGGTTCCAACGTATGCGTATGAGCTTGATGAAGCAGTAAAAGAAGGATATCTGGTTGACTATCGAACAAGAGAATATAAGACAAAGATCATGGAAGAAGGAATCCACTATGATCAGTTATCTGAAGAAGAAAAAGAAGCATTTGACGATGAATTCGATGATGATGAGAATGTAGAGAAAGATATTCCGAATACAGCTGTAAATCGATGGCTGTTTAATAAAGACACGATTGATCTTGTGTTAATCAATCTGATGAGAGAAGGATTAAAGGTAGAAGGCGGAGATAAATTGGGAAAGACAATTATTTTTGCAAGAAATAGTAAACATGCGAAGGCAATTGTCAAGCGTTTTCAGAAGCTTTTTCCAGAGAAAGGCAGTCATTTTATCAAACAGATTGATTGCAGCATCAAAGAGTCCGAACATTTGATTGAACAATTCGAAGAAAAGGACAAGATGCCTCAGATTGCAGTATCTGTAGATATGCTGGACACAGGAATTGACGTTCCAGAGATTTTGAATCTTGTATTTTTTAAGAAAGTCAGAAGTTATGCAAAATTCTGTCAGATGATCGGAAGAGGAACAAGACTTTGCAAAGATTTACTAGGTCCTGGAATGGATAAAGGAAAATTCCTGATTTTTGATTATTGTAATAACTTCGAATATTTCAGAGTCAATCCACATGGAAAAGACAGTGGTTTTATAGAAACATTGTCCGAGAAGATCTTTTTATGTAAAGCAAGGATTGCAAGAGAATTACAAGATACAGACTATCAAAAAGCCGAAGATTTCAGAGAATATCGAAATACATTAGTGAAAGAATTAATACAAGCGATAAGTGATCTGAATAACGAAAGTTTCATTGTAAAACATCATTTGAAATATGTTCTTCGATATCGAGAACAGAAATCATGGGATATTCTTGAGACAGAAGCAATGGCTGACCTGAAGAAACATATCGCACCAATTATAGAGGCTGAGAAGGAAAATGAATTGGCACGAAGATTTGATTATCTGATGTATAGTATTGAACTTGCAATGTTGGAACGAAAGAATCTTTCGAAAAATATTGGAGCAGTTGTTGGTATTGCAGAGAAACTATCTTTAATGCAGGATTCTGTGCCACAGATCAAAGAGCAAAAATATATTTTGGATAAGGTACAGACAAATGAATTCTGGGAAAAAGCATTTATTCTGGAAATGGATGTAGTCAGGGAAGCACTTAGAGATCTGATTCAGTTTTTACCAAAGAAGACACAGAGAATCGTTTATACAGATTTTGCAGATCAAGTAATAGAATATCAGGAAAATACACCAATTGAGATGGGGAATCGATTAGAAAATTATCGCAAAAAGGTAGAATTCTATTTAAAAGAGCATCAAGATAACATGGCAGTGCGTAAATTACGAAATAACCAGCCGCTACAAAAAAGTGATATGCAGGAACTGGAGAAAATTCTTTGGCAGGAACTAGGATCAAAAGAAGATTATACAAAAAGAATATGGGGATACACCAGTTGGAATTCTTGTAAGAAAAATCACAGGAATGGATCAACAGGCAGCAAATGAGGCATTTAATGAATTCTTAAATGAGGAGAAACTAAATGCTGATCAGATTCGTTTTGTGCGATTGATCGTTGATTATATCTCTGTAAATGGAATGATCGAAGACCGAAGAGTTATGATGGATGAGCCATTTCGAAGTGTCGGAAGTATTGGACAGATTTTTGAAAATGATATGGATATTGCAATGAAGATCATGACAGTGATTGATCAAATCAAGCAGAATGCGGAAGTTACAGTATAAAGGAGGAATCAACGAAAATAGTATCAAAGCCTATGGTTTTGCATTTGAAGGAAAAAATGTCCTGATCTTAGATTAACATGATTATAACAAAGAAAGGTATAAAATAATGGAACAACAGCAGTCAGAAAAGAAACATAAACGAAGAGTCAGATACAAAGGGACTCATCCAAGAAGATTCGAAGAGAAATACAAAGAATTAAACCCAGAAAAATACGGAGATACGATTCAAAAAGTTATTAGTAAAGGAAGTACACCGGCAGGAATGCACATTTCCATCTGTGTAAAAGAAATTCTTGAATTTTTTGACATCCAGCCGGGACAAAAAGGATTGGATGCAACCTTAGGATATGGCGGACATACAAGAAAGATGTTAGAAAAGTTACAGGGTAAAGGTCATATCTACGCATTAGATGTAGATCCGATCGAATCTGTAAAGACAGAGAAACGTCTGCATGATGCAGGGTTTGGAGAAGATATCTTAACGATCAAGCATATTAATTTTGCTAATATTGATCAGGTAGCCGAAGAAGTTGGACCATTCGATTTCATTTAGCCGATCTTGGCTGTATCCTCCATGCAGATTGATAATCCGGAAAGAGGATTTTCTTATAAATTTGAAGGACCATTAGATTTAAGACTGAATCCAGAAAAAGGAATTTCAGCGGCAGAGCGTTTAGAAGATATCACGAAGGCTGAATTTGAAGGAATGCTCATTGAAAATGCAGATGAGCCGTATGCAAAACAGATTGCAAAAGAAACCGTTGCAACGATGAAACGGGGAAAGAAGATCAAGACAACAACGGATCTTAAAGATGTCATTGAAAGAGCATTAAACTTTTTGCCGGAAAAAGAGCGAAAAGAAGCAGTTAAAAAATCCTGCCAGAGAACATTTCAGGCTTTGCGTATTGATGTAAACAGCGAGTTTGAAGTATTAGAAGAATTATTGGAGAAACTTCCAGATGCATTAGCACCAGGTGGAAAGGTTGCGATCCTTACATTCCACTCTGGAGAAGATCGACTTGTAAAACATGCGTTTAAGTATGGGAAGAAAGTAGGAATCTACAGTGATGTAGCCAAAGATGTTATTCGTCCATCAAAAGAGGAATGTGCCCAGAACGGAAGAGCAAAATCAACAAAGATGCGCTGGGCGATCAAAGTGAAATAAAAATTAAAAGGAAGGGAAATATTAAAAAGAGGTATGCTTTTTAATATTTCCTTTTTTCAAAAATATGAAAGAAAATGGTTTAAAATGATTGACTTTGACTGAAACTGTGTTATAATGAAGAAAAAAAAGAAACAAATGATTGATTTTGACGTTTTTAAATTTTGAAAAAGGAGGATAACCTGTATGAGAATTACAGAGCTGTTGCAGGATGCAACAATTGACCTTGGTGTGAAGGTTAACAGCAAAGAAGAAGCAATTGATCATCTGGTTGATTTAATGGTCAAGGGCGGAAACATCACAGATCGCGAAGAATACAAGAAGGGCATTTTAGCAAGAGAAGCTAATGGAACAACTGGTATCGGAGGAGGGATTGCAATTCCTCATTCTAAGAACAAAGCAGTAACTAAGGCTGGTTTGGCTTCTATGACAGTACCAGACGGAGTCGATTATGAAGCAATGGATGGAGAACCATCTGACGTATTTTTTATGATCGCAGCACCAGCAGAAGGAAGCGACGTGCATTTAGAGGCATTGTCAAGATTATCTGTGATCTTAATGGATCCAGTATTTAAGGACAGTTTATTAAAGGCAACAAGCAAGGAAGAATATCTTGCATTGATTGACAAGAAAGAAACAGAAAAATTCCCAGAAGAGGCGGCGAAGGAAGAAGAGAAACCTGCTGTACAAGAAGAGAAAGCAGACGATGGAACGATCAGAGTTCTTGCAGTTACAGCATGCCCAACAGGAATCGCTCATACATTCATGGCAGCAGAATCTCTTGAGAATAAAGCAAAAGAGATGGGAATTACATTAAAAGCTGAGACAAATGGTTCAGGTGGAGCAAAGAATGTCTTAACAAAAGAAGAGATTGAAAATTGTGATGGAATCATCGTAGCAGCAGATAAGAACGTTGAGATGGCACGTTTGATGGAAAACAGGTTCTTCAGACAAAAGTAGCGGACGGAATTAATAAACCAGAAGAACTGATCCAGACAATTTTAGATAAGAAAGCGCCAACATATCATCATTCAGGAGCAGCAGCACAAGAAGATAGTGCAGAAGGTGAAAGCGTTGGACGTCAGATTTATAAACATCTGATGAATGGTGTATCTCATATGCTGCCATTTGTAATCGGTGGAGGTATCTTGATCGCTCTTGCATTCTTAGTAGATAATCAGGCGATCAACCCGGCAAACTTCGGTAAGAATACACCACTTGCAGCTTTACTAAAGACAATCGGTGAACAGGCATTTGGATTTATGCTTCCAATCTTAGCTGGATTTATTGCAATGAGTATTGCAGACCGACCAGGATTAGCGATAGGTTTCGTTGGTGGAGCATTAGCAAATGGTGGTTATACATTTGCTAATATCATGGCATATGATTCTGCCAAAGCCGTTTCCTCTGGATTTATCGGAGCATTATTTGCAGGTTTTGTTGGTGGATATATCATGGTTTTATTAAGAAAACTGTTTGATAAATTACCAAGTGCATTAGAAGGGTTAAAACCAATTTTACTATTCCCAGTTTGTGGTATTTTAATTATGGGTGTTGTGATGATCGCAGTTAATCCGATTGTTGGAGCGATCAATACAGGACTGAATAACTTCTTATCATCTATGAGTGGAACAAGTTCTATCCTTTTAGGAGCAGTTCTTGGAGCGATGATGTCCATTGATATGGGTGGTCCATTTAATAAAGCAGCGTATGTATTTGGTACAGCACAGTTAACAGTAGCCAATGCAGGACCAGAACAGTATGCGATCATGGCAGCTGTTATGGCCGGAGGAATGGTACCTCCACTTGCGATCGCACTTTGTACAACATTCTTCAAGAATCGTTTTACAGAGAGTGAAAGAAAATCTGGTGTTGTAAATTACATCATGGGATTATCATTCATTACAGAAGGAGCTATCCCGTTTGCAGCAGGAGATCCAATCCATATCCTGCCACCATGTATCGTAGGATCTGCAGTAGCAGGTGCGTTATCCATGGCATTTAAATGTGGGCTTCCAGCACCACACGGTGGAATCTTTGTTATTGGAGTCATCACGAATCCAGTACAATACTTAATTTCTGTAGCAGTTGGTGCAGTTATTGGAATGATCGTTATGTCATTTACAAAGAAACCATTAAATAAATAAGATTGTAAATAACCATTTACAATAAATTAATTCCTCATATTTTCATAAGCAATATTTATAATAAGTAAACAGAGATTGTGAAATTTTGCAATCTCTGTTTGCTATTTTGATAAAACAATGATATACTAGATAAGATTTTAGAAATCAAAGACAGTTCATTCGTACCATCCTGTCTATAAACAAAACTAGGACTGAGAAGAAGATTTTCAGGATACAGGTACGCATGCTTGTATCCTTTTTTTGATTGAAAATATATGTAGAAGGGAAAGAAGAAAATGTATCAGTTAACAACACATGCATCCTTTGATTCAGCTCATTTTTTATCGGGTTATGAAGGAAAATGCAGCAATATCCACGGTCACCGCTGGAAATTAGAAGTTACCGTACAAAGTGAAACATTAGAACAGACAGGCAGATTCGAGGAATGGTTGTCGATTTTGGACAGTTAAAAGATGATATTAAAAAATTAGCAGATGAGTTTGATCATAGTCTGATCATAGAAGATGGAACATTAAAAGAGAAGACAGTAGAAGCATTGAAAGAGGAAAATTTCAAAATGATCTTCGTAGATTTTTCGTCCAACTGCAGAGAGTTTTTGCAAAATATTTTTATGATAGAGTGAAAGAAATCGGATATGATGTCAAGTTAGCGAAAGTTTATGAGACACCAAATAATATGGCAGCATATGGGGAGTAAATCAGATGGAAACATTTAAAGTAGTCGAAACCTTTGTAAGTATCAACGGAGAAGGAAAGAAAGCTGGTCGTCTTGCTATGTTTATCCGATTGAAAGGATGTAACTTAAACTGTTCTTACTGCGACACAACATGGGCCAATAAAAGAGATGCAAGATGTGAATTATTGACGGCACCGCAGATTGTAGAAAGGATCAAAGAAGCAGGGGTCGAACTTGTTACATTAACAGGTGGAGAGCCTCTTCTTGACGAAAATGTATCAGAATTGATCGGAAGTATCTTGATGATGCCAAAAGTTGAGATTGAGATTGAGACAAATGGAAGTGTACCGATCAGATATTATAAAGAAAGAGACAACAGATTAACAATGACAATGGATTACAAACTTCCATCCAGTAATATGGAAGAGAATATGTGCCTTGAAAATATGGAATATTTAAAACCATGGGATGTTGTTAAATTTGTTATTGGAAGCAGGGAGGATTTAAACAGGGCGAAAGAAATCATTGAACGATTCAGACTTTGTGAAAAAGCAATTGTATACTTCAGTCCTGTATTTGGTAAAATCGAACCAGAAGAAATCGTTGAATTTATGAAAGAAAACAAGCTTAACAAAGTCAGGTTCCAGATTCAGATCCATAAAGTTGTATGGGACCCTGACAAGACAGGTGTATAGGAGGAAATACTATGGCAATCGATAAAGAAGCGATCAAGGAACATATAAGAGGTATTCTTGTTGCACTTGGAGATGATCCAACCGTGAAGGGTTAAAAGAAACACCAGATCGTGTAGCGAAAATGTATGAAGAAGTCTTTGAAGGAATGAATTACAGCAATCATGAGATCGCACAGATGTTTTCAAAGACATTTGAAGATGATCTAAGTGTCAAAGATCATAAAGATATGGTGATCGTAAAAGATATTGATATCTTTAGTTATTGTGAGCATCATATGGCATTAATGTATGATATGAAAGTCTCTGTGGCATATTTGCCAAAAGACAAGGTATTAGGACTTAGTAAGATCGCAAGAATCTGTGATATGGTTGGAAAACGTTTACAGCTTCAGGAAAGGATCGGAAGTGATATCGCAGAAATTATCATGGAAGTTTCAGGAAGTGAAGATGTAGCTGTTTATATTGAAGGATGTCATAGCTGCATGAGTGCAAGAGGAATCAAAAAACAAAATGCCAAGACAGTGACAACAACACTTCGAGGAGCATTTGACACAGATTCTACATTAAAATGGCATTTCATGATGCAGGCAGGAAAATAAGAAAAGGAGAGAAGCAAAATGGCAAAACCAAACAAGGCCGTTGTTGTATTCAGCGGTGGACAAGACAGCACAACATGCCTTTTCTGGGCAAAGAAGAAATATGATGAAGTGATTGCGCTTTCATTTAACTATGGACAGAGACATTCAAAGGAACTCGAATGTGCAAAGAAAATCTGTAAAGAACACGGTGTAGAACATCATATTCTGGATATGGGACTGTTAAATCAGTTAGCACCAAACTCTCTTACCAGAGTGGATATGGAAGTGGATCATGAAGCACCAGAAGAAGGAACACCAAATTCATTTGTCGATGGAAGAAATATGTTATTCTTAACATTTGCAGCTGTTTTTGCAAAACAAAGAGATATTCATGTGTTAGTAACGGGTGTTTCCCAGAGTGATTTCAGTGGATATCCAGATTGCCGCCATGTCTTTATCTCATCTTTAGAAACAACATTAACACTTGCCATGGATTATGAGTTTGAAGTGATCACACCACTGATGTGGATTGACAAGAAACAGACATGGGAGATGGCTGATAAATTAGGCGTCTTTGATATTGTAAAAAATGAAACTCTGACATGTTATAATGGAGTGATGGGTGATGGATGCGGAGAATGCCCAGCATGTAAGTTGAGAAGACATGGATTAGAGGAATATTTAAAAAGTCCGAGGAACATAAATAAAAAATAATACGAAAAGAAAAAGAATCTTGTGATGGATGGTACAAGGTTCTTTTGTTGTTTATATATATGAATGATGAAAGTGTCGAAAGTATAAATAGCAAAAAGCTGCAAGAAAAGTATTGATAAAATTTTAACAATGATGTACAATGTATTTGTAGCAAAACAATCGATTGAAATCGGATATTCAAATGTTGGATATATAAGAAAAGGTTCAATTTCGGTCATCCAGGTAAAGGAGATGTTAGTTATGGCAAGATTTACATTACCAAGAGATTTATACTTCGGAGAAAAACGCATTAGAGACACTAAAAACAATCAAAGGAAACAAAGCAGTATTGTGCCTGGGTGGCGGGTCCATGAAACGTTTTGGATTTGTTGACAAGGTCGTTGAATATTTGAAGGAAGCAGGAATTGAGACAAAACTGATCGAAGGAATCGAACCAGATCCATCCGTAGAGACAGTTATGAAAGGTGCCAAAGTGATGCAGGAATTTGAACCAGACTGATCATTGCAATGGGTGGAGGATCACCAATCGATGCAGCAAAGGCAATGTGGGTATTTTATGAACATCCAGAGACAACCTTTGATGATATCAAAGATCCATTTACCATTCCGCCACTTCGTAACAAAGCAACCTTTATCGCAATTCCATCAACCTCAGGAACAGCAACAGAGGTAACAGCATTCTCAGTGATCACAGATTACAGCACAGGAATCAAATACCCACTGGCTGATTTCGAGATCACACCAGATGTAGCGATCGTAGATCCATCACTTGCAGAGACAATGCCACAGACATTAACGGCACATACAGGAATGGATGCCTTAACCCATGCGATCGAAGCATATGTTGCAGGATTACATTCCCCATTCTCAGATCCATTAGCGATCCATGCGATTGAGATGATCTTTGATAACCTGAAAGCATCCTATGAAGGAGATATGCAGGCAAGAGGGAATATGCATATCGCACAGTGCTTAGCAGGAATGGCATTCTCCAACGCGTTGCTTGGAATCGTACATTCCTTGGCACATAAGACAGGAGCAGTCTTTGATACAGGACATATTCCTCATGGATGCGCCAATGCAATCTATCTTCCATATGTTATTCAGTACAATGCCAAAGTCTGTGAAGACAGATTCGCAATGATCGCAAGAAAATTAGGACTTCCTGGAGTGACTGATAAAGCACTGACTTTATCACTGATCAAAGCAGTAGAAGATCTGAGAACAAGTCTTCATATTGTGTCTAATCTGAAGGAATTTGGCGTAAAAGAAGACGAATTTCTTGAGAAGAAGCATATGATCGCAGAGAGAGCGGTTGGAGATGCTTGTACGGGATCTAATCCGAGAGAAACATCTGTTGAGGATATGGAGAAGATTCTGGAATGTATTTATTATGGTAAGGATGTAACATTCTAAATTTTAATTTTGTAAGTTGGCCAACTGTAGATTTTGAGTATATGATAAAAATAAATAAACGAATCGGAAGAGCAGCTAGAGAATTTTCCTCACGTTTTTTACA
>ENA-OQBT01001140-OQBT01001140.1-human-gut-metagenome-genome-assembly--contig:-NODE-1140-length-11681-cov-1.554700_pt1 | contig 11681 bp, 13 predicted proteins | sample MGYA00242749_ERZ504557 | MGnify/ENA primary metagenome ERZ504557 (study PRJEB26092, sample SAMD00036243) | human gut metagenome | host: Homo sapiens | study: EMG produced TPA metagenomics assembly of... | reverse complement strand
AGCATACTTCCGTACGGAATTTCCGCCGATGAGCGACCGCCCAAGTCGGAGCATGCGGTATGTTCGTTTACCGGTGCCGACTACGACGGTCTGCTGAATTCGTGCTGAACGCGTGAAACGCGCGTAGGGTTGCGTCTTGGGCGTACTGGGCGTCTTGGGCGCACGAAAGGCCGTATGCGGAACTGAGGAGGACATATGGAAAGCTATGCCGAGCAGGGTGCTGGAGCTGATTCGATTGAACAGATCGGATTCGGCGGCGCTCGCCGTACCAAGAAGAAGCACCGCGGACTGACGGTGTTCCAGCTCAAGGGTCATCGGCGCTGTGGCGTTGGCTCTGTCAGCTGGTAGCACACCATTGTGCCGCTGTTTTTCGGTTCCGACGTCAATAATATGACGTCGCTCACGGCGATGGTCTTAAGCGAGGTCGTATCTTGGTTTGCTATTCCGATTTACGCGTGGCTGCTGGTGCAGGGTTTCCGTGAAACACATAGTCGCGTCGCGTACGGCCTGCAGCTGTTCATCCTCGCCGTGGTGTGTGAGGTGCCGTACGACCTCTGCACGTCGCATAAGGCTTTCGATTTTGGCTCGCAGAACCCTGTTTTCGGTCTGTTCATCGCGTTCGTTGTGCTTGCCGTGTTGGATTGGGTGGCGGCGCGCTACCAGAAGTCAATGAAGATTGTGCTGTCGGTCGGTCTGGTGTTGATCGGACTGTTGTGGGATCTGCTGCTGCGCGTCGGCCTGCGCCAGCATATGATGAGCGTCGGCTCGGTGACGCTTGGTTTCGTGCTGATTTTCACGTTGATGCGCCAGCATGAGAATTCGATGATGTTCACTGCCGGCCTGTTTGGCGCGGTGATGATGATTATGCCTGGCATTGGCGTTGCATTCGTGCATTATTACAACGGCGAGTTGGGTTATAAGCGGCAGTGGACGAAGTGGGCTTTTTACGCGGCTTATCCAGTTATTTTGATATTTTGTGCTATTGGTGCAACATTAGCGTGATTTTTGACAACGTTCGCAGTATAATAGTAGCAATATGGGAGAGCATTGCCGCTCGGGCAAGTGTTTCCAAGGCTGGGAACGTTTGTGATTATGATGCAGAAACCGCAAAGGGTTGAGAGATGGATAGAGCAGGCATTCGCGAGGTGGCCAAGCGCGGGTGTGTCGATTTCCACGGTGTCGCGCGCGTTCACGCGTCCGGAACTGGTGTCCGAACGTACACGTCGCAAGGTGCTGGAACTGCCGACAAGCTTGATTTCAACATCTCCCGTTCCGCCACGTCGCTGAAATCCGGCCAATCGTACCGTGTGGCGATGCTGATGAATGAAGAGATCACTAGCTGGTTCAATACGGAAGTGTTCGCTGGAATCGAATCCGTCATGCATAATGCCGGGTATGACGTATCGCTGTTCCAGCATGTCGACACCGCCGAAAATCGCAAGGAATTCTTCACGAATTTGCCCGTCCGCCGCAACGTGGACGCCGTATTCGTAACGTCGTTCGGCGTGGATCCGAAGGAAATCCAGCAGCTCAAACGCATCCACGTGCCGATCATCGGCATCAATACGCCGACGCAAAGCGGCTTCGACGCCACCATCTCCATCGACGATGAGGACGGCATGTTCACCGCCGCCCAGCATCTGATCAATCTGGGGCACAAGAATATCGTGTACGTGTGCTCCGATGCGGTCGATTCCATTAATTCCTCCATCGATGCGCGAGGACAGGGCTTCATCCGCGCCTGCAAGACGATGGGGGCCTCCCATGACTTCAAGTGGCGCGTCGTCTCTGTGCCGCGTGGCAAGACCTTCGCCGACTCGGCGTTGACCGCGCTGCTTGCGTTGGACGAGTTCCCGGACGCGATCTGCTGCCAGATGGATATGATGGCGATTCCGCTGGTGTTGCGTTTGGAACGTTACGGCCACCACACGCCGAGTGACTATTCGATTATCGGCTTCGACGATTCGCCGTACGCCGACACTGTGAACCTGACCACCATGCGCCAGGATCCGTATGCGATGGGTCGCGCGGCCGCACAAAAGGCCATGAAGCTTATCGAAGGCAAGCGCTTGAGAACGCGCATGAGATTGTGCGCGCCCAGCTCGTACTACGCGGCACCGATTCCGTGTACGGCACTGGCCGCTGAGAGCCGAGTCTCATTACCCTTCCGCAGCCCGTCAATGCCGACGGGCTGATTGTGATGGCCTGGGGTGGATTGATAAGGGATACCCCCACTGTAGTCACGGTGTGTGGCATACGTTTTCAGGAAAAAAATGAAACAATTTGCAGTGATGTGTTTCATGACACGCCAATCGGGGGCTGATGAATGATGAATTTCATTCAATGATCAGCATGTGTTTTTTGATTTTGCAATCGTTGACAAACCGTTGAATATCAGGCTTTAAAGCGTTGTCCCCGTGAGAGGGGACGAAAAAACGTATCGGGGGAGGGGGTGTGGGTTCTTTCTGTTTCATTTTGTTTTCATAACTGCAAAGGTTATCATAGTAAACCGTAGGTCAGAGAAAAAGGGAAAACAGAGGTTTCCGGCTGTGTTGCCGGAGATGGGAACAGCGCAGAAGCTATACGTAAAACAGAAGTGATAACGGCATTATGCAAAGGATATCAACCCTCGAGTTGAGGGACTCAGGAAGGGTGAACACTTTGCGGATAGGGGACAAGATGAGGCAATGGCGTAATGGTGTCGGCAACGCACCACGACACTATGCAGGAACGCGATCGGCAACCGGTCGCGTGCTTTCGCGTACCCGCTCCCTGACCGCCGCCGCCATAGCGGTAGCCATGATGGCCACCGTAGCAGTAACTTCCCTCCTCCCCGCCTACAATGCCAAGGCGGACGAAAGCAGCTTGGCGGATGGTTCCAAGTGCACTCCAACCTCTTACACGCTGGGCGACGCTTCTGGCATGGCTAGCGAGGATACGGGTGTGGCAACCTACGTAGGTCGTGACCTTTACATCGGTAAGAACACGAACGGTAAGGCAAATATCAGCAATGAGAATGATGTTGATGGCTCGTATGCAGTAGAGGCCGAGGGCCTTACCGTGGTCAACGGCAAGCTGGTCATGAAGCCGTTGAAGGATTCATGGAAGCTCCGAATTCTTCTGGCATCTATTCGAGTGCCGGTTTCCGTTGGGGTACCGTGGGTTTCGGTTCGCAGTTCCGTCCTAGCGACAGGAAAACCGTGCTTGCGGTCGGTGGTGCCAACTCCGGTATCAACAGCCTTTCTTCGGGTAATGTGCAAGGTAACGTCGGCGCATATGGCAAGGGCGGCTTTGTCGGCCAGAGCTACACGGCATGGGATTCCAAGAATAGCTACAAACCTGTGGCAAGTTCCGCTCAAGGTTACCAATACAAGGCTTCTATCGCCGGCAGTGAGACCAAGTGGAGCAACAACACGAGCCGCTCTTCTATCGTGGCCGCTCAGGGCGATTGGCAAAAGAACAATGACGTCACCTTCAACGCAGCAGACCCGTTGAAGGACGTGAACGGCACCGATTACACGAACTATACGGAAGCCAACCTCAAGACCAAGCTTTCCGCCCCCTTGTCCAAACTGGAGGACACGGGTACCGTCAATGCCTCTGGAGAGGCGTCGGAAGCACCGCCACCCGTTACAAGTACAACTACGATAAAACGACGGATCCCGTCAGCTTTCAGTTCACCTATAATGGCGGCTCTACCACCGTCGATGGCCAAAGCGTAAAGAACAACGAGAAGCTCATCACCTTCATCGGAGACGGCAAATCCGCCACGCAGGTGTTCTCTCTCACCAGTGAGCAGCTTTCCTCCGCCGGTTATCGTGGTGTCGATTTCAAATTCGTCAACATTCCTAAAGACGCCTCCATCGTGATCAATGTGTCCGGCGACAACATTGACTTCCATACCGGCTGGCGTTTTTGGTGGGACAAGACCGACATCGGTGGCGGTTTCTCCAAGGCGGAAACGGATGAAGTCCGTAAGCTGTACTCCTCCGTGGCTCAGAAGATTATGTGGAACTTCAAGGACGCCAAAAACGTTACCATTCGCGGCGGCGTGGCCAATGAGAGCAACAGCGCGATTGACGGCAACCATCAGTCCAAGAACACCACTGATGATCCTGCAGCCGCAATGCTCGGCAGCATCCTCGTGCCGAACGGCAGCTTCGAATCCCATGTGAGCACCAACGGCCGTGTGTACGTCGGCCAGGACTTCATGATGTACAATCCGACCGCAATCGCATATGAGAACGGTAAAGCAGGTTGGGAAGGCAAGACCGCTCCGTGCTCAACATGGATCAGGAGCGCCATAACCTCCCATGGAATGGCCAGATGACCTCTAACTGCCCGGCCATTCAGTGGAACAAGGCGAATTCCGCAGGCGATTCTCTGTCGGGCACCACTTGGAAGGTGTACGGCACCCTTGAGGCTGCAAAGGCTAAAACATCTTTCTTGGGCACCATCACTGATGGCGAATTCACCGATGGCAATGACGCGGATGGCACCATCAAGTTCGAAGGCGTCGCCCAAGAGCGCCAAGTACTTCGTGAAAGAGTTCGCTACCAACAGCACTGAATACACGAAGGTTAATCCGTATATCTATCAGATCAATACCGGTGACGATGAAGACACTCACACGAATATTGTGCACGTGTATGACGCCGACGGTAATGAAGTCTCCGGCAGTAATGCGGATAAGAAGCTGACCGATTCCAGAGCGATTATCAACGAGAAGGAAGGTGCCACGCTGGAATGGTCGAAGGTCGACGCTTCCGACCCTACCAAGGTGCTGTCCGGCTCTGAATGGCAGTTGCAGAAGAATAATGGCTCTAACGAGGCGTATCAGATCACGGATTCCACCAAAGCCGTCGATAAGGTTACGATTCAGTACAATAGCAATGTCGTCCCGACTGAAGGTATTTCGCTAACCTACAATGTTGCTGTTGATTTGACCGCGATTGTCACTGGCACGGACGGTGGCACGGATGGCGTACCTCAGGCCGTGAAATGGAGCAGTAGCGATCCGGCTGTTGCATCGGCGAACGATGGCACGGTACTCGGCTTGAAGAACGGGGCAGCCACAATAACCGCATGCTCCGTTGCGGATAGCGCGAAGTGCGCGACGGCAACCATTACCGTCACCGGTGCTCCTGCCGATACGAAGAACACCACCACGTTCTACTTCAAGGCGGATGGTTACGCTTCCGGCAACACGAAACTGCATTATCGTCTGTTACCTGCGGAAGGGAATGAAGGTTGGAGCACAGAGGGCACGGATCCTGTGCTGTCCAATGTTACCAATTGTTTCGGCTGGCTGAGTGTTACGATTGACAACCCTGGCCTTAAAGCTGTGGAATTCCTGTTCTACCAAGGTAATAGTTGGTATCACAGTGGCAGTGCAAGTAGCAGTTCGAACTTACTCTTTCGGCGGGTCAATCGGCAGTGGCCGTACAGGACTATAAGGCTGTCAACGGTGCTCCTTCCGGCTGCAGTACCGGCGGCGGCTCCGGTAGCGGCGGAAGCACCACCACCGGTACCGTCACCATCTCTGGCTCTACGGAGGTTGGCCTCAACAAGTCCATCGAGTTGACGGCCACTACAGATCCGGCCAACGATACCATCACATCGTGGTCCCAGTGGCGACACCAGTGTTGCTACTGTAGAGGGTAGAGGCAAAACCGCTACTGTCGTTGGCAAGAAGGCCGGCAGGTCCACCATTACCGTGGTGACCTCATCCAATGCCATGGCTTCCGTCACCATCACAGTGAGGGATGACTCCACCATCAACGTGTACTTCCAGAAGTCCACGGTCAATTGGAAAGAGTACTACCTGCATTATCAGCCAAAGACTGGCACGAATTGGCCGGCGGTTCGGATGACAAATGCTTCTGGCTGCAGTGGCTACGTGGTGGCCAGCATCCCGAAGGCGAACGTTGCAGCGAATCACGGCTATTACTTCCGCAATGGTAATAGTCCGAACAGCGATGGTTGGTACAACAGCAACGGTCAAAACGCGGAAGGTGATCCGTTCAAATTCTGGAGTGGCACCTACACCGACATGTACGTGAACACCAATTCCGACAAGCAGCCAACGAAGCTGAAGAGTTGTCAGTTCGCCTCTTCTGCCGCCAAGGTGAGGGCTCGCGTGTCCACTGCGGTGCTGAAGTCCAGCAAGACAGATGTGATCGCCGTCAACGATGCCGAGGGTTCCGGCACGAGTGCGGCTCCCATCGTCTACTCCTGCGGCGACGCCAAGGGCAAGTGCGATATGGACACTAGGCTGGCTATTTCAAGGTGGTCGACCTTGAAGACGGTACGTACACGCTCACCGAAACGGTTGCGCCGAACGGCTACAGCATCGCCGGTCCGTATACGGTGACGATTACGACCACGAATGGCGTTACATCGGTTTCGATTACGAATGGTAATAGCGGTCTGATTAACGATAACAAGATTCCGAACATCCGCAATACCGGCACGATTTCCTGGAACAAGATTTCTTCGGATTCCACGAATACCAAGAAGCTTGGAGGCTCGGAGTGGAAGCTGACGAAGACTGCAAACTTCGGCTGGGACACTGACGGTAAGGCGGTGTATACCGACATTGTCAATGACCAGCAGTCGCCGATCACGATTACGGACTGCGAGTTGGGAGCGGGTAATGCTTGCTCCGCCTCTGAAGTCCAGCCGATTTACGATGTGGATCCGGTCGAAGGCCAGTTCAAGCTAAAAGGCTTGGAGTGGGGCACGTACACGCTCGTTGAGACCAAGGCGCCTGACGGTTACGATGTCGATTCCACCGTCCGCAAGTTCACGTTCGGTCCGGCCAGTGGCTCTGATGGCACTGGCCAGTGGAACTCGAACGGTGTTGCGTCGGCCGCTGGCGATGCTACCGGCAATTTCACGACTTCCCCTGCGAATTACGACTCCTCAGTGTTCAACTTCTCGGTTGCGACATCAAGATCAGCCGGGGGTGGTGTTGCCGGCCGACTGGTGGAACTGGCAACTCTTGGATTTACGCGACGGCGATGGCCGTGGCGTTGATAGGTGTTGTTGCGGGCTGGAATGGCCTCAAGGTCAGGAGGCGGCAATGATGAACTCGTCTAGGGGAAAGGGGGCTGGACCGTAGCGTAGCGACCCAATGCCCACTAGGCAATAACTGAACACACATAACTGAAGATTCAAGATTTCAAACAAGAAAGAAAGGGAGAACAATGAATAAGGTTCTCAAGGGCCTCGTAGCTGTGGCAGCCACCGCGGCAATGGCCGTCGCCGGTTTCGCCGCGCCTCCACCGCCATGGCGGATCCGGGTACCGCGCCGTCTTACACCATCACGGTGAAGGAGACGAATGACAACCACAACTTCAATGCCTACCAGGTGTTCAAGGGTGATCTGAAGGAAACCAAGAACGACCAAGGCGTTGTCACTTCTAGCACCCTCAGCAACATTGAGTGGGGCAGTGGTGTCAGTGAAGCCGGTAAGACCGCGCTGTATACTTGGGCCAACCTCTCTGGCGCGGACCAGACCGCTGCTAAGGTTGCCGAAAAGCTGGCGACCAACAATGGTACTACGACTGCGGAATCTTTCTCTAAGACTCTTGGCGCTGCGGCCAATCTGACCACTACCAAGACCACTCTGACTCAGAACACGGGTAAGACCGCATACAGCGGTACCGTCAACGAGGCTGGCTACTATCTTGTTGTCGATTCGAAGGGCTCCACTGACCTCGCCGATAAGGATGCCTACAGCGCCTACATCATGCAGGTCGTGGGCAATGTGACCGTCGACCCGAAGTCCAGTGTCCCGACTGTGAAGAAGGAAGTCCAGGATCAGAAGGGCGATAAGGACGCCGACTCGACTGATCCGAATGGTTGGGGTAATACCGCCGACCACGCCATCGGCGAGTCCTTCAACTTCCGCCTGACCGCGACCATTCCGGCCAATGCTAATCTCAAGGCGTACGATTACCTACAAGGTCGTATTCAACGATACGATGAGCAAGGGCATCACCTTCGAGAAGATCAACTCCGTCAAAGTTAAGTACGGTGAGACCATGCTGACCTTGGCTGAAAGCGCTTACACCAAGACTGATCCGACCGCTGTCACCGGTACTACTGATGGTTCCAAGTCCTGGTCTCTGACCATTGCCAATCTGAAGAATGTTGTCGATAAGGATAACTCGGAGACTAAGTTCGATGCCGCTGCTCTTGGTACTAAGGACATTACTGTGGAAGTTGAGTATGCGGCTCATCTGAATGCGTATGCTGACGTTACCAATCAGAACAATGCTTCTACCTCCAACAAGAACGGCGTCTCCCTCGATTACTCCAACAACCCGAACGTTGGCGGCGAAGGCGATACTGGCCACACCCCGGGCAACGACGTGTACGTCTACTCTTTCAAGATTGACAACACCAAGTACGCTGGCAAGAATGAGGCTGGTAGTGAGCTCGCTGGCGCGGGATTCACCCTGTACAAGTACGATGACGCGAAGACTGGCAACAAGGGCGAAGCTGTAAAGTTCGTCTGGGATTCCACTAAGAATGCTTATCGTCCGGCTGTCTCTGACACTGCTACTGAAGCTACTGCGGCTCAGGCTGAAATCACTTCTCGCTCTGAAACTGGTCAAGAGGGTAAGTTCAACATCATCGGCCTTGATGCTGGTAAGTATGTCCTCTCCGAAACCAAGACTCCGGCAGGCTACAACACTGTCGCCGATACGACAATCGAGATTACTGCATCCCACAAGCTCAACGATAGTACTCCGACGGTCAACCTGGCACGTCCCAGAACCTGACCAACAACCTCGTCGATATGCCGGGCTCCAACCTCCCGTCCACCGGTGGCATGGGCACCGTGCTGCTGTACGTGCTGGCATCGCCGTGTTCGTGCTTGCTGGCGCGACCCTGGTGATGGCTCTGCGTCGTCGCAACGCCTGATCCTCCGGATTCCATAAGAATCTGAAGTAACCATGCGAAACCCGTGAGCCGCGTTGACGCAAGTCAGCAGCGGCTCACGGGAATCGCAATACATAATTTAAAAACTAAAAATTAAATAATAACTGAACCCACATATGCTGGGCTGGACCACCTCAATCCCTTGTACACTGCCTAATTTTCTTGAGTATCCAGCCTGGCTCCATATATTTTCCGGTTTGCCGTTGGGGGCGAATCAAACATGCTTACTTTCCAATCCACAGAAGAGGGGTCGGCAATGAAGGAACGCACGATCGCAAGCCGCGTCATCGCCGCATGCTGCGCAATCGCCGCCACATTCGCCGCGGCAGCCTGTGCATTCACTACTCGCGATGCCGTCGCGGCGCCAACAACAGACTCTGCCAGCGGCAGCATCGCCATTTCGTACCACCATAAGAGCTCGGATTCCGAAACGTCCGACGATTCTACCAACTTCGCCATTTCGGACGCCAGCTTCAACCTCTACAAAGTCGGGCAGATTCCAGCCAGCGGCGGCGCCACCTTCGAACCCGTCGCACCGTTCACCGACTCCACCGCCTACCCCGTCGACTGGTCGAAGATGACCGGCAAGGACGCGCAGGTGTGGCGAGACATGGCCAACACGCTCGCCGGACTCATCGCGGTGAACCAACCCGACGCCACGGCAACCGGTGTCACCAACACCTCCGGGCATCTGACCTTCACCGGACTGTCCGACGGCCTGTACTTGGCCGTGTCCGACAGCGTTGACGTGAAGGTCGCCAACGCCTCCGGAAAGAACCAGACATGGACGTGCTCTTCCGGCAGCATGCTCGTCGCAGTGCCCGAAGACGGCGTCTCCGGCGGGTCGCGTGTGCTGAGTATCGAACCGAAAACCGAATGTGTGGCGACAACCGCCGAAAACCGTGGAACGCACCGTGCGTAAAATCTGGAATGACCGGAACAATTCTGACGGCAAGCGCCCCGAATCCATCACCGTGAAACTCCTGCGCGACGGCGAGCCCGTGGAAAACGTGAAACTGGACGAGTCCAACAAGTGGACGCATTCGTGGACGGATCTCGACGCGGACCACGAATGGACCGTGGTCGAAGCGGCGGTGCCCGACGGCTACACCACCATCTCCGATGTGGAAGGCGACTCCACTGAAATCACCAACACGCACACGCCACCCACCACGCCGGACCAGCCGCACACCGGCGCCGACGTGCAGCAGGGCCGCTTGGATTGCCGTGGCCATCTTGGCGCGGGCTTGGTGCTGCTGATCGTTGCCAAGACGGCTTTGCGGAAGCGGGCGTAGCATAAATAACGTGACGGATGAATCGGACGCCAAGCCAGCTGCGCAAGTCGAATTGGATGCGCAGGTTAAACCGGGTGCGCAGGTTAAACCGGCTGCCAAGCATAAGAAATCGAATGCGCTGCTCAATGTGATGATTGCCATTTCCGCAATCGCCATGATTGCCGCGTTGGGACTCATCGCGTATCCGACATTCAGCGACTGGTGGAACCGCATGCACCAGTCATACGCCGTAGCAGGTACGTGGAACAAACCAAAGACATGTCCGGCGCCGAACGCAAGGCCATGCTGAAAGCGGCACGCGAATACAACGAACGGCTCGCCGCGAACGGCGACCGGTGGCACATGACCGACGCGCAGAAGCGCGAATATGATGAAACGCTCGACGTGACCGGCACTGGCATCATGGGATACGTGACCATTCCGCGCATCAAAGTGAAACTGCCCGTCTATCACGCACCAGTGACGGCGTATTGCAGATCGCCGCCGGACATTTGGCCGGCACATCGCTGCCCTAGGCGGAGCGACCACGCACGCGGTGGTCTCCGGACACACCGGCCTGCCGTCCGCCCGGTTGCTGACCGGCCTGGACGAACTGAAAAAGGCGACACGTTCGCATTCCACGTGCTCGACGAAACCTACACGTACCAAGTGGACCAGATCTCAGTGGTGCTGCCGAGCGAAATCAGCAAGCTGAATATTGAGTCCGGGGCCGATTACGCGACGCTGATCACGTGCACGCCGTACGGTGTCAACTCACACAGGCTGCTCGTGCGCGGGCACCGAATTCCGAATCCGAAAGTGCCAGACAAGACGCAATACGACGAGCCGGGCGAAATGACAGCCGTGGCGGCTGCGGTGATCGGACTGCTCGTGTTTGTGGCTGGCTGCGCTTTTTGTGGGGCTCGCGCGGCTATGGCGACGCTCCTGGATTGTGCGGCACGGGTTGTGCGCCGGGGCCGGCGCGCGCCATTCGTCTGGTGTTCGGGGGTAGTGTCTAGCCTAGCGCCGCCGCAGTCCGGTGACATCGCTTCTCCGGTGTGCGGGGGTGTGCGTCTGGTCGTGCTTGGTATGTGGTGCGTGGTGTTTGTGTGGCTTGTGGTACGTGTTGCGTTTCAGTGTGTGTACTTGTGTTTGCGCGCGTGTGCTATGTCTGGATGTTGCGCAGGGGTGTTGTTGCGGTGCGCATATGGCTGAATCGTGCTGAAGCATGGGTTGTGAGCGGATGGGGGTATTATTCGGCCTGTTTCGGACGCTTTTGATGCCCCTTTTGCTCATGACTTGCGATTTTGACGGTTTTGGCGCGGTTGTGAGCGGATGGGGGTACGATTCTGGATGTTTCGGGCTGTTTTGATGTTGGGTGGCCTCCTTTTTGCTCACGACTTGTGAGTTGGGCTGGTTTTGCTTGTCTGTGAGCGGATGGGGGTGTGTATTCGG
>ENA-OQBT01001139-OQBT01001139.1-human-gut-metagenome-genome-assembly--contig:-NODE-1139-length-11683-cov-1.465299_pt1 | contig 11683 bp, 18 predicted proteins | sample MGYA00242749_ERZ504557 | MGnify/ENA primary metagenome ERZ504557 (study PRJEB26092, sample SAMD00036243) | human gut metagenome | host: Homo sapiens | study: EMG produced TPA metagenomics assembly of... | reverse complement strand
GTTCTACGCACTCCTCCCGCCGGAGATTCGCGGTGCAGACGTGACCGCAAGATGGTGGCTCATCCAACAGGATATCGCAGACGGCAAGGCGGACGTGAACGCCCTGCAAGATTCCGTCATCGAGTCTTCAATCACCACCGCGAGACCGCCTACGTGGGCGCATCCATCGCAGGCACCGGAAAGACCGTAGTGGGCAAGTGTCCGAGGTGCGGCAAGGACGTTATAAAGACCGGCTCCATCTACGCCTGCTCCTCCATCAAGAACGAGAAGCAGGAGGACGGCACTTGGAAGGAGGTCGCGGGCTGCGGGTTCAAGTTGTTCGGCTTCTGCACCAAGAAGTTCACCGAGAGGCAGGCCGCATCCCTTCTTGACGGGAAGGCGGTCTCGCTAAGGGGCTGCAAGTCCAAGGCCGGAAAGACCTTCGATTGCACAGTCGTTCTTCAAAAGGACGGGTCGGTAGAACCTATTTTCACACCGAGAAAACCCACGAAGAAAGGCCGCAGGTAGCGGCAGAAAGGAAGGAATGACATGGCAACACTCCTATCACCGGATATGCTTCCCGAGGATATTCGGAACATGGATTTCGGGCAGGCTTCCATGCCCCACGCGCCCGAAGCCCAGACCCCGGAAGCGCCCTACGATACGACCACATCCGCACCAGACCGCCCTGCCATACCGCTCTCCCCGGACATGCTTTCCGGGAACCTGCAAGGAAACGACAGTGAGAAATCGGGCATCGAGTTCTCCTTCGATGCCTTCGGATACACCCAGCAGGTCGAACTCGTCAGGGAGCCTATGCGGACGGCAACCTTGCAGTGACCGCCTATCTCTCCGACCCAACCGAGGAATCGTTCGGACAGCCTTGGAGCAGCGTCACCGTGAACTTCGGTTCCCCGCTGCAACAGGACGCGACCGTTTTCCTCGACACCAATAACATGGGAGAAGCGATGCTCTCGAAAATCTCCCAGCTCGGAGCCTTCACCGGCCAGTTCATGCGTTCGGGGTTCTGCTCCTACCCGGCCTTCACCTTCGATACCGAAGTCATGGGCAATATGCGTGACTTAAACGAGTTCGCATCGGCAGACCATATGAGCCTTGCCAAAATGCAGGATGCGTGCCACGCGGTACTCGAAAACGTATACGGTAGCGAGTTCACGGATGCCTTGGAAAGCGGTTACGACCTGAACGCCGAATCCCATGACTGCACTTCCGGAAGCGCCGTGCTCGAAACCTGCGATACGACCCGTGCGGAACAACCTATGAACCATGCGAAGGGGGTGCGATAGGCATGAGCCGCTTTCACTCGAACCGGACTTGCATCCGTTCGCCGACAGCTATCCCAAGCAGCCAAAACACACCATTGTGCTAAAATCGGGTACCGTATACACACCGCGCGGGACTACAAGTTCCGCACAGACAGAAAGGATGAAAAAACATGCCCAAGAAGACACCGGAGCCAGAGCAGGCTCCCAAGGCAGACAACTACGCCAAAATCAACATGCCCGCCGCCTTCCTCACGCCCCACGACATTCAGACAAGCGACGGGGCGCACCTTCGAGAAGTGCTTCGTTTCCTTCCCCAAGGGGACGAAGGTGAACGGCATCGACGTGAGCGGCTTCTCAACCGATGTGTTCCTCTCCGACTACATGAAGAAGGACATGCTTGAGAAGGGACGCGCCACGGTCTCGTTCAAGAAGGACGAGCCGGTGCCCATCTGGACGGGGAAGAAGGACGATGCCGAGCACCCGTATCAGCGCTACGAGGTGAAGGCCACCGACCTCACCCACGCACTCAAGGTGGCGCAGGATGCCTATAAGGCCGGAAAAGCCGCAGAGCGTGCCGCCGCCAAGGACGGCGTGAGCCTTGCGGGGGAAGCACGCGACATGGAGACCGGGAAGGACGCGCTCGCAGGCGATGACCCCGCCAAGTCCACCAAGTCGCGAACCGGGCAGGATATCGCCCAGTAGTACAGAGGAAAGAGGTGACAGTTCATGGTAATCGAGGTGCTCTACAAGTCCTTCCGCTACGAGAAGTTCGACTCATCCGCCCAAACGAACTCCGAGCCGTTCCGCGCGAAGGGAACGAACATCCTTACCGACTGGAACCTCTACCTCGGTGCCCTTGAGGAAAACGGCATCATTCTCGCAGAGCACTGGTATGACGGAAATCCGCAGCACGCAGGCGGACAGGTGACCCTTGAGGGCACCAAGGTTCCCGCCGCCACCCGTCAGGTCGGGAGTGCCATGCTCCTCGTCTCGCCAGATGAGCTGGACGATGTAGTCTGGCTCAAGAAGGACGGCGAAAAGCTCCTGTGGCGGGAGGGCGATGAGCTGATAAACGGCGAGCGGTTCTTCGCCATGGAGCAGCTGTGTTACTCCGATGCCACGGTGCAATCCGTCAACCGCCGCGCCATCGCCGTGTTCGACTACTTGAAACATGCGCACCCGACATACTCGGATGATGAGATTGCCCGCATCATGGCTACACCGAATCCGCCATCGAGCGCATCCGCGATGCAGAAATCTCTCAGGACGAGGGCTTCGCAGACGATGATGGGGAAGGGCAAAACGAGGAAAACAATACCGGGGCTATCGGCAGATATGACTTCGGTTAGAGATAGAACGCAACGAGAAACGCAGTTCAAACGAACCACCAACGAAGCTACAGAAAACCACGCAAACAAGGAAGGAGAAAAGAACACATGAAGATTCTCGGACGAATCAAGAAATCTAAGGTGCTCACTGCGGTCATGACGCAGTGCTCATCTTCCAATCGGCCTGCCCCACCGGGCTTGCCTATGCCGCGCAGAAATCGGGTGTTAGCACCTATGCTGCCGGTCAGACCATCGACCAAGCACTCGGTGCCACCAAGACGGTCGAGTCCGTGCTCTCCCAGCACGAGAACGACGAGTATTACCTCACCACGCCATATGGCAACAAAGGGCCTCATGGCGAGGGCGGCGCAATCGACACTTGGGACTGCTGGAAACCGAAGGGCGAGTACGGTAGCGGTGCCTATATGAACTGCACCGGTTTTGTGGTTGCCGTCCTCCGTGCCTGTGGAGCGAATACATCCATCATCGGAAACTATACCGCCAAGGACGGCTACAACAGGGGTAACGAGACGAACGCAATTAAATGGGATGAGTATTGCCGCGACAACAATGCCGTCAGCTACACATTCAGCTCCAAAGAGCAGATGCTCGCGTCCGGTATCCTTGAGAAGGGCGATATCATCTACATGGAGCCGGCGGACTGGAATCATAGCAATTCAGACTGCCATATCGGCTTCTTCTGGGGCAGCAACAGCTCGGAAGACCTTTTCTGGCACTCTTCCAGCCACGCGGACGGTATTGTAAAGGGCTATTTCCCGAACTCCGCAGGCGGCAACGTGATTTCCAAAATCACGCCCAAGTATCCCGTTCGCTACTACCGTGTCATCAAGACGTTGCACAAGGGATATCTGACACTGCATAAGGACTCCTCAAATAAGACCCTTACCGATGCCAATGACTGCTATTCCCTCGCAGGTGCCGAATATGGGTCTACACTGACTCCAACTGCTCGAACAAGGTAGCGACCCTTACGACGAACGCAAGCGGGAACGCGAACACCGTCTCGCTCAATCCCGGACGCTACTATGTGAAGGAGACCAAGGCTCCCAAGGGATATTTCACCGATTCGCAGGTTTACACCGCAGATGTTTCCGGCGCGAATCGCGAATCCTCGCCTGTGAAGCTCTCAGTCAGCGACAATCCCGCAAATGACCCTATGAGTATGCTTCTCGGTAAATTCGACGGCCAGAAGACCTATAACGGCGCCGGTAACCTCCCGCAGGGTTCCGCTACCCTTGCAGGTGCCGAGTTCACCGTCGATTACTACGCCACCCTTGACTACAAGAGCTACGATGACCTTAAGAACGCCGACGTGAAGCCGATGCGTTCTTGGACGTTTAGTACAGACTCCAACGGTTTCTGTAGCTTTGACATTGCTCATTTTGTCTCTGGCGATGCCTTCTGGTATCGACTTGATGGGACTCCTGCACTTCCACGTGGCACCGTTGTCATACGTGAGACTAAAGCCCCAATGGGCTACGTAAAGTCTGATGAAGTGTCTTTCCAGAAGATTCAGGAAAACAATTCCGTTGAAGGTGTTATCACCTACAATGCCCCGGAGGTTGCCGAGCAGGTCTACCGTTCCGATATCGAGTTCACTAAGAAATCCGACAACGGTTCCGACCGCCTTGCAGGCGTGCCCTTCAAGGTGACCTCCCTCACTACCGGCGAGTCCCACATCGCCGTGACCGACGAGAACGGCTATTTCAGCTCCGCGTCCTCTTGGAACGCGCATGACTCGAACACCAACGCGAACGATTGGGCGCTGACCGCAAGCGACACCATCGACAGCACGAAGCTCGATGCTAACGCCGGTTTCTGGTTCGGCAACAACAGCGTGCTAGATGGGAACGGCACCACTTCCACCTCCGATGCCGTCAAGGCGGACAACAAGCTCGGTGCCCTGCCCTTTGACACCTATTCCGTCGAAGAGCTTCGCTGCTCCGCTAATGAGGCTATGCGCTCATCAACACGACTGTTACTGTGACCCGTGATGCCAAGATCATCGACCTCGGCACCTTCGATGACCCGGAGCCGGAAATCCACACCACCGCCTACGACGCTTCTGATAGCGACCATTACGTTGGGGTCGGCACCGTCAAGATTTCCGACAAGGTAGAGTACAGCCATCTCGTCGCGGGTAAGACCTACACCGTCATCGGTGAGCTGCATGATGCCGCTACCGGCGATGCCGTCACGGTTAACGGTCAGGCTATCACTGCCGAGAAGACCTTCACGGCTGAGGACTCCGCAGGTTCCGTCACGCTTGACTACGCTTTCGATTCCTACGACCTCAAGGGGAAGACCCTCGTGGTCTATGAGACGCTTACCGATGCAAAGGGTGCGAAGCTCGCCGAGCATAGGGATAAATCCGACGTTTCCCAGCAGGTGACCGTGCTCACGCCGAAGCTCTCGACAAGCGCCGTGGGCGATGCGGACAATAGCAAGTCCGTCACCGCTGAGGATGATGTTACCGTTACCGATTATGTCCGTTACACCGGGCTTACCGCCGGGCAGACCTACACGCTCACGGGAACCCTTATGGACAAGTCCACCAAGAAGGCTTTCATGGATGCCGACGCACCCCCGTCACCGCGACTGCGGAGTTCACGGCGGAAGCCGAAAGCGGTACCACGACCGTGACCTTCACCTTCGATGCCAGCGGCATCAAGACCGGCACCAAGCTCGTCGCCTTCGAGACTGTTGCCACGAACGGTATCGAGATTGCCGACCACAAGGATATCAACGACATTGACCAGACCGTTACCGTGAAGGCTCCCGTTATCGGCACCACCGCCGTCGATGCTGCCGACGGTGACAAGACGGTCACGGGTGAGGAAAATGTCGCTGTCCGCGATACTGTCCACTACAACAACGTGACCCCCGGTAAGACCTACAAGGTCACCGGTACCCTCTATGAGAAGGTTCTTGACAAGAACGGAAAGGTCACGAAGAAGGTATTCAAAGACAAGAACGGTACCCCCGTCACTGCGGAAGCAAACTTCACCGCAGAGGACTCCTACGGAAACGTCGATGTGACCTTCTACTTCGATGGCAGTTCGCTCAAGGAAGGTACCTCTCTCGTTGCCTTCGAGTCCCTGTCCCACAACGACAAGGAGATTGCTTCCCATGCCGACGTGAATGATTCCGGCCAGACTGTCATCATCACGAAGCCCAAGCTCTCCACTACCGCAACGGATGCCCTTGATGGTGATAAGAACCTCATCGGCGAGGATAATGCCACCATCGTCGATACCGTCCATTACATGAACGTGACTCCCGGCAAGACCTACAAGGTTTCCGGCACCCTCTACGAGAAGGTCACCGACAAGGACGGCACGGTCTCCAAGAAGCAGCTCCTCGATGCCGACGGCAACCCCGTCACCGCCGAGACCGAGTTCGTTCCCGAGGACACCTACGGCACCGTCGATGTAACCTTCACTTTCGATGGGTCGCTTCTGAAGGACAACACACCGGTGGTCGCTTTCGAGTCCCTGTCCTACAAGGACAAGGAGATTGCTTCCCATAGCGATATCGAGGATGAAGACCAGACGGTCACCATGCACACCTCCGAGATTGGTACCACAGCCACGGACAAGCTCGATGGTGACAAGACCGTCATCGCCGATGCCGAGTCCACCGTCACCGACAAGGTGGAGTACGACCATGTGCTCACCGGCAAGGCTTACACCATGGCCGGTATCCTGATGGATGCAAAGACCGGTCTTCCCGTACTGACCGGCGAAGGCGCGAAGAAGTATACCGAGGATGACCTCATCAAGTTCACCTCCGGCCTGATGAACGTGCTTGGCTTCCAGTCGAACACCTACTCCATCAAGGTTAAGGACAAGGACTGGGGCAACGGTGCCGCCATCGTGAAGAACGCGGACGGTTCCTACACCTATGATGCTTCCGAGCGCACCGAGAACGAGGACGGCACTTGGACTGTCAAGACCGACACCCAGACTCTCACCGAGCAGGAAGATGGCACTTGGAAGCTCACCGGTCTGGAGGGTAGCGGCAGCGCCACCGCAGACGGCGGCACAAGCTACGTCCGTAATATCGAGGAGACCTACAAGGCCGATGAGTCGAGGTCACTGATAACGGTATCGACTGGTCGAACGCAAAGAAGCTCCCGACCGCTTCCATTGACCTCGCCAAGGTCAAGGCATATGCCGAGGAGAACAAAGACCTCCTCTCCTGCCTTGTCTACAAGACGGCGGAGTTCACCCCTGAGAAGGAGTCCGGTTCCATCGACATGGACTACACCTTCAACTCCAACGACGTTATCGACCGCCTGTCCGGCGAGACCAAGAACCTCGTGGTCTTTGAGGTCATGTTCAAGGGCAGCATCGAGAACGCTTCCGATGAGACTCCCGTTTCCATCGTTGCGAGCGAATGCGATAAGGACAACGAGGGACAGACGGTAAAACTCGCCCCGAGTACCATCGGTACCACTGCGACTGACAAGTCCGACGGTGACCATGAACTGATGGCTGGCAAGGATGCCGTCATCACTGACGAGGTGAAGTACGAGGGTCTTATTCCCGGCAAGGAGTACACGCTCCATGCCACGCTCATGGATAAGAAGACCGGCGAACCTTTGAAGGTTGCCGACAAGGGCGTGACTGCCGAACTCAAGTTCACGCCGAACAGTGAGAGCGGCACGGTCTCCATCAACCTCGGCGAGTTCGATGCAACCTCCCTCGACGGTCATACACTGGTTGTCTTCGAGGAGCTGACCAAACAGAGCGATATCGACGGCAAGACCACGGACGTTACCGTGGCGGAGCATAAGGATATCAACGACGAGGGACAGTCCGTGACCGTCACCTCGACCCCGGCAGGCTCCACCTACGGAAAGACCGGCGTTGACATGACGAACATCGCCATCGCCATCGGCATCCTCCTGATTGCCGCAGGCTGCGCGACCGCTTACGGCATCAAGAGCCGCAAGACCACCAAGGGCGATGCGGACGAGAGCGCAGAGGATAACACCGAAGCCTAGTGCCCGTAACGCCTGAAACCGGCAGGGTGCCAGCTCTTCGGCACCCTGCTTCCTTTTAATTTGAAAGGGGGATACACCCATGAAGGACGATAAAGAGAACGATATCGAGATGAACGACGGAAATTCCACCGAATCACCTGCGGATGGGAACAACATGCAGGCAAACCCGGAAAGCGAGAAGAAGCCACACAACCGGAAGGTCATCGCCGCCATCTGCGGCCTTGCCCTCGTCGCGCTCATCGGCGGCGGTACCTATTATGGCATTGGCCACCAAACCGGTGCAGATTCCAAGGCCGAATCCGTGCAGGCGAATGATTCCAAGGAAAGCGGTTCCGACGCGTCTACGAAGGACGGCTCTAAGAGCAAAGAGAAGTCTCACACCCACGACTGGTCTATCACCTACAAGACCGTCCACCATGACGCAGTGACGCACACGGAGCACGTGGCACCCGTCTATCAGAACCAGACCACCTACCATACCGTTTGCAATGAGTGCAAGCAGGTCATCGACGGCAAGGCCGATGAGCACATCAAGCAGACCGGTCACTCCGGCTACTCCACCAACGTCCCCATCACCGATGAGGTCATGGTGAGCGAGGGCTATGACAAACAGGTCACCGACACCCCGGCTTACGATGAGACGGTCATCGACAAGCTGGTCTGCACCACCTGCGGAGCGACGAAGGATGCCCCGCAGGCCACATCGGATGCCGCCAAGTAATTCAGATGACCAGATTGGGAAATCATAACCGGAAATCCCGTGCGGCTTTTGCGGCAGCGGCGGTCTTCTTGGCCGTCGCTGCCATCCTTTTCGGCGTGCTGCTTCATTTCTATCAGGACGCAAGTCCATCACCGTCACCAAACGGCACGCCGCAGGAAACCGCCACGGAAAGCGCAGGGGGTCGGGAATCCGAGTTCCCTACTGTTGATTGGGATTACTGGAAGAGTGTGAACGGGGATGTTATCGGATGGATAACCGTGCCGGGGACGGATATCAACCATCCCATCCTGCAAGCCCACGCATCTGACCCGGATTACTACCTGCATCACGATATCTACCGGAACTACAACCCCTTGGGTGCGCTCTATCTCGACGCAGAATGCGAGAAGGAGGCTTTCAAAGTCCGAATGCCGTCATCCTCGGACACAGCCTGCGTATCGGTGGTGCCATCACCTGTTTCGGAAATATCCAGAACTACAGCGATAAAACTTTCGCATCAGAGCACGCCAAGGTACTCATCCAGACACCGGAAAAGAAGATGCGCTACACCGTGCGCTTCGCCAACATCGTGAAGGGATGGGAACCGACCAAACGGACGGCGTTTGCCGGTGAATCGGATTTCCGAAGTTGGTACGATTCCTCGCGGGAATCTGCCGCCATGGTACTCGATACCGATTCCGAACCGAATCAGTCATCTCCCTCGTCTCCTGCTCCTATAACTTCTGGAAGCAGAATGAGCGGACGGTCGTGACCACCAGTATCGACCAAAAACAAGCGCAAACGGAAACTGTTTCGACCGAATCCCCTCAGACTGGCTCTGATGCCGAATAAGGGCAGGTTTCAATCCGTCCGCACCTACGCTACAAACGTACCGTCAAGACCCCCGCAGATGCGATTCTGTGGGGTCGTTTTCTTAGAGCATGTCGGAAAAGCGGCAGCTATCGTATAATTTTAATGAGCTTTCCCGGAAAGGAGACCATGATGAAATCTAAGCAGAAGCAGACTCCTACGGAGATTATTGATAACCAGCGTCAGACGGTCGTTGAGAAAATCATCGAGGACATGAAGCGCGACGGGCTTCGTTGGGCAGAACCGTACCTGTCCCTCCCTAACCACCGCACAACCCCGTCTCCGGCACCGTGTATCAGGGCGGAAACCGCGTGCATCTTGGCTTCATCGGGTTCATGCGCGGTTCACGGACAACCGGTGGACTACCTTCAACCAGATAAAGGATGCCGGTTGACATGTGAAAAAGGGTGCCAAAGTCCGCGCTCATCGAGAAATGGAAACAGTTCGCCTTCTACAAGGAAAACGAGGATACCGGCGAGAAGGAACTTGCCGGACGCTAACCCGAAGCTCGTGGGCTACTGGAACGTCTTCAATGCGGAGGATATCGAGGGCATCCCGCCGGAGAACGCTCCCGTCCATCTGACGACCGAACGGCAACCATCGCACAGAACCTTGAGGAGTCTTCCAGATGCCCCGTCATCGAGAGCAGCGGCTACCTCGGAAGTGCCGCCTACTCTCCGGCTACCGACCGCATCCTCATCGCCCCGCGAGAGACCTTTCGCTCGGATGAAGCGTTCACCCGCTCCTGCTGCATGAGATGACCCACTCCACCGGACACCCATCCGCCCTCGCCCGTGAACTCGACACCCGGTTCGGAAGCCCCTCCTATGCTGAGGAAGAGCTGGTCGCGGAGCTTGGAAGCCTGTTCCTTTCCGCAGACCTCGGTATCCAGAGCACCGATTTGGAGGGCGAGTTCTACGAGAACCACGTCTCCTATCTGCAATCTTGGATGAACGCTTGGAAAACGACCCCTCCTACCTCTTCAAAGCCGCATCGAAGGCAGACCATGCAGACACCTTCATCATGGAGCGCTACGAGGAGGAGCTTGGAAAGAACATCGAGATTGACGCACCGGAACTGGAAGAGGAGGTATCGCTCGCCGGGGAGAGTCATGACATGGCAAGCACATCCGAACACCAGCCGGAAAGCGAGATGCCAGAAAATGTTCTCTCCACCGTTCTGTAACATGCGTTTGCCAAAAAGAACGTGTGTTCAATTCCTATATTGCCGTAATACCGGCATTATAGTATAATGGTAACATATGATAACAGCCATCTGGCAGAAAGGACGATAGGTATGGCAGAAATGGAAAAGAGACCTTGGCGCTTCACCATCGAGTTCGATGATGAGAAGGCAAAAAGGAATGGTTACAACGTAGATGACCTCTACGATTGCGTGGGAAAGTATGCGGAGCAGATGGGCAACGTGCGCATCGGTCTTGGTACTTGGCAGGCAAAGAACCGCAAGGTGCAGTTCGGGGCGCAGTGCCCTGTTTGCGCGACTCTATCCAAACAGCCTTGGGTGATGCAGAACATTAAGTCATGGCGCACCTATGAGGATATGAATGAACCGGAGGGTGAAGACTACCTACAGGTAATCCGGGATATCAGTCCGGAACGTATTTACGACTAACCGCATTTACACTTAGGATTCCAAATGGAACTTGATAGGAAAGCATTTCACTTCGACCTAGACAACGAGTCTGTTGAACGATTCTATACTGGTAAAAAGAATCCATGGTCAGACATTCAAGACTTTCTGGAATCCCATTGCTTTGAAAAGCCACAATATTCTGGATATGAATCGGCTGAAAATATCGTCATGTCCTATCAACGTGCTTATGGCACCATAGATGAGATGATGAATGAGTTTCCTTGGTTCCAAAAATGCTTGAAAGCGGCCACCTTCACGGAAATCGGTGAAAGCTACGATGTGAAGGAGTTTCTTGAAAGCGGAATGCAGTTATCCCTTCCTCTCGCCCCGACACCCGTAAGGAGCTTCACTTTGATTTGGGAACGGCTGCGCTCAGCGAAAATTACAGCTCCATTAGGCCGAACGCTTGGCGCGGCGCTTGGACGCTTATCCGAATCTTCATGGAACGCAACGGATTCATCCATACCCAGTATTCCGGATACGAGTCTCTAGCGATGATGCCGATTGACAAGGCGATGGCCGTCATGGAGAAATTGCAACAGCGATACCCTTGGTTCAAGGATTCCCTTCTCGCCGCGTCGCTCACCGAGGTCGGCGAGCGCCACGATGCTCTCTCCTATATCAAGGGTTCCAGTGGTATCATCGTTCCGGTTCCCGCCCATTCGTTTGAGCGTGAGGAGCCGGATTTCTTCGGTTCCGAAATCGGTGATATGAAAGGTGCAGCCACAGAACTATCGAAACAGAACGGGTTGGAACCACCGAAAAACCTGAATACGAGCAATTAAGAAAAAAGCCCCGGCCTATTGGTCGGGGACATTTTTCGACCGTACTTTATAAC
>ENA-OQBT01001138-OQBT01001138.1-human-gut-metagenome-genome-assembly--contig:-NODE-1138-length-11697-cov-3.004927_pt1 | contig 11697 bp, 13 predicted proteins | sample MGYA00242749_ERZ504557 | MGnify/ENA primary metagenome ERZ504557 (study PRJEB26092, sample SAMD00036243) | human gut metagenome | host: Homo sapiens | study: EMG produced TPA metagenomics assembly of... | reverse complement strand
ATGAAAGCCTGAACGAACAATCACCCATCTTGCCCGTCCGTGTCTCTTATCGCGGGCAATGATCATCTGCGGTCGAGACTGCACGATTAGACTGAATCAAATGGATGACATGATGATTCGTAGGGCCACGGCGGCCGATATTCCCCAAATCGACGAACTGCTGCGGCAGGTGCTCGAAGTGCATCATGCCGGCCGACCGGATCTGTTCAAAGGCGATGTCAAGAAATACACGGACGAGGCATTGAAGCGATTCTGGCCAACGATCAGACCCCTGTGTTCGTGGCGGTTGCGCCATCTGCCAATGACGGCAATGACGCCGAACATAACGCCGACTCCCCCGCCACCGACCAAGTGCTTGGCTACGCATTCTGCGTGTTCCAGCAGCACCTCAACAGCAATATCCTGACCGATATCAAAACCCTGTACATCGATGATCTATGCGTTGACGAGCGGTCCCGCGGCCACCATGTAGGCTCCACCTTGTATCGCTACGTGCTCGACTTCGCCCGTCAATCCGGCTGCCACAACGTAACGCTCAACGTCTGGGCCTGCAACCCCAAAGCCCAAGCCTTCTACGAACGCATGGGACTCACTCCATATTACATCGGCATGGAGCAGGTGCTGTAGCGCCGCCGTTTCAGCAGCACGATGATGGCGATGATCGCAGCGAGCTGCATAGGCCACGCCATATACAAAGCCCGGAGTTCCGAAATTCATGAGGCAGATTGTGATGTTACCGGTAGTGGTTACCGAAAACACGACGATAAGCGCGACGATACGAATCATATCCAGCAGTCCAGCTGCTTGAGCCAACAGACGCTCCGGTACCACCAATTTGGCCGCCGTGCACAGCAAAGTCGCCTGAACGGCGAGCAGAATCGCCCATTCCCAGAACATGGACGGTTCTTTAAGCAACGTGGTCTCCGGAAACATAGACACCACCTCATTGATAAACCACGGCGCCACAACAATCTCCACATATGCGAGCCCAATACAACACACGACAAGCACCACGGCAATGGCATAGCGCCAAGCGACGTCTGTTTTGCGAGATTTACGAGAAATGAATGCGATACCAGCGTTCATGGCTATGCTCCTTAATCCAATATCAATATCAATGGATGAACCTGCACTGCACCGTATGCCACCATCATAATATATCGAATATCGATATAAAAATATCGAAAAACACTTTCACCATTCACCTACACATCCGCAAACCCATGAATACACATGTTCTTAATCGGGATGGGGAGTGCACAAAGAAGCTCTGTCACCCCAGCAGATTGAGGAGATCGTCCTTGGTGAGGGTGGCGATGGAGGCGGGGGCTTCGGTGAGGGCGCTGGCGCCGGTGCCGGCTTCGTCGGCAAGCAAGGAAGCGTCGGTGAACTGGCGGGCGAGCTCGCTCTTAGTATGCTGAAGCTCCAAGATACGTTCTTCGATGGTGTCCTTGGCCACCACCTGATACACGTTGACGTCTTCGGTCTGGCCGATACGATGTGCTCGGTCGGTGGCTGATCCTGTGCGGCGGCGTTCCACCATGGGTCGGCGTGGATGACCACGCTGGCACCGGTCAGGTTCAGTCCGGTGTTGCCGGCCTTCAGGGAAATCAGGAAGGCAGGCGTATCGTCCGCATTGAACTGGTCGACGAGTTCGAGACGCTTCTTCTTGGGCGTGGAGCCGGTGATGGTGTAGTAGCGCAGGCCTTGCGCGTCGAAACGTTCGGCGATCAGATCAAGGAAGCTGGTGAACTGGGAGAAGATCAGCGCTTCTTGCCTTCGTTCACACAGGTTTCCACCAGTTCGGTGATGGCGGCAAGCTTGGCCGATTGATCCTTGGCATCGGCGTACAGCAGCTCGGATCGCAGCAAATCTGGCGCAACTTGGTCAACTCGGCGAGGATGCGAATCTTCGACGTGTTGAAATCGGCTTCTTCGCTGTGTTCGAGCTGCATTCTGAGCCGCTGCTCGTGAGCCGCATACAGTTTGCGCTGTTCGCCGGCAAGCCGCACGGTCAGCGTGGTCTCTAGCTTGTCCGGCAAATCGGTCAACACCTGGGACTTCAGCCTGCGCTTGATGAACACGCCCACCAACGACTGCAATTGGCGAGATACCCGAGCGGCCTCAGGATTGACTTGTGCGGCGGCCCGACCTTCAGCCGTGCTGCCATCCGCGGCCCGGGCATTGGAGATGGGCAACTCATAACGCTCATGGAATCGCTTATATGAGCCGAGCAGCCCCGGCATCAGGAAGTCGAAAATGCTCCATAGTTCGGAGAGTCGGTTTTCGATCGGCGTGCCAGTCAAGGCGAAACGATGGTCGGCGGCCACGGCCTTGACCGCTTTGGCTATTTTCGTGGTGTGATTCTTGATGTACTGGGCTTCATCCAATGCCATGACATTGAAACGTTGCTCATTGGCGGTGTAATCATCGACATCTCGGCGCAGCAGGTCGTATGAGGTGATGAGCACGGTGGGTTCATCCGCCCGGAACGCACGGCCGATGGCGGTACGGCGCTCGGCTTTGGTACCGGCCACCACCACGGCATTGAAGCTCGGGGCGAACTTGGTGAATTCGGCACCCCAGTTGTACACCAAGGACGCCGGGCACACGATCAGCGATGGGCCAAGGCTGCCATTGCCCATCTCGCCGGTATTCCGCTGATATCGAGACAGGAGCAACGCGATAAGCTGCACGGATTTACCCAAGCCCATCTCATCGGCCAGAATGCCGCCAAAACCCTTGTCGCACAACGTGTTCAGCCATTGGAAGCCTTCGACCTGATAAGGGCGCAGAATATGCTTGAGACTATCCGGCACTTCATACGACTTAGGGTCGATGATCTTGAGATCGTCGATGTATTCGGTGAACGAAGCGTCCTTGACTACATCGGAGCCGTCATCCGGCAGCTCACCATCCAGTAGGAATGCTCGACCGCCCGGCAACTCGATCAGTCCGGAGTTGAGCTGCTGCTCGCTCAGATCGAGGTCGCTGGCCAATCGGTCCAACGTGCTGAGATTCGCGCCGCTGAGTTTGACAAGCGTGCCGTCCTTCAACTGATGGAATCGTTGACGCCGACGGTACGAAGATAGCAAGGCACCCACTTCGTCCGGCGGCACTTCATCAGCGAGGGGTGATATCTCCACCAAGTTGCCTTTGATGGACAATCCGACTTTGACGCTTGGTGGCTTGGGCGCGATCAGCCGGTCAAAAGCCGGTGTGGTGAAGACCTCCCCCACTTCCTTTAGTGCCGGCAATCCCTCGTCAAAGAGACGAACGATCTGCGTGGTGTCATCGCGATCGATAGTGGCCGCATCAGACACGAATTTTTTGGTGGCCTTTCGCGCGGCCGGCGTTCGGAACCCATTCACCGTCTGATGAGTGGCGGCCGCAACGCGCTTGCGCTGGTCAGGCATGGTAAAGAATTCACGCACTACATCAATCGCAAGATGCTCAGCGTCGAAATCACGCCCAATCACGCCCCGAGACAAGGGGATGGAACGCTCGCCTCAGCATGCACCGTCGGGCCATCGGGTAGCAACGGGACAATGGCATCGCCGTAGCGTGCCTTGACCTCGCATTGCACACCATGCTCATCACGATCCAGATAAAACTGGAGGCTGCATTCCGTAGGACTTAATTCAGCCAGCTCGCGAGGAATCTCACTGGCCTCCAACAGTCCAGCACCAACCAGCTGAGGCAATAGCGTGCGTGCGAATAGGGCGATGTCATCGCCGGCAATGACCTGTCCCTCGCCATCGGGTTCAAACAGGTCTCCCAATAGTCCTCGCAACGGAATCAATCGTTTCGGGCAACGGACGAATCGGCATCCTGCTGCGCTTTTACGCTGAGAGCCCGCCACCATGGCGGATACCGCACCGGCCGGATTAGTGGAGGCGAGCAACAGCCATACATCCTTGCCACCATCAATCACGGTTTCCACCGCTGGCACTCCGGTAAGCAGGTATCCGGCATCCGGACCATACGTATTGAAATCACGCCGCGCAATGCGCATGAGAAAATCTGGCTCGCCACCATCAACCGGCACCGATGCAGCTGCCCGGAGAACCATGTGTTCAACACGAGCTGTACGCCTCTGCCCTCACGTACGGACAGCAACCGGGCCACTTCCGGTGCTGAAAGCGTCAGATGACGGTCGATGGCGATATGCCCGTAATACTGGTCCTGCTGCTCGGCCGCACGACGCACGGCCATCGCGTCGTCAAGGAAGCCCAGCAGTGGGCGCGAATCATCGTCGAACATATCCGGTGTATGGGTAAAGGCAAGCTTCTGCCCATAATCCGTATAGTCGCCGTTCGCCATGGTAAGCACAAATTGCGGAATCGATTTCAGTACATAGCTGGACCCATTGGAAGTCGATCCGATCTTGAACTCCACGCTCCACACGCCATCGATGAAACTCAATATCGGAACAAGCTGCACCTGCCCCAAGCCCACAGTCTCACTATCGCCCTGATACCCGCCGCCTCGGGTGCCGGCACGAGAACCGTATCCGCTATTCGTACGTCGTCCACCTGCGCCATTTCGTCTTTTTGCAGTATCGAATCGGCGCATGAGCGCATTGCGGCGACGCGCTTTGGCTTGAGCATCTTGCCTATCGACGTGCTCCATATAGTCAATCAGCGTCCGAGACGGCCTCACAGCCCCGGCACGGTACCCTTCAAAACGCTGCGGATCATCGCAGAATATGAAGGCGAGCGCAATCATGTGCTTGCACATGCCATAGCCACGGCCGTAAGCCGGGCATGAGCACTTGCCACCGACGGCTTCTCCCGTGTCGAGGTCGAATTGCACGCTGGTACGATACTTACTCGATGGGCTGGTGGTGCCACGTAGAATGCCGTCAAGCTCGGCATACCCGGTTCGATGATTTTCGCTGTATACCGGATTGATAACCATGGTGGCCGCTTTGCGCGCAATGCTACGGGCACGAGCGAGCACGGCATTCGACGATGACGATTCCACATCGTTGCGTAACGCAAGGATAGGGACGGCATGGGCTTCGGCACGCTTCGCAGCCCCGGCGAAATGGCCTTCGTCCTCATCTTCGAACCATACGGAACGTCCTTGCCTGAAACGATAGGGCATAACCGCATCGGCGGCGGACAAACTGTCCGTTCCGCCAAACGTTACGGCTCTACTGCCGGCAGCGCCTGTGCCCCCAAGCATTCCACCTGCCTCGCCAGAGATACCGCCTATACCGCTGCTCTTGCCGGCAAAGAGGCCCCTGTCCTCATTAGTGCCATCTGTGTCATCTGCGCCATACCGATCATCGTCGTAATCGGCACCTTCGTCGCCTCCCCTTTTCCAAGGATTGCGACGGCGCAACGCATGGCCCCAGGAAACGCCGGAATCATCATCCTCATAAGGCAGGAGGTCATCGTCATCCGCATTATCGGGAACATGGCCAAATACACCATACCCTTTGCTCATGGGCGAGCTCCTTTCCAGCGAATGCATTTCAGCCCAACACTTCCATCCTAGACGAAGCGCGCGGTAGCCTTAATGTATGGATGCAGACAAGCCGGCGCAACGCAAATCCTATGCAGGGTTATCATCTGCTATTGAAATGATTTGCTTTCATAAGTAATCTTATACTATAATAAGTCTCATGTTGGTAAAGGAATGGGCTCGACTGGAAGGATTGCATCCGCAGACCGTGTGGGCATGGTGCCGTCAGGGCACCATGCCCGTTCCTGTGGAGCAGACGCCGACCGGCATGTGGCTCATCCACGACCCGAAATACGAGACCGCATCGCAGCCGAATCCCGCGGATTCTCGTACCGTCTGCTACGCGCGAGTGTCCAGCGGTGGGCGGAAGGGCGATTTGCAACGTCAGGCCGACCGGTTGAAGGCGTTCGCCGTTGGCATGGGCGTCGAACATCCCGAAATCGTCACGGAGACCGGCTCCGGGCGTGAACGGGAACCGGAGGAAGCTCAACCGGCTGCTCGCCGACCCGACCGTCGGCACGATAATCGTGGAGCATCGCGACCGGCTCGCCCGCATGAACATGGGACTCGTGGAGAACGCGTTGAAGGCGCAGGGCAGACGCGTCGTCGTGGTGGACGACACTGAACTGGATGACGATCTGGTGCGCGACATGACCGAGGCGCTGACCTCGTTCTGCGCGAGACTGTACGGACGCCGCGCGGCCAAACACCGTGCGGAGAAGGCGTTGGAGGCGATGCGCGATGAGCGCGTATGAGGCCGTCAGAATCCGTCTCGACCCGACCCCACGGCAGACACGGCTGTTGGAGTCCCATGCGGGTGGCGCGCGTTTCGCATACAATCTGATGCTCGCGCACGTCCGGCGCCAAATCTCCTTGGGCGAGAAACCGGACTGGACGTTGTACGCGATGCGCCGCTGGTGGAACGAGTGGAAGGACGAAATCGCCCCGTGGTGGCGGGAGAACAGCAAGGAGGCGTACGGCAGCGCGTTCGAATGGCTGTCCCAGGCGTTGAGGAACTGGTCGGACAGCAGGAAGGGCAGGCGCGCGGGCCGCAGGGTGGGCTGGCCGAAATACAAGTCGAAACGCTCCGGTGTCCCGCGTTTCGCATACACGACCGGCAGCTTCGGCTTATCGAGGACGACCCGAAGGCGTTGAGACTGCCGCGCATCGGACGCGTGCACTGCATGGAGAACGCCGCCGAACGCGTCCACGGCAGACGAATCGTACGCATGACCGTCAGTCGCCATGCGGGCTTCTGGTATGCGGCCCTCACCGTCGAACGTCCCGCCGAAAGCGTTCCCGCGAAAAACAGGAAACGGAAGAACCATGATCGTCAGGTCGGCGTGGATTTGGGCGTCAGGACCCTCGCCACCCTGTCGGATGGCACCACGTTCCCCAATCCACGCAACTACGTCCGCACGCAGCGGAAACTCCGCCGCGCCCAACAGGCGTTGAGCCGCCGCGACAGGGGCGCGAACCACGGATACGGGTCGAAACGGTACAACAGGGCGTTGGGGCGCGTGCGCCGAATCCACGCCCGCATAGCCGCCCAACGAGCCGACAACATCGGCAAGCTCACCACGTGGCTCGCCGACAATTATTCCGACATCAGCATCGAAGACCTCAACGTGCAGGGCATGAGCCATAACAGGAGGCTTGCCAAGCACGTACTGGACGCGGACTTCCGCGAGTTCCGCCGCCAACTGGAATACAAGACCGCACGCGCCGGCGCGAGACTGCACGTCATCGACCGGTGGTATCCAAGCTCGAAGACCTGCTCGAACTGCGGGACGGTGAAAGCCAAACTGCCCCTGTCCGAACGCGTCTACCATTGCGACAAGTGCGGGCTTGACATGGACCGCGACCTGAACGCGGCCATCAACATCCAAGTCGCCGGGAGTGCCCCGGAGACGTTAAACGCGCGTGGAGAGGACGTAAGACAGACCGGCAGCAGTCGGACAATGCCGACCCCTGTGAAACACGAACCAAGCGGCGGCGCGAGCCGCGTGAGGCTTGGAGCTGGTCTCGGCAACGAGACCATGCAAGCTAGAACAAACCAGATTGCAACGGAACACCACCCTCGAAATCTTCGAGGTGCTGTGGCGTCACAGTTACTTTGGGCATGGCCTGACCGTGCGGCAAATACTCGATGAGCTTGCCCGTAAACACCAGCTGGAAGATCCAAGCGAGCTGCCGACCGAGAAGACCATACGAAACCAGCTCAAAAAGCTGACCTCCACGGAATTTCTCGGCAGACATATCGGGCATCTCACCGAAAGCGACCTTGCCGGCATCGAATGCAAGAATCCACAACCCGGCTGGTATCTTGATGCATTCCTGTCCACTGCCGAAATGCGACTGCTACTAGACAGTCTTACCCTATCTCGCATCAGCCTCGACACCATGGACGACCTCATCGGTAAAATCCGCGAGCTCGCAGGCGCCGCCGGGCAGGCAGTAGGCTACCTGGACCATGTGGCCACCTACACGCATATCAACGGTGAGTTCCTATCCACTATCGACCAGCTGAATCAAGCCATCGAAGAAGGCCACGGCGTAACCTTCCAATACCGTGATTACGGACCGGATGGCACCTTGATACCGCATAAAAGCCGTACGGGTGCAGGCCGAATTACCTACACCGCCGACCCTTACCAGATGGTGTACAAGAACGGACGCTATTACCTCATCTGCCACCTGCATGGCGAAGACAACCTCCGCATTTTCGTGGTCAACCGAATCGCCAACGTCAGCGCCAAAGGCAGGAACGGCACAGTGCCACTGGGAAAACCAGCACCAGCTGATTTTGACGCAGTGAACTTCATGCGCCACCGTCCATACCCCGTAGCCGATGCCCCGATTCGCATCCGCATGGCCGTACGAGACGAATCCATGCTCAACAACGTGTTCGAATGGTTCGACGACCCTCAAATCAAACATTCACCGGACGGCACACAGTTCGAAGTCATCGTCGATGCTCCCGAACGCGCTGTGTTCTGGTGGGCATTGCAGTATTCCTGGGATGGCCGCGTAGTGATTCTTGAGCCCGATTCGCTCAAGCGCAAACTCTATGATGCCGGGCGTCGCATGGCCACAGCCTATGCTCCCGAATGATGCAACATCACATCGCACACCTCCTTGTCGAGTTGTTCACCAGCGAATTTCACCGGAGAACCTATCATCCCATCGCCAATCACACTCGGTAATTTTTTACCGGGAAATACGATTTCAAGCCATTTCGCGGGCATCGTCCCTCACCTAGGCGCACATAAGGCTAAGGTGGGAATCATTAATCGCATCGCGCGTCCACAAGCGTGCACTAGCGCGTACAACAATAAGGAGCAACTATGAGCGAAGAGCGTACCGCATGGGGCTGGGGTCTGGCCAGCGTAGACGCCGCCGGCACCACCCTGGACGTCTGGTACCCCGAACTGAATCTCGGTGAGCACCGGCCGAGTCCGATCGCCCGAACCACAATTTCGGTACTTTGGCTCACGATGAGGCCGACGCCCGTGGCATTCGCCGCGTGCCGGTATTCGTCGTCAGCCAGTTGGACGAGCCGATCAGTAATGCCGCGGACGCTTACCTGAAGCTCCATTTGATGAGCATGCGCATGGCCAAGCCGAACACGCTGAACCTCGACGGCATCTTCGCCCAGCTCGCCAATGTGGTGTGGACCAACTACGGCCCCTTCGCCGTTGAAGACTTCACGCTGCGCAAGGCCGACGTCGAACGCGCCTCCACCGAAGCCGCTCTCGCTTTCGCCTCCCAGGCCGGACTGCCTGCCGCAGCTCCTGCCGCCACTGTCAACGTGTTCGGTGTGGATAAGTTCCCGCGCATGATCGATTACGTAGTGCCCACCGGCGTGCGCCTCGGCGACGCCGACCGCGTGCGCCTCGGCGCTTACTTGTCTTCCGGCACCACCGTGATGCACGCCGGATTCGTGAACTTCAATGCCGGCACGCTCGGCGTCTCCATGGTCGAAGGCCGTGTTTCGCAAGGCGTGGTCGTGGGTGACGGTTCCGACATCGGCGGCGGTGCTCCATCATGGGCACCTTGTCCGGTGGCGGCAAGCTGCGCAATTCCATCGGCGAGCACTCGCTGCTCGGCGCCAACGCCGGTATCGGCATCTCTCTGGGCGATAACTGCACCGTCGAAGCCGGTCTGTACATCACCGCCGGCACTAAGATCACCATCTGGACAAGGCCAAGGCCGCCGCTGGCGAACCGCTGGAAGTGGTCCAAGGGTGCTGAGCTCTCCGGCAAAGACAACATTCTGTTTATCCGCAACTCGGTGAACGGCCGCATCGAAGCCCGCTACCGCAAGGTGGGAATTGAGCTCAACGCCAAGCTGCACAAGAACTGAAATTGAAATAATGGAGCGTTATCTTCGTTGCCCCTCGGTCGACGTACCTTCGTACGCCTTCCCTCGGTGCGCCTCGATACCGCACACATTATTTCAATTTCAGAACTAGCCCTGCTAGTTCTTATGCAGCCGTCGCAGCATAGCTGGTTTGCGCTGTACATATAGAAAGCGCCTCACTGGAATCTCCAGCGAAGCGCTTTCTCAAACCAACAATCACCGCTCGTCCATCGGCACGAAATCGCGCTCGACCGGACCGGTGTAGACCTGGCGTGGGCGGCCGATCTTGGTATTCGGGTCGGCCAACATCTCACGGTACTGCGCAATCCAACCGGGAATGCGGCCCAGCGCGAACAGCGTGGTGAACATGGCCGGATCGAAGCCGATCGCCCGATAAATCAAGCCCGTGTAGAAGTCGACGTTCGGATACAGGTTGCGCGATACGAAATATTCGTCATTCAGCGCAATATCTTCAAGCTCGGTGGCCACGGCGAACAGCGCGCGCTCGTCAGACGGCAGCTTCTGCGTATCTTCGCGCTCCATGATCTTTTCCAGATACTTCCTGGCAATCGCCGCGCGCGGATCATACGACTTGTATACACGGTGGCCAAGGCCGGAAATCTTCTGGCCATTCTCCTTGGCATCACGCACGAACTCGGCCACAGACTTGCCGGAATCACGAATCGCCTTCAATTGGCGCAGTACGGCCTCATTCGCACCACCATGCAACGGACCAGACAGCGCATTGACGCCAGCGGCCACCGCCGAATACAGGTTGGCGTGGGCGGAACCGGCGATACGCACCACCGAGGTCGAGCAGTTCTGCTCATGGTCGGCATGAATAATCAACAAACGACCCAAAGCATGCACATACAGCGGGTCGGATTCAAACGGCTCGTACGGCACAGCGAAGCACATGCGCAGGAAGTCGTCCACATAGCCGCGCGCGTAATCGGGGTACAGCATCGGCTCATCGCGACGACGGCGGAAGATGTACGACACAATCGTACGGGCTTGGCCATGATGATCTTGGCGGCCTCATCAAGCTGGTCGTTGTCAGAAATATCGGTGGTGTCCGGGTAGAACGTGGCCAGCGCATTGATGGCGGAGGCAAGCACGCTCATCGGGTGAGCGGAGCGCGGGAACGAACCCATGAAGGTACGGAAGTCTTCGCCAACCATCGTCTTGTGATTGATGTCCGCACAGAACTGCTCATACTCAGCCCTGCTCGGCAGCTCGCCGTGGCGCAGCAGCCACGCCACCTCCAGAAAATCGGAGTTCTCGCACAGTTGCTCGATGGGGTAACCGCAGTAGCGCAAAATCGAATGCTTGCCGTCGATGTAGGTGATTTTCGATTCGCACTGCGCGGTGGTGAGGAATCCGGGATCAAGCGTTACCCAGCCATCGTTGCGCAGTTTGGAAACGACGATGCCATCCGGCCCTGCACTAGCCTTAACCACGGGCAGGTTGAACTTGTTCGAATCGACATCAAGTTGTGCCGTTGCCATTCGCGCACCTTCCTCTTCATGAACCACTTACCCCAAACATTAACGTTCACGCGTTCGCGAACACTAGTGTTCGGTACTCTATGTCTTCTGTGTTACCGCTGGCGAATGCCGGTCGATACACGAAAGCCGAAGTGCGCTCATGCTATCAAAGCAAACGCACTTCGGCTTGTTACGTCTCGAATTCGCGGGAAAACCGCGAACAGACGGACGGCTAATGAGACGCTGATCGCCCATCACAGGCCAATCAGGCACCTACCATACGCCAAACGCCGATCAGAGGTTGGTGCGATCGGTGAAAACGATCGGGCCGTTCTCGGTGATGGCGATGGTGTGCTCGGAGTGGGCGCCGTCGCGAG
>ENA-OQBT01001135-OQBT01001135.1-human-gut-metagenome-genome-assembly--contig:-NODE-1135-length-11707-cov-3.078843_pt1 | contig 11707 bp, 14 predicted proteins | sample MGYA00242749_ERZ504557 | MGnify/ENA primary metagenome ERZ504557 (study PRJEB26092, sample SAMD00036243) | human gut metagenome | host: Homo sapiens | study: EMG produced TPA metagenomics assembly of... | reverse complement strand
AAAACAAAAAAACAAGGATTATTTTCAGAATTGTTGATTTTGGAAATATCCTTGTTTTAATTGAAAAGGGAGCTGTAACTGAAATGTGAGTTAAAAAACTCAATTTCGTTACAGCCCCCTTAAATAATTTAGAGGATTTACTTCACATAATGAATTCGCTCTTCAAAGAATCGGTTCTGTTGTTTTCTTGTTTCGGCGGGATAGCCAAAGGAAGAGTGAGAATGGATGTAGGCCTTCCGGTAAGTTTAACACTTTGCGTACGTACTCCATGCGATCTTCAATGGTGCGATGCCTATCCATACACCGCCGAGTCCGAGGGCATCTGTTTGAAGCCAAATGTTTTCTTGCGCAATAGCCATATCGAGCGGAGCCATTGATGGTACCGGAATTCCATCAACTTTATAGACCGGCACGATAACAACCGGGGCATCGGCTACGCAGTGCGAATATTGGGAAACCCGGGATAAGTTTTCAATCACTTCTCGATTGGTTACCACATAGAATTCCCAAGGCTGTTGGTTAACCGCAGACGGTGCTTGCATACCGGCATGAAGAATTTCTGTGATTTTTTCCGGTTCAACCGGGCGATCTTGATATTTGCGGATACTGGTTCTGTGGAAATGCTGTTCATGATGAGTCCTCCTAACAATTATACTGTTTAATAGTTAATGCTAACTTTTGTAAACCGACGCTCCTATATTAATCTCTTGCGCTTGCAAGGCATTGTTGTTGTTTAACCTTTAATATATTTACATACTTAAATGTGTTACTTAATTTCATTATATACTTTATGTCAAGTTCAGTCCCGCAGGGAATAGGGGGCATAGCAATACGAAGAAGAATAACACAAAAAGAGGCAGTAACCTCCGAGTCGGTTCGGATGGTTACTGCCTCTTTGATATGAATAGACCAATGCATACGGCTGTTACGCTTGGGCTATTGTTTGTCGGCTTAATAAGTACAACTGAGAGAGAATAGTTATGTTACAAGGCGAAATATAAATTAATAAATGCCTTAGTACGTAATACTTATTATTTATTATTTACTATTTAATTTATTATTTTGCAGGTTTCTGAGCTTCAGTGTCAGTTTTGTCGATGATGATATCGGTTTTCTGAGCTTCTAAGTTGCTCTGAGCCTGTGCGTTCTGCCAAGTAGCAGCGATTTTAGCGTCTTCTACTCTTTTCTGTTGAGCTTCGGCCGGAGTAATAGCGATGTCCGGTTTGTTTTTCAACTGGTAGTCGCGGTTAACAAGGTTAGCTACTACAGTTTCTAAAGCAGCGTCAGCTGTGTTAGGCTGGATAGCATGGCCTGCACCGTTAGCGTTGGAAGTGCTCTGAACGTTTTCAGAGTTGTTAGGGTATACGTCTTTCTGGTAAGCGTATAATGTGTTGTTAGCGAAGTCTAATTTGTAGTTTACTACATCGGTAAGACCTGTGTTAGGGTTTACGGCAGCTGCCTGGAAATCAGCTGTATCTGTATTTACATCGTAGTTAACGGAAGGAACGTTAACACGAGTTGTGTAGTCAGCGTCGGAATGTACCCAGTACCATTGATCGGCCGGTAAAGTTTTAGCGGAAGCTACGCCCGCAACTGTTGTTAATGCTAAACCTAATATTAATAATTTTTGTAATTTCATAATATATAATCTCCCTTCGAATATCAATAAATTTTGAATATCGATTTTTTTCTATATCATTATTATAGCACAATAAAAACAAAGAGTTCAAGGGAGTGGACATAAAAAAATCGAAATTTTTAGTAATTCAATCATCGAAAGTTAGAGATTTGACCTATATTGCCAAGGGTTTTACGTATTTATTGAGGTGGCTAAAATTTTTGCATTAAGTCATTTGAACTACTCATTTATAGGCAAAGCAGCATAAGTTTAATACGATAATAATAGCTTTTTAGACAGTTGTTTAGGAGGCTATTTTTTACTGTTAAAACTAATGACTTAGGTAAAGGGGAGGTAATTATGGTGACTGAAACACACAAAAGTCAGATGCCGAACAAAGAAGTAGCAACGAAAAGGCAGCAGGCTAAACTGTTGGCAACGCGCGATAGAATGCTGATAGAAGGCAATGATTGGGGCGATACTTTCTGGGGTATGGTCGATGGCGAAGGGGAGAATAACTTGGGTAAAATACTGATGCGCGTTCGCGAGGAAATAAAGACTGATTTAAAGGGGAAATTTGAACAAGAAAATTGAGCAAGAAAATTAATATAACTAATGAAGGGCAATGCATTGCTTAAAGATGAAAAAGGTTAGGAATTTATGTAATTGCATATTCTGTGTGGACAAAGTGCCACGAAATACCCGCTGGGAATGCTCACATTACAACGAGATTCACTAAACGCATAATACCTATGATTTATTTGATATTAACACTAGCGCATAATGTTTTTACTGTTATTATAAGATGTAGTAGATTATCTAAATTTTTGATTAAAATAGAAATAATTAAGATGAATTTAGTGTGAAGAATAGTAAGCAGAAAGAAACGACGGACATTAACACTGTTCGGCAGGAAGGATGTGTATTATGCGAGAATTTCGTTGTGATTCAGAGGCTATGAGAAAAGGTATTTGGCATTGGCGGCTCAAGTGAGCAAGGCGCTTGAAAAAGGCACATTGTCTGTGCATGATACACTGCAATTAGTTGTGATTGACGACGTAGTAGTTAATTGGTATGGCAAGGATGCATTCGATGGTCGTTATGCTGAAAAGCCGGATGATGTATTGTTACAGATGGTAGCGCAAGCGCGCTATGAATTTGAAAAGCCATATTTTGAAGAGCATAGTATTGCTACGTTAGCGGCGTTGGCCAATAAAAAGCCGGTTGTGAAAACGCCTAAGTCGGTGGTAGAGCAAGTATTTACGGACAGTGAAGCGGCCAAAATTTGGGAAGTTGGTTTGACGGCTGTTATTAAAGCGTGTCAAGGGGGCGGCCTCAATCGTTTTAACGAAAGAGAATGTCGCAACAGTGACGGCACGTTCCTCATCAGCGAAGCGGGCATGAATCGTCTCTTCGGTGAACGTTTGGATGATCAGGGGATGAGTATTGTCTTCATGCATATCGGTTCGGAAGAAGCCATGTTGGTTCGCTCCAAATTGCGCAAGATTTTTGAAGCACGCGGCGTTGCCGATGTAGAAGGGGCTTTGCATGAACGTTTGGGTCAAGTGATTACGTCTTGCGTGAAAGCGATTGCCAACGGTCATACCGTAGAGCTTTTGAAGACGATTGAAGATGTGCCAAAGATGTGGGCATTGTGTCGAAGGTGGTCAAGGTTGTTACTGATTTCAGACGCTATAACCGCATCGTGTGGGCGTACCTCTATTTATTGGTTGATAGTGATGAACTGGAAACTTGGCGCATGGTGGCCGAAGGCACGGATATTAAAGCGCTCATGGCGGCTGTGGCTAAGAAATAACCAATTACATGCGTATTTTACTTATATTAAATGAGCACTTTGCTTAATTGTTTAATATATGTTTTGGATAATACTTAATTAAGAAATTAACTAATTTACTTAAAATTTGAATAAAAAATTATAAAAAACAGACTTAAGAGGTTGTAAGACTGCAGTAATAATGCGGTTTTATGACCTCTTTTTGAGTTTAGTAAAATGTATGTCAAATAGGTATGAGTTTTTGTAAAATTTTACTTGAAAAAATAGCAATCATGAGCGAAAATATATTTGTAATATATTTTCTTAAGTAGTTTATTAAATGTGAGGAGCGGAGATTATGTCAGAACTAAGATGGAATCCATTGCTCGGCACATGGACGATGGTAGCGTCAAACCGTAAATTACGTCCCACTATGCCAAAAGATTGGTGCCCGTTTTGCCCGGGAGAAGGGAAAAAGGTACCATCCGAATTTACCGTGTATGCCTATGATAATGATTTTCCGGCTCTAACCCAACATCCGGAAGCACCGTTTGTGGATGAAACAGGTTTTTACAAGAGCGCAGAAAATCATGGTAAGTGCGAAGTTATCTTGTACTCGCCGCGTCATTCGGTTAAATTCTATGAATTGTCCGTAGGCCATATTATCGACCTGTTGGAATTAATTTCGGATCGTTGTACGGCTCTTGCAGCGGATAAGAAGATTAAGTATGTCTATCCGTTTGAAAATAAAGGGGAAGCCGTAGGCGTAACGATGCCGCATCCTCACGGACAGATTTACGGATATCCGTTCGTGCCGCAGAAGATTGAAACGGAACTTAAGAACTGTAAGGACCATTATGAAGAAACACAGCGTTGCTTGCTCTGTCAGATGAACCAAGCGGAACAAAAATCGGATTTGCGTATTGTAGCCGAAAATGACAGTTTCTTAGCGTATATTCCGTTCTTTACGGATTATCCGTACGGCGTATTCGTTGTGCCGAAACGTCATTTCAGCATGCTTTCCGAATGTACGGCCAAAGAAAAAGAAGATTTGGCTCGTATGTTAAAAGTGGTTACCCACGCATTCGACGAATTATTTAATGCACCGTTCCCGTACATGATGGTTTACCATCAACGGCCGGTTAACTCGCCGGAATATGATGATGCTAACGATTATTATCATTTCCATATTGAATTTTATCCGCCATTTAGAGAAGCTAATAAGATTAAATACTATGCTTCCTCGGAAATGGGCGCTTGGGCCGCAGCCAATACGAGCGCAGTTGAAGAAACGGCACCGGTTTTGCGTAAGCTGGTGACGAAGATTATAGAAAGGGAAGAAAGTAATGACTAAAGAGGAACTGATAGCTAAATTTATTGAGCAATTCGGCGATACCGGAGAACCCATTGATTGCTATTTTGCCCCGGGGCGTGTGAACATCATTGGTGAACATCAGGATTACAATGGCGGTCATGTGTTTCCGGCCGCTCTGACTTGCGGGATTTGGGGCGCTATGCGCCTGCGGGACGATTCTAAAGTTCGTCTTTATTCTGAAAATATGGAAGCCACAATTGTGGTAGATATTAATGATGATTTCGTTTACGATGAAGCTCATGATTGGGCCAACTATCCGCTTGGCATCATTGAATATTTGAAAAAAGATGGTTACACCTTACAGGGGATGGATTTATTCTACAGTGGTAATTTACCGGCCGGTGCGGGGCTTTCATCCTCTGCTTGTATTCTCGATTTAACGGGTTACATGTTGTGGACACATCTTGCAAGACGCCGATTGACCGCACGAAGTTGGCAGAAATGGCACAGCAGGTTGAATACAATTTCGTAGGCGTTAAAGTGGGTATCATGGACCAATTCGCCATCAGCCACGGCAAAGAAGGACACGGCGTGCTCCTCGACTGTACGGCTATGGAGTTTGAACATGTACCACTTAACTGGGGCGATTACCACCTCATCATTATGAACACCAATAAAAAACGCGGCTTAGTTGATTCCAAATTTAACGAGCGTAAAGGTGAATGTGATGCGGCTTTGGCAGAAATCCAAAAACATCATCCTCTATCGGGCCTATCCTGGGTACCTTAGAGGACTTGGATCTCATCGAAGATGATGTATTGCGTCGCCGTGCTCGTCATGCGATCACTGAAAACCTACGCGTTATGGCCTTCATGGATGCCCTTCGTGAAGGCAATACGGCAAAGATTGCCGAAATTATTACGGCTTCTCATGATCCTTACGTTATGACTATGAAGTAAGCGGTTTGGAATTGGATACGATGGTAGAGATTGCGCGTAAGCAACCGGGCTGTTTGGCATCGCGTATGACAGGCGCCGGTTTTGGGGGCTGTGCGATTGCTTTGGTAGCAAGCGATAAGGTAGAGGCTTTTAAAGAAGCTGTACCAAAACTTTATGAAGAGGCTATTGGCACTGTACCGACCTTATATGATGCTGAGATAGGCGATGGCGTATATAATTTATAGGCTTTCGGGAAGGGGACAAGATGCAAACTAAACAGGCACTCAATAATGACGAAATAATTTTAAATTATATACGTCGTAACGGCTCTGTTTCAAAAGCAATTATTGCTCGTAATACGGGCATTACACCACCGACGGTAACCAATATTTGCAGTACGTTGGCTGAAAAAGGTCTTATTTATGAAGATCGACAGGAGCGCAGTGCATTGGGGCGGCCGTCGATGCTGTTGAAATTTAATGAGCAAAAAGAAATGATGCTGATGGTTCACGTACGTACTCATAATGTATTTTGTTATGTAGTGCAATCGGGGGGCATTATTTTATATCAGATGCAACAGTCGATTATCGGCCTTTCATCAGAAGAAATATTAAATACGATTTATCATTGTATCGAAGATATCATTGAGGATATGCGTTGGACGATTGCTGCTATCGGCTCATCTTACGCGGCCCCGTGGATTCGCAAAAAGGAATTTCCATTTTTTCACCAAACGGTAAATGGTCCAATATTCCGTTCAAGTACATTTTGGAAGAACGGTTCCAATTACCGGCTTATGTGGAAAATGATGTGCGCTGCTTAGCTACCGGCGAATATTATTACGGCAGCGGCAAAGGCATTGAAAACCTCTTGGTTTTGAAATTCAGCTACGGTCTCGGCGCCTCTTTGATTTATCACGGCTCGCTTTATCGTGGTTACAATGATTATGCCGGCGAAATCGGTTACTCCGTCATCGATATTGATGAAACAAAAGAGGATTCCTTCACACGTTTAGAAGAAGTGGCATCGGAAACAGCCATTCGGGAGTATGTGTTGACGGAAATCAAAAAAGGTCGCTTATCCAAAGTAACTGACAATGGAGCCATTATAAATGATGCATTCCGGGTAGAACCTATTTATGAGGCTGCCGTGGAAGGCGATGAAATTTGTTTGGAAGCCTTGAATCGGGTAGGCAAATACTTAGGCATTACCTTAGCTAATTTATATAACATGATTAACCGCAGCGCATTGTCGTAAGTAGCGCTATGGGCAATGCGGTGGGGACCATGGATCCGATATTACGTACCGTATTGGAAAAGAATTTACATCGGGCACAATCCGTCGATTTGGTTTACTCCGGCAACGGTAGTTATTACACATTGCTGGGCATGGTGGATATTGTCAGCAGCCGCAGAGCCGGTGAAGTATGGCTCAATGGGCGTTAAACGAACAGTTGGTAGATACGCTAGAAGAAAGCGAATTATAGAGTCTACATTTTCGTCTCAAAGGAGGAATTTCTCGTGAAAAAGGCATGGAAAGCAGCAATGTTGGCTACCTTCGCAGTAGGTACCTTAGTAGTGGCAGGTTGTGGCAGTGATTCCACATCCGGCAGTGGTGATTTACCACAAGTAGGTGTGGCTATTTACAAGTTTGATGATACCTTTATGAGCGGTGTACGTGCGCGTATCGATGCTGATGCTAAAGGCAAAGCTAAAGTTGATATCGTAGACAGCCAGAACTCGCAGCCTACACAAAATGAAAAAGTTGACTTGTTCCTTAACAAGAAATACAAAGCCATCGGGGTTAACATTGTTGACCGTCCGGCAGCCGGCGGGATTATCGACAAAGCTAAAGCAGCTAATGTTCCTTTAGTATTCCTTAACCGTGAACCATTAAAAGAAGACATGGCTAAATGGGATAAAGTTTACTATGTAGGCGCTAAAGCTGAACAAAGCGGCGAAATGCAGGGTAAAATCTTAGCTGATTACTTCAAGAAACATCCGGAAGCATATAAGAGCAACGATAATGTATTACACTATGTACTTATCAAAGGTGAACCGGGCCATCAGGATGCAGAACTTCGCTCTAAATATGTAATTGAATCCCTCAAAAAAGAAGGTATTCAGGTACAAGAAGTGGCACAAGATACAGCTATGTGGGACCGCGTTAAAGGTCAAGAAAAAATGGCTGCTTTCTTATCCAGCTACGGTGATAAGATTGACGCAGTTATCGCAAATAATGACGACATGGCTTTAGGTGCTATCGAAGCATTGAAAGCTGCCGGTTACTTCCAGAACGGTAAATATATGCCGGTTGTAGGCGTGGATGCTACGGCTCCTGCAGTACAGGCTCTTAAAGACGGCACTTTATTAGGTACTGTTCTTAACAATGCGAAAAAACAAGGCGATGCTGTATTCAACTTGATGCTCGTATTGGCTAAAGGGGAAGCTCCAACTAAAGAAAATACAGGCTTTGAAATTGTTGACAAACAATATATTTGGGTTCCTTACGAAATCGTAACGAAAGAAAATGCAGATCAAATCTTAGGTGATAAGTAGTCATTGCAGTAGGTAGGGAGGCTTGTTGCAGGCCTCCCTCACTTACTGAACCGGTAGGAGGGCAAGCATGAGTGAATATATTTTAGAGATGCAACATATATCAAAGTCATTTCCCGGCGTTAAAGCATTGAATGATGTATCTCTGCGGCTCCGTCCAGGTTCGGTACACGCGCTTATGGGCGAAAATGGAGCTGGGAAATCGACCTTGATGAAATGTTTATTCGGCATCTACAAGCAAGATGAAGGACAAATTATTCTGGACGGTGAAAAGGTAGACATTACCGATTCCCGTACCGCATTAGGCCTTGGTATTTCTATGATTCACCAAGAGCTCTATCCTGTATTACAACAGACTGTTATGGAAAACTTATGGCTTGGCCGTTTTCCGCTTAAAAGTTATGGTCCGTTGAAACTCGTTGACCATAAAAAAATGAAGGCCGACACAGAGGCTCTTTTTAAGGAAATAGATGTTGATATTGACCCGTTGGAATTGGCTGGGAACTTATCCGTATCCAAACTTCAAAGTATTGAAATTGCTAAAGCGGTGTCGCATCACTCTCGCATTATCGTAATGGACGAACCAACTTCTTCTTTGACCAGTGATGAAGTAGAGCATTTATTTAAAATCATAAACGGGCTCAAAGCAAAAGGGGTTGCCATTATTTATATATCTCATAAAATGGAAGAAATCCTCCGCATATCCGACGAAGTAACGATTATGCGTGATGGTAATTATATAGCACTTGGCCGTCAGACGAATTGACCACGGACCTCATTATTAAACGCATGGTTGGCCGTGAAATGACGCAACTTTTCCCTGAGAAAACCAATGTACCGGGGGAAGAAGTATTGCGCGTAGAAAATATGACATCCATTCGTGACCATTCCTTCAAAGGTGTAAATTTCTCCCTTCGTAAAGGTGAGGTTCTCGGTATCGGTGGTCTCGTAGGGGCGCAGCGAACCGAGGTTATTGAAGCTCTGTTCGGACTTCGTCACTTGGCGGATGGTAAAATTTTTATCCACGGCAAGGAAGTTAAAATCCGTAGTCCGCGCGATGCGAAGAAACATCATATCGCGCTCCTCACCGAAGAACGACGGGCTACCGGTATTTTCCCGATGCTTAATATTGTCGATAATAATACGATGGCTTGCATGCCGAAGTATCGCAATAAAGTAGGTCTCTTAAATGACAGATTGCGTGAAATCGACACGGAGGAAGGCGTAAGCTCCTTGCGTATCAAGACGCCGGATACGCAGACCCGCATTCAATCCTTATCGGGCGGGAATCAGCAAAAGGTATTGATTTCTCGCTGGTTAAATACGAATCCGGAAATCCTCTTACTTGATGAACCGACTCGTGGTATCGACGTAGGGGCCAAATATGAAATCTACACGATTATCAATCGCTTGGCTACCCAAGGCAAAAGCGTAATCATGATTTCGTCGGAAATGTCCGAATTGCTCGGCATGAGTGACCGCATCATGGTTATGAGTAACGGTAAAATGGAAGGGATTCTGGATGCGAAAGACGCAACGGAAGAGAAAATCATGGAACTTGCTACGGCAGGTTTATTATAGGAGGATATGACTTATGAGTGGATCTCGCGTTAGCAAGTTTATGACACAAAATGCTATCTACATCGTACTCGTTGTATTGGTAGCTGCTATATCAATTTATAGCCCTAATTTCTTATCAATGACCAGTTTTCGGGATATTTTAATTCAGTCGTCACCGCGTGTTATTATTGCCCTTGGTTCAGCTATGATTCTGATAACCGCAGGCTGTGACTTGTCAGCCGGTCGTGTTGTTGGTTTAACCGCGGTTGTTTCGGCGTCTTTATCACAGTTGCCAAGTTATCCGCATCCGTTCTTTGAACAGGCGCCAAATTTACCGACTTTCTTACCGATTATTATCGCCATTGCCGTAGGCGCTTGCGTTGGTTTGGTGTCCGGTTTAATCGTAGCGTACTTGCGTATCGTACCGTTCATCGCAACCTTGGGTACTATGGTTATGACCTATGGTGTTTGTTCCTTGTACTTTGACATGGAGCCAAACAACTCTCAGCCAATCGGCGGTTTACGTCCTGAATTTACCGTATTCGGTTCCGGAGCTATGGATTTAGGCTTCATGACGATTCCTTATATCGTTATTATTGCTGCAGTTATCTCCTTTATTATGTGGATTGTGTATAACAAAACAGTACTTGGTAAAAACATGTTTGCCATCGGTGGCAACGCTCAGGCAGCTGTTGTATCCGGTATCAACGTAGGTGCTACCTTAATTGCCATTTATGTAATTGCCGGCGCCCTTTATGGTGTAGGCGGTATTTTGGAAGCCGCTCGTACCGGTGGTGCAACAAACAACTATGGTAACATGTACGAATTGGATGCCATCGCCGCAGCCGTTGTAGGTGGTGTATCCATTACCGGTGGTGTTGGTACGGTACCGGGCATCATTGCCGGCGTACTTATCTTTACGGTAATCAACTATGGCCTCACTTTCGTAGGCATGGGCCCATACTGGCAGCTCATCATTAAAGGCTTAATCATCGTTATCGCCGTAGCTGTTGACGTACGTAAATACTTGGCCCGTAAATAATTGACGACAGATTAGGTAGTCAATCGAAATGATTCTGTACGTATATATGTACACCCTGTGAGTATATATACGCAGATGCCAACATGATTACATATTGTAATTTTTGAAAATATGAATTAATTAAGATGTTTAAAAAAGCGCCGTTAATGAATGAATTTTTCATTTATTAACGGCGCTTTCTGTCTTTGTATAAATGTGTTGCACTATTTGATAATCAAGATTTTAGAGCGATTAGGAATGACTATTGATTGTGGAAAGTAGCATTATTTGATTGTAAAATTTGATTATAAATATTGCACGATATATTATTTATGTTATATAATATAAAAAGGTTATTTGAAGAAGTCGTGAAGCGAAAGTTGAGAACCGCTTTAAAAATATATGTATTGCTTTGCGTTAAGTATGCATATTTATAAATTAGGTATAGGGAAACAATGATGCGTATGCCAGTAACAATACTTGTACCGGTATATGTATCGAGCTTGCATAAGCTTGGCAGATTAATTATGGGCGAGTGTATGCTTTTGACAAGAGAATCAAAATACATTAATAGAGCTATAGCCATGGGAATCGGCTATAGCATATTAGTGTTTTTTGTGTTTGTGTGGTGATTTTGGTACGTGTAATACTAGAAAGTTGAGTAATATGCAATGAAGCGTACGGGATTTGTGGTAGCCGTCTTCTTAATAGGAATCATAGTGATTCTTGGAGGCTGGCTTTTAGGGATAATCGGGAGAGATGACGGGCGCACTTTGGGGGAACGGCTTGATGCAGCTTATCACGCCTATATGCCTATGTCGGGAACGAAGCCACTATATATCAGGCAATTAGTGGGGCCGGATATGGGCACGAAACGAACTATTTTATGGGAAACAACTGAATTTGAAGCAAATGCTGTGGTTGTC
>ENA-OQBT01001134-OQBT01001134.1-human-gut-metagenome-genome-assembly--contig:-NODE-1134-length-11715-cov-6.167673_pt1 | contig 11715 bp, 18 predicted proteins | sample MGYA00242749_ERZ504557 | MGnify/ENA primary metagenome ERZ504557 (study PRJEB26092, sample SAMD00036243) | human gut metagenome | host: Homo sapiens | study: EMG produced TPA metagenomics assembly of... | reverse complement strand
ACTAACAACTGAAAAAGGCTTGTTCGTCGTACGACAAGCATTTTCATATGGTGACCCCTACGGGATTTGAACCCATGTTCTGCCGTGAAAAGGGCGATGTCTTAGACCGCTTGACCAAGGGGCCATGGTCCTCAAGTAGGACTCGACCTACGACAAATCGGTTAACAGCCGATTGCTCTACCAACTGAGCTATTGAGGAATATCACTTCAAGCTCGTTCCGAATCGGAACAATTAATATTATACTTGAAGGGATAGAAAAATGCAAGTCTTTTTTACGATTTTTTTTAATGACTTTCTCCTGCCTGCCGAGGAAATGGAAATAGGCCGTAAAACAATACACGGCAGCGACTAAGCCGATGGCTGCACCGGCATAGCCGATATACGGCAACAGGCCATGAGCCGTGACCTGCCCGCCAATCCAGGTACCACCGCCGATGCCGACATTGAAGATGCCCGAAAAGATGGACATAGCCACCGGTGCCGCCCCCATCGGGACGTGGCGGATGAGTTCGGCCTGGAAGGTGACGTTGAACAACGTCGAAGCACAGCCGACGACCAGGCAAGCAGCGACCATCGTCCCTGCCCCGCCAGCAGCAGCCTTCCACAAGAGGAACGGAATGACCAGCCCCAGCAGTCCGGCCCGGATGATGCCATAGCGGAAATGATTGTAAAAATGGGAAAAGACAAAACTCCCTACAAGGCCGCTGACGCCGAGAAACATGAGTGTCGACGTGATTCCCTGGTCGCTAAAGGCAGCGACGATTTTGAGAAAGGGTTCGATATAGCTGTAGGCCGTGAAATAGGCCGTCGCAAACAGGACGGACAGGATATAGACGCTGACGACGACGGGATTCCTGAGCAATTTAGGCAGGTCATCGCGGGAAAAAGAGGCGTCACTGGCCAGTTTCGGAAAAACGAAGGCCAAATAAAGGAGCACAGCTAAGGCCGTTGCCGTAATGGTCAAGAAAGTCATGCGCCAGCCGGCATAAAGGCCAATAATCCGCCCCAAGGGCAGACCGAAGATCATGCGACAGCCGAGCCGGTGACGATCATACTCAAAGCCAAGGGGCGATGAGTCCGCGTGACCAGGCGTGTCGCCATCGGAGCTGCAATGGACCAGAAAATAGAATGAGCGCAGGCGACGCTGATACGGGCTGCCATGAGCATGGGAAAATTCAGGGCCAGCCCCGACGCCAGCTGTCCCAAGACAAAGAGGCCCATAGTCCCTAACAAGAGGCGCCGCATCTCCATCTGGCAGACGAGTAGCATGAGCGGCAAGGACAACAAGGCTACGACCCAGGCGTAGACAGTGATCATAATGCCCGTCTGGGACTCAGTCATTGCGAAGGACTGAGAAATGTCCATGAGCAGACCGATAGGCGTCAACTACTCCCGACTAAAGTCGGGAGCTTGTAAGTCGGAACTGCATAGGTACTAACGGCATCAAAAGATGTCTTCCTAAATCCGCCTACATCATCGGGTGGCTGACAACACCCGCTTTGCTAAGGAGTTTACTCCGAAGCAGTTGTTATTCTTTCGTAACGAGGATGGTTATCTCCGGAAATCCACATAGTTCCGAGGAGCTGGATATTCATAGCTCCGATACGGTCATCGTTAGATCTGTAACCACACTGGCAACGGTATAAGTGTTTGTGATGGTCACGGTTTTCCTTGTGGATAGTACCGCATTTGGGACAACGTTGAGAGGTATACTTAGCAGATACCTTCAGAACTTCGGAACGATTTTCATGAGCTTTATAAGTCAAGAATTGTTCCAACTGATAGAACGCCCAGCTGCGCAGGTCGTAATTTTGTTTAGCCGTTTTTGAAAGATGGGACTCTTCGAAGCTAACACCGGTCAAATCTTCAAGCACAAACAGTGTATCTTTGCCGTATTTTTCAACGAGTGTCTTAGAAATCCGATGGTTTACATCAGACATCCAACGGTTCTCTCGTCCTGAAATGGCTTTGAGTCTACGCTTTGCTGACTTTGTGCCTTTAGACTGGAGCTGACGGCGGACATCCTGAAATTTATGGCGTTTAGTAGCATCTTCTTACCAGAAACAAATTCAGTTTTGCCCTGCTCGTCATAGCTAACGGTCAAAAAACGTAATCCACGGTCAATACCGACAACGTGACGGACGTTTTCTTTCTGAAAATCTTCGACAGCCTGGGTTACGGGAATATGGAGATACCATAAACCTTTGAGTTCGACCAGTTTTCCTGTTCCAAGTTCATAGGAACCATCGAGGTATTCAGCGAAATGTTCGCCCTCAAAAGTGCATTTGGTTCTTTTGCCGAGTGTATTGATAGATAGGATTTGACCATCATTAACGAAACTGTAATCTCGGTTACGGACCAAATCAGCTTGCGGACGAGTAAAGAATATCGGCTTCCAAAGCCATTCCAATGTCTTGATAATTCGTTGCCAGTTGCCATCTTCATCCTTATATCTGTAGGGATTTTGGAAGAGCTGTTGTTTTATCGTCTTATATCTGGCAATCGTCGTCTTGATAGAAGACTGGGCCAGCTGCGATTTCAGACCGAACTGGCTGCGCAGGTCACTGTACAGCTCTCTGTTGAGACTTTGGTAGGTCATGTTAAATCGGTGGTCGAAGATGTACTGCGACACGAAGTTACAAGCCTGACGGTATTGTTCCGTCATCTGACGGAACAGCGTCTCTTGTTCGGGAGTAACGTGTATACGAAGTTTTATTGTTTTAGTTAGGTTAGACACTATTTCTCACCTGCCTTTCTAAATATATATTACTTCATTAAAATTATTATAGCACTATTTTGCTGAAAATCTATTGCTTTTTATTGAAAGGAGGGGAGGTGCGGCGCCTCTCATGACTAAAGTCACGAGTCTCCGCCGCACCATGAAGATGAAGGGAAAAGTCAATAAGCGGGCCGCCGATTATGGCGGCCCCTACGCGGCTTCGGCAAACGAACCACGGCAAACGAACCACAAAAAGGGCTGCCGCCTAAGCGACAGCCCTTTTTCGGGTAGTCTTTATTCTATTTCATTACTAGTAAGCCTTACTGAGTCTTACATCATGCCGGGCATACCGCCGCCCATGCCAGCCGGAGCAGCCGGAGCTGCCGGAGCCGGTTCCGGTTTATCAGCGACCAAGGTTTCTGTCGTGAGGACGAGAGCTGCAATGGAAGCTGCGTTCTGGAGAGCTGTACGGGTTACTTTAGCCGGGTCGACGATACCAGCTTTTACCATGTCGACATATTCTTCTTTGAGGGCGTTGAAGCTACGCCGTCTTCGGAAGCTTTGACTTTGGCAACGATGACCGAACCTTCGAGGCCAGCGTTTTCAGCGATCTGGCGGAGCGGAGCTCGATAGCGCGTTTGACCAGGTTGATACCGGTCTGTACGTCGCCGTCTTCGTTAAATTCGTCGAGAGCCGGGAGGATGTCGATGAGGGTCGTGCCGCCGCCGGCTACGATACCTTCTTCAACAGCTGCGCGGGTAGCGTTGAGGGCATCTTCGAGACGATATTTCTTATCTTTCAATTCGACTTCTGTAGCAGCGCCGACTTCGATGACAGCTACGCCGCCGGACATCTTAGCCAAACGTTCCTGCAATTTTTCTTTGTCGAAATCAGACGTCGTTTCAGCAATCTGAGCTTTGATCTGAGCAACGCGGTCTTTGATGGCCTGAGGATCACCGTGCCTTCAACGATGGTCGTTTCGTCTTTCGTTACGCGGACCTGACGAGCTGTGCCGAGGTCTTCCATGGTAACACTGTCGAGTTTACGGCCTACATCTTCTGTGATAACCGTAGCGCCCGTCAAGGTTGCGATATCCTGGAGCATTGCTTTGCGGCGGTCACCAAAGCCCGGAGCTTTGACAGCAACCGCTTTGAAAGTACCACGGAGTTTGTTGACGACCAAGGTTGCCAAGGCTTCACCTTCGACGTCTTCAGCGATGATGAGGAGTTCTTTACCAGCCTGGACAACTTTTTCGAGAACCGGGAGCATTTCCTGGATAGAAGCGATTTTGCGGTCCGTAATGAGGATGTACGGTTCGCTCATGACAGCTTCCATTTTATCCGGATCCGTTACCATGTACGGGGAAATGTAGCCGCGGTCGAACTGCATGCCTTCGACGACGGAGAGCTGCGTGCCCATAGTCTTCGATTCTTCGACCGTGATGACACCGTCTTTGCCGACTTTTTCCATAGCGTCCGCGATGAGGCCGCCGACTTCTTCGTCACCAGCCGAGATAGAAGCTACCTGAGCGATAGAAGCTTTGTCGGAAACAGCGATAGAACGTTTCTTGATTTCTTCGACGAGTTTAGCGACAGCTTTTTCAATGCCCCGTTTGAGAATCATCGGGTTAGCACCGGCTGCGACGTTGCGCATGCCTTCCTGGATCATAGCCTGTGCCAGGATGGTAGCTGTCGTCGTACCGTCACCAGCGACATCGTTAGTCTTCGTTGCGACTTCTTTGACGAGCTGTGCGCCCATGTTTTCAAAGGGATCTTCCAATTCGATATCGCGGGCGATGGTAACACCATCGTTAGTGATGGTCGGTGCGCCGAATTTCTTGTCAAGAACGACGTTGCGGCCTTTAGGCCCTAAAGTAACTTTTACGGCATTTGCCAAAGCGTCTACGCCTTTGCCGAGAGCGCGGCGTGCATCTTCGTTGAACAAAATCTGTTTAGCCATGTTGAACACACTCCTATGTGAAAGTTAAGTAGTTTTAAATTGATGATTTATTAGATGATAGCCAAGATGTCACGTTCGCTGACGATCAAATATTTGGTGCCTTCGAACTTGACTTCTGTGCCGGCATATTTGGAGAAAATAATCTTGTCGCCTACTTTGACATCCAAAGCAACGCGTTTACCGTCGTCCTGTACTTTGCCCGGACCTACGGCTACGACTTCGCCCTGGCTCGGTTTTTCTTTAGCAGTGTCCGGTAAAAAAATACCGCTTGCAGTTTTTTCTTCCTGTTCCAATACACGGATAACTACGCGATCTCCTAACGGTTTTAACATTTTATATTCCTCCTTAAAAGTAAGTTGCTACTCTTTATTAGCACTCCATACTTCCGAGTGCTAACTTACAATATATATATTAGCCATTAAAGGTAAAAAAGTCAAGGCCTTAGCCTGACTTTTTCCTGAAACGTTTTATTTTTTTTGACTTTTTATCTTTTCCGCACTGGCGACGACCGCATCGGCCACGGCTTTCAAGGATTTCCGGTTCTTCATGCTGTACTGCTGCAACCGGCGGTAAGCTTCGTGTTCGGATATATGATATAAGTCCATGAGGCAGCCTTTGGCCCGGTCGACAGCTTTGCGCGTCTCGATGCGTTCGTTCATATCATCGAGCTGCTGGGCCACTTCGCGCTGGTGGCGGAACTGGGAAATAGCGATTTCGATGGCCGGGAAGAGATTCACCGGGCTGACCGGTTTGACCAGATAGCCGAGGACCCCGGAGTCCTTGGCCTTGTCGACGATATCCTGCTGGCTGTATGCCGTGAGCAGCAGGACCGGTGCCAGGCCTTCGTGCCGATCATGCGGGCCGCGTGGATGCCGTCCAGGCGGGGCATCTTGATGTCCAGGAGGACGATGTCCGGCTTCTCCTTGCGTACTAAATCGAGGGCCTCGACGCCATCAGCCGCTTCCCCGACGACGGTATGGCCGGCATCTTCCAGCATTTCACATAAATCCATACGGATGATCGATTCGTCATCCCCTATTACAACGCGATATCCCATTGGTTATTCTCCCCTCTCTGGTAATGGAAAACGGATTGTGACGACCGTCCCTTCCGGCACGCCGTCATCGAAAGCGATTGCCCCTTGTAAATCTTTCTCGATCAGCGTCCGCACGATGGCCATGCCAGATGCTTGCGGCCCGTATCGACCGGCGCCTGGGCCATGCCGACGCCGTCATCACAGACCAGGATGAGACCGTTATCCCCGTCCCGGCGGATCGTGATAGACAGGTCCCCTGGCTGCGCCCTTCAAAACCGTGGATGATGGCATTGGTAATGAGTTCGTTCAGGACCAGCGCCAGCGACGTCGCAGCATCGGACGGCAGAGGCAATATTTCCCCGGAAAATTTCGTCTCTACATGGCAGTCCTTGCTGACCAGGCTGTGAGCCAGGAGGCCCAGCAGTTTCTGGGCCACGTCGGAAATATCAATGTTCTCTTCATCGTGGTGGGACAACGTCTCGTGGACCAAAGAAATGCTGAGGATCCGGTTCAGGCTTTCTTTGAGGACGTCCCGCGCTTCTTCACTGGTCGTGCGCCGCATCTGCATGCGCAGCAGACTGGCGATGGTCTGCAAGTTGTTCTTGACGCGGTGGTGGATTTCCTTGATGACCGACGTCTTGACCATGAGTTCTTCTTCCTTGCGGTGCAATTCCGTCCGCTCGGTCAGGATGGAAATGACCCGGCGGACTTTGCCGCGCTGCAGGATAGGAATGACCCGGCGGGAAACGACGGCTTCACCGAGCGTCACGTCGTCGGTCAGCCCCGTCGCCTGGGACAGGGCTTTCTTGGCCCCGGTCAGGTCGAGGCGGGTATTGTAGATATTGGTCCCCGTAATGGCGCCGCGCTGGCCGCACATGTGCAGGATGCTGTCGGCCATGTCGTCGGCATAGATGACGACGCCGTTGCAGTTGACCAGGACGACGCCATCCTGGATGGACAAGGGCCGGTACATGGAATGGAAATCCATGGGCACCTGCAAGGACAAAAAGGCCGTTTCCGTCAAGATTTCCCGGTTGTCTTCGACGGCTCCGACAAAGGCAATGACGGAAATCGTCCCGCCGCCGTTATCGACGAAGGGATAGGACACGATCGGCGCCATGCGGCCGTATTCGATTTCCCTTTCGCCCTGCAAGGGCTGCCCGGTCTGGAAGACCTGATAGTTGAAGGGTTCTTCATACCGGGAAAAGACAGCGCCCGGATCGGTCGTCTCGGTCTGCCGTCCTTTTTGCAGGAGCGGCGTCCGGTGGGCGGCCAGGACCAGTCCCCGCGTCCTTTCCCGGCACGTAGACGAAGAGTTCCCGGTGCGACAAGTCGCTGGCGAACTGCAATAATTCTTCACTGTTCTGTAAAATATGGATCTGCACGGGCGACAACGTGCTCTGAGTCCGGCAGACCGCTTCAAGTGTAGCCATAGAAGATTCCCCCATCTCTTCACAGGATTAGTCCGATGTAATCGGCAGGGCCGGCTTGGCGTTGAGCGTCAAATCGGCAAAACGGCCGTCCAAGGCCATATAATAGGCCCGGCAGCCGATCATGGCGCCGTTATCGGTGCAGAGGATCGGATCGGGCCGGTAAAAGGCATAGCCCTTGTCGGCACAGGCCGCACTCATGGCCGCTGCCAGACCGCTGTTGGCCGAGACGCCGCCGGCGACGGCAATTTTTTTAGCCCCACAGTAAGAGGCGGCGTCCATGGTCTTTTCGACGAGCGTTTCGACGACGGTCTTCTGGAAGCTGGCCGCGACATCGGCCGCATTATAGGACTGGCCGCGCTGTTCTTGCGTGTGCAGGTAGTTGAGGACAGCCGACTTGAGGCCGCTGAAGCTGAACTCGAAGTTATGCTTTTCATGGAGGCTTTCGGGAAGGCGATGGCATCGGGATTACCTTCCTTGGCCAATTTGTCGATCTGCGGACCGCCCGGATAGGGATAGCCCATGACGCGGGCGATTTTGTCGAAGGCCTCGCCGGCTGCGTCGTCGCGGGTCTGACCCATGAGTTGAACGAATTATAGCCATTGATCTGGACCAGCTGTGTATGGCCGCCAGAAACGACGAGGGCCAGGAACGGCGGTTCCAGTTCGGGATGGCTGAGGAAATTGGCAAAGATATGCCTTCCATGTGGTTGACACCGACCAGGGGCTTATCGGCAGCAAAGCTGATGGCCTTGGCGGCGGCGACGCCGACCAGCAGAGCACCGACCAGGCCGGGCCCGTAGGTAACGCCGATATGGTCGATATCGGCCAAGGTGACCTGCGCCGTATCGAGGGCTTCCTTGATGATGGGCAGGACGTATTCGATATGCTGGCGCGAGGCGATTTCCGGTACGACACCGCCGAACTTGCGGTGAATCGGTACCTGTGTCGATATGATGTTGGAGCGGATATGGCGGCCGTCTTCGATGACAGCAGCCGACGTTTCGTCACAACTCGTTTCTAAAGCTAAGGTATACATAGATTTCATCCTTTTTATCATGAATGGCTGAACCATTGGTAATTTTCTTTCTGACACTGCATGATGCAGGCATCTTCTACAGGCTGGGAATAGTAATCCTTACGGACGGCAACGCTTCGTAGCCCAGCTTGCGGTACAAGCCCTGGGCCGGTGCATTGGACTGGCGGACTTCCAGGAACATACTCGTACAGCCGTCCTGGAACAGGGCTTCCATAGCCGTGCGCAGGAGGGTCTCGCCATAACCGTGGCCCCGGGCGGACGGGTGGATGGCGATGTTGGCCAGCTGGCTTCATCGGCGATGAGCCAGACGTCAGCGTACCCGAGGACCTGACCTGTTTCCCCTTCCAGGACGTAATACTTAGCGACAGGATTGTCCAGTTCCGCTGCCAGGGACTGATGGGACCAGGGCACGGAAAAGGAGGCCTCTTCGATGGCGATGATGGCCGGCAGATCTTCCCGGCCAGCCTGACGGACCGTTACCGGCATGATGCACCGCCGTGGCGTTTTTCCCAGAGCACTTCCGCTTCGCTGCGGCGCAGGTACGACGGCGTCAAGGTCATGCAGTCGTCGTAGTCACCGGCAGCAAAGCGGACATTGGCCGCCAGGGCTACGCTGCCGGCGCGGGGAATGACCATCGTCGGCGGCGCCATGCGGAACAAGGGACTGCGCCCTTCGATGTCCTTACGCCCTTTGAGGGAGCCGTCGCCGCAGAAGACGACGGGCTGACCTTCCTGTTCCAGCGTATCCAGGACTTCCGTCCGCGGGGCGATATAGATTTCTTTTTCCGTCGTCAGCGTCGTCCGGTCCCAGCGATAGATCCGGCATAGACGTTGCCTTTCTGGGCGTCGATGAGGGTACAGATACGGTCGGAGACGCCGACGAAATTCCAGGCCAGGCTGACTGGGGTCGTCACGCCGACAATGGGGACGTTCCAGGCAAAGGACAGGCCTTTGGCTGTGGCCAGGCCGATGCGCAGGCCCGTAAAGGAACCGGGGCCGACGGCTACGGCGACGCCGTCGATCTGGCTTTTCTTGACCGACGCCTTGTCGAGCATGTCGGCAATGTGGGGCATGAGCTGTTCCGAATGGGTCAGCCGTGCCTGGATAGTGAGTTCGGCCCGCAGCGTGTCTTCATGGAGTAAGGCGACACTCGATACGAGGCTCGATGTTTCAATGGCTAAGAGCATATTTTTTTACCTCATTTTCTACAGCCTTCCAGCGGCTGCCGCGGAAATCAAAATGAAACAGCCGGTCTGTAGGACTCGTCTTTTCGATAGTGACAATGGCGACATCATCAGGCAGGCGGTCTGGGAATTTTTCCGACCATTCGATGACGGTCACACCGCTTTCGAGATAGTCGTCGAATCCCAGGTCATCTAATTCATATTCTTCTTCCAGCCGATAAAAATCGAAATGCTGGAGAGGAAGGGTATTTTCATAATAATTCAGAATGGTGAACGTCGGGCTGACGACGACATCGTCGATGCCCATGCCCTGGGCAATGCCCTGGACGAAATGGGTCTTGCCGGTACCGAGGTCACCGCGCAAGGCCAGGACATCACCGTCGCTGAGGACCGGCCCCAGGCTTTGCCTAAGGCTATCGTTCCGGCTTCTGAATGGGTAGCTACATCAAAGGTCATAATTTTCTCCTTCTAAAAATGGGTCCAGCCCGTCGGCGGCAGGACCTGTTCTCCCCCATCGTGGCGGAGCAGGACCCGGCCCGGTCCCGGACGGACGGTCCCGATGGCGGTCACGGCCGGATAATCGGCCTGCAGGGCCTGGAAATCAGCGGGGGCCATGGTGAAGACCAGTTCATAGTCTTCGCCGCCGTTGAAGACGAATTTCCAGATATCCTTGCCCGATGACGCCGCCCAGGCTTTTAGCCCGTCACTCGTCGGCACCTTATCCCGGTCGATGACCAGTTCGACACCGCTGGCCTTGGCGATTTCATTGGACTCGCTGGCCAAACCGTCGCTGATGTCGTTCAAGCTATGGCAATGATGCTGTACCAATAACCGGCCCAAGGAAATCTGCGGTTCCGGGTACTGGTGGGCTTTCTTCAAAGCTTCATAACCATCCTGCCCAGCCAGGAGCACATCCAGGCCACCGGCAGAATCGCCGATCGTATGGGATACGGCAATGACATCGCCAGCCTGGGCGCCGCTGCGCAGCAGGGATTTCCCGGCTTCGATTTCGCCAAAGGCGGCCACGGTGATGACGACGCCTTCTTTAGACATGACCGTATCGCCGCCGAGGATATTGACCTCATAGGCCCGGCAGATATCCTTGATGCCGCGATACATTTCAACGACGTCGTCGACTTCCATCTGCGGCGCCAACGCCGTCGATAAGACGATGTGCGTCGGTACGGCCCCCATGCTGCGATGTCGCTGAGGTTCGAAGCGACGGCTTTAAAGCCGACATCATGCCAGGTTGCCGTCTGGCCGATGATGAAATGACTGTTCTGGACCATCGTATCGATGACAGCGACCTGCTGCCAGCCTGGCGTCGTCGTATAGACGGCACCGTCATCGCCGATGCCGACGACGACGTTCTCTTTATGGTAGAGCGTATCCTCTTTAATGGCATCGATGAATCCGAATTCACCAATATCTGAAATTTTCATAATCGAGCCTCCGCGACGTTATTCTTCGTAATCAATATGGTTGTCTTCGCACCACTTCTTGGCAATTTTGCGAAATTCCATGCGCTGGAAAGTATACCAGAACTGGACCAGGCCCATGTCCTTCAATTCCCGTTCCAACTGGGTTACGGTCTTGCCGGCTTCGATAGACTGCTGGAAAGCGGCCCGCTGCTTCGGGTCCTTCATCATGGGGACGAAGCCCTTGATCATTTTCGGCAGGTCCAGGTCAGCCTGGGTCGGCAGCTTGATATACGCGTCGGGATTGGCCGTCACTTCGTTTTCCGCCTTGTCATCCCCAGGGATTTCCGTGACCAAGGCCATATGGCCGTCATTTTTATTCAAATAAAACTTAAGATATGGGTTGTTCAATTCAAAAGCTTTCAATAACTCTTCGATTTGGACTGTCATAGCGTACACTTCCTTTTCACATTTTGCGATGACTCTATTATAGCATGGATAGGGCCGAGCCTAAAGTGGGTAAAAGGCTTGTCGCACGACGACAAGCCCTTTTAAGTTGTGAGTGGTTAGCTAAAGAAAAAAAGACTGCCACAAAATGTGACAGTCCCTTTATGTGGTGACCCGGTAGGATTCGAACCCTAGACCTACTGATTCGTAGTCAGTCACTCTATCCAGCTGAGCTACCGAGTCATGTGGGAATGAAGGCGAACTTCATTCCATTTTCTGGCAGGGCAGAAGGAATCGAACCCTCAACCAATGGTTTTGGAGACCACTACTCTACCAGTTGAGCTATACCCCTACAAAAATCAGCGGCTTCCTATCCTCCCAGGGGGCCTCCCCCCAAGTACTTTCGGCGTTTGCGGGCTTAACTGCTGTGTTCGGCATGGGAACAGGTGGATCCCCGCAGCTATCGCCACTGAATTGTTATGTG
>ENA-OQBT01001133-OQBT01001133.1-human-gut-metagenome-genome-assembly--contig:-NODE-1133-length-11736-cov-6.596262_pt1 | contig 11736 bp, 17 predicted proteins | sample MGYA00242749_ERZ504557 | MGnify/ENA primary metagenome ERZ504557 (study PRJEB26092, sample SAMD00036243) | human gut metagenome | host: Homo sapiens | study: EMG produced TPA metagenomics assembly of... | reverse complement strand
GATGGACGGACCGCTGGTGGACCGGTTGGCTTGCCAAAGCCATGGCCGGGTAGCCAAGTCCGGAAGGGATAAACGCTGAAGGCATCTAAGCGTGAAGCCCCCCTCAAGATGAGATATCCCATTCTTAGTGAAGTAAACCCCCTTGAAGACGACGAGGTAGATAGGGCAGAGGTGGAAGTGTGGTAACACATGGAGCTGACTGTTACTAATCGGGTGAGGGCTTGACCAAGAAACGCAGGTTAAGAATTGATTCAAAAAAGATTAACGATCATCGACAGAACATGTATGTAGTTTTGAATATACAATCGTAAAAAGTGGCTTAAACAGCCACTTTTTTGTGCTATAATAAAGAAATATTTTATCATCAATTTCCCTGTCAATTGAAAAAAGTTTCTCTATTTACAGTCCATAGCAAAACGGAAGGATTTATTTATGAAAACACTATACGTATCAGATCTCGACGGAACTCTTTTACGAAAAAATGAAACTTTATCTTCATATACAATAAAAATAATCAATGCTTTAACTTCTTCAGGCATGTTATTTTCCTATGCAACAGCTCGTTCCTTAAATACGGCAAAAAAAGTAACAGAAGGCCTTAACACACACTTTCCTCTTATTATATACAATGGGACATTTGTGAAAGATAATATAACAGAGGAAATCCTTATTGCCAATTATTTTGAAGAGGATATATATGAGGTATTGAGGGATCTTTTTGCGCATGAAATATATCCGATCATATATCATATCAGAATAATATTGAAAAGTTTTCTTATATAGCAGCAAAGGCAACAAGTGGAATGCAGGCATTTTTAAACAGCCGGAAGGGCGACAAACGTACGAATATTGTAACTACAGAATCTGAACTGATGTATGGAGATCTTTTTTATATCACCTGCATTGATAAGCCGGAGAAGCTTGAACCATTTTATCATAAATATAAAAATAAATATCATGTTGTTTATCAGAAGGACATCTACACAGGAGAGCAGTGGCTGGAGATCATGCCGCAAAAAGCATCCAAAGCGTAGGCTGCTTTGCAGCTAAAACAAAAACTGGAATGTGACAGATTAGTTGTTTTTGGTGATGGAAAAAATGATATTGATATGTTTAAAATAGCGGATGAAGCTTATGCAGTGGAAAATGCAGTGAGTGAACTGAAAGCTGTGGCAACCGGGATCATCGGTTCCAATGAAAACGACGGAGTAGCGAAATATCTCCAGAAAATATCTATTTCCAAATCAACTGTTTTATGATATCATATAGCTTAACCTGCGGAAAATGGAGGTTATAAGACATGAATCATATTGAAGAAAAGATCATTCAGACTATAGATGAACACAGAGATGAGATCATAGCCTTTGCGAAGGATATCCAGAGCCATCCGGAGCCGGGATTTTATGAGGAGAGAACAGCCGCACATGTTGCGGCTTTTTTGCGTGGCCTTGGACTCCGTGTACATGGGGGACTTGCACGCACAGGGGTTCGCGCTGAGTGGATGGAACAGGACGGACCGAACGTTACGATTATCGGAGAACTTGACGCCATCGGATGTAAGTCGCATCCGATGGCTGATCCGTTAACGGGACAGCACATGCATGCGGACACCACGCACAGATTGCAGCCATGATCGGCGCAGCATTGGCACTGACCAATGAGGAGGTTCAAGCCTCTCTGTCTGGGTCCGTATCTTTTTTTGCCGTTCCGGCGGAAGAATACATTGATGCAGATAAACGTGCACAGCTTCGTAAAGAAGGAATCGGCTTTCCTGCATCCGGAAAAAGCGAGCTGATCCGTCTTGGAGAATTTGACCATTCTGATATTATTATGACAACACATGTGCACATGATGCCGGTGGAGGAAGACTTCTACCTGGGAAATGCAGCTTGCAACGGATTTTCCGCAGAACGAGTGACAGTAAGAGGAAAAGCCGCTCATGCAGCCATTGATCCATGGGATGGTGTCAATGCATTAAGTATTACTTCCAGTGCAATCCAGATGATGGGACTGATGCGGGAAACGTTCCGGAGGAAGACCATGTGCGTCTTCACAACGTGATCCGAAAAGCCGGAGATGTGATCAATGCAGTTCCGGACGAAGCGGTGATCGAAACAAAAGTCCGTGCAGCGTCTCTGGATGCGATCCGGGCAACACAGGAAAAAATGGACCGTGCCTATGACGGAGCTGCCTATGCATTCGGTGGTACGATCGAAAGAGAACCGCTTCAGGGATATATGCCGATCCTGCACAGAGGTGCGGATAAAGTGATGGAAGAATCCGTAAAGCTTCTGGACGCTACGTACCGGTGCTCAAAGCCGGCAGATTTTAACAACGCCTGTACCGACGTAGGAGACCTGACCCATCTGTTTCCAGTGCTGAATTTTACATTCGGAGGATTTGCGGGAAAACTTCACGGAGCAGATTTTAAGATCATGGATGAAGAACTGGCATATATCAAACCAGCCAAGCTTCTGGCACTGACTACGTATCGTCTTCTTTGTGATCAGGCAAAAGAAGCAAAAAAAATCTGTCGGGAATTTAAACCTGTATTTAATAAAGAAACTTATTGTCAGTATATACGAGATAATTTTCATGAAAATGAGTAGTTAACCGAATCAGAGAAGTCCTATGAGGGTACAATAAGCAATCTTGAATCAGGAAATCCCATGGGGTACAATAAGCAATCTTGAATCAGGAAAGTCCCACGCGGGGTATAATAAGCAATCTTGTATCAGGAGAATCCCATGCGGGGTACAATAAGCAATCTTGGATCAGGAGAATCCCCTGCGAGAGTACAATAAGCAATCTTATATCAGGAAAGTCCCATGCAGGGTGCGGATATCATAGCAAACAGAAGGAGAACTAAATGTCCGAAATTTCATTAGAACTGAAAAACATAAAAAAGAGCTTCCAGGAAGGTGAGGATGTCCTGGAAAGCATCTGTCTTACAGCAAAAAAAGGAGAATTTGTCACTCTGCTGGGGTCTTCCGGCTGTGGAAAAACCACCACACTGCGGATCATTGCAGGCCTGGAACAGCCAGATTCCGGCCAGGTTTTTCTGGATGGAAAGGATGTGACATCCCTGGAACCGAATCAGCGCAATGTGAACACAGTGTTCCAGAATTATGCACTTTTTCCCCATATGAATGTAGCAGATAACATTGGATATGGGCTGAAATTGAAAAAAACATCGAAAGCGGAGATCAGCAGAAGAGTCAAAGAAATGCTGGAGCTTGTCCAGCTTCCGGGCTTTGAGAGGCGTAAGCCGTCAGAGCTTTCCGGCGGTCAGCGCCAGCGTGTGGCCATAGCCAGAGCACTTGTGAACAATCCGGAGGTACTTCTTCTGGATGAACCCTTGGTGCACTGGATCTGCAGCTGAGGCGTGCCATGCAGCACGAGCTGAAGCGCCTGCAGAAGAAGCTGGGGATCACCTTTATCTATATCACTCACGATCAGGAAGAAGCCATCAACATGTCTGATACGATCGCTGTGATGAACCACGGACGCTTTGAGCAGATCGGGACGCCGGATGAGATCTATAATCATCCGAAGACCAGCTATGTGGCAACCTTTGTTGGAAATGCCAATATCCTGACCGGTATTGTGGAAAGCATTGCGGAAGAGGAGATTGACGGTACTTCCGCTCAGATTACCGTAAGAACTGATGCCGGAAAAGTAAAAGTATCAATGGACACCGCAGCTACATCTGACAGAGGATATTTTCCACAAAAAGGAGAAAAGGTTACCATGCAGTAAGAAGCGAAAATATCCGGTTTGAGGAAAATAAAAAAAATGCACAACAAAGCACGCCGAATTGCACATCAGAAAACACACAAAAGAGTGTACAGGAGCCCGCAGAAAAAACCACAGATGACAGCTGCGATGGCTTAACCGCCGAAGTCATTGAAAAAACCTTCGCCGGCGGCCAGCTCCGTGTTGTTTTGAAAACTTCGGAAGGTCAGGAAATCGTGGCAACCGTTACGGCATTGATACAAATGTCAGTGTAGGAGAAAAGGTGCGCTGCTGTTTTCTTCCTACAGATGCAGTGCTGGTAGATCGGGAAGAAAAATCAGAAGAAGTATTGCCGGATCAGTCAGGTCCCTGTGCAGGAGGTACCCATGCGTAAGCACAGAGCAGGCTCCGTATGGATGATCCTGCCGCTGTATCTTTTTACACTGATCTTCGTCGCACTGCCTCTTCTGTATGTAGTTGCACTGAGCTTTTCCACAGCAGACGGCGGCTACGGCGTGAACTGGAAATTTACTCTGGATAATTACAAGCAGATCCTGGAGCCTGTATACCTGCAGACCTTTACGGGATCCTTCCGCCTTGCGCTCACCAGCACTTTGATCATCTGTCTGGTGGGCTACCCCTTCGGATACTTTATGGCAAAGCTTTCCGGGGGCAAAAAGAAGCTGGCCATGCTTTTCCTAATGCTGCCTTTCTGGGTGAATTCCCTGATCCGTCTTTATGGCTGGATCATCATTCTCCAGAAAAAGGGCCTTCTGAATTATCTGCTGCTGAAGCTTGGCATCATCCAGGAGCCCTTAAAAATCCTGTACAGCTATCCGGCGATCGTGATCGGTATGATCTATGTATTGCTGCCGTTTATGGCACTGTCCGTATATTCCAGTGCGGAAAAGCTGGACTGGTCCCTTGTGGAAGCTGCCAGAGACCTTGGAGCCAGCAGATGGAAGGCTTTCTGGAGCGTCACCTTTAAGCTGACTTTGCCGGGACTTCTTTCCGGAGTGATACTTACCTTTATTCCGTCTATGGGTCTGTTTTTTATTGCGGATATCCTGGGCGGAAACAAGATCGTACTTGTGGGAAGCCTGATCCAGGAGCAGATGACAAGAGGCAATAACTGGCCCTTTGCCGCAGCACTGGCTGTGGTACTGATGATACTGACAACTCTGATGATCGTATTATATCGGAAGCTTACCAATGTGAAGGAACTGGAGGGAATCGGATGAAAAAGAACTCAAAGTTTTCAGGACTGTATCTGGGGATCCTGTTTTTCCTTATGTATCTGCCCATTGGTGTGGTAGTGGTATTTTCGTTTAATGAAGCAAGACTTCCGGTGCGCTTTACCGGTTTTTCCCTGAAATGGTATCAGGAACTGTTTCAGGACAGGGATCTGATCCAGGCATTGAAAAACAGTCTGATCCTGGCGGTGTCCAGCTGTGGGGTATCTGCAGTGATCGGAACACTGGGGGCTGTAGGACTTTCCAGGATCCACTGGAAAACAAAAGGGGTGATGGAGTATATTTCCATTCTGCCTCTGATGATCCCGGAGATCATTCTGGGAATGGTACTGATGGCATTTTTCTATATGCTGAACCTGCCATTTGGAATGCTGACACTTCTAATCGGACACACGGTTTTCTGCGTGCCCTATATTTTGATGGAGGTAAAAGCAAGGCTTGTGGGAATGGATCCGTCCCTGGAAGAGGCAGCCAGAGATCTTGGTGCCGGTTCCTTTCGGGCCTTCTGGGACATTACCCTGCCGCTGATCATGCCGGCTGTTATATCCGGCTCTTTGCTGGCCTTTGCCATGTCCATGGACGATGTGGTGATCAGTATTTTTGTAACCGGGCCACGTGTATCCACGCTGCCGATAAAAGTTTACACACAGATGAAAACAGGCGTTACGCCGGAGATCAATGCACTTTGTACCATAATGCTGGGAGTGATCCTTCTGGTACTGGCAGTATATCTGATCGCAGGAAAACGCGGGAAGGGGAATATAAAAGATGAGCAATAAACTGATCGAGTTAAAAAATCTCACAAAAAACTTTGATGACCAGCAGGTGCTCCGGGGCATTAATCTGGACATTCACGAAAACGAATTCCTTACGCTTCTGGGACCAGCGGCTGTGGAAAGACAACAACCTTAAGGATCATTGCCGGCTTTGAGGAGCCAAGCGGCGGAGAGGTACTGTTTAACGGAATTGAGATCTCCAAGCTGCCTCCATATAAAAGAGAGATCAACACGGTATTCCAGAAATATGCATTGTTTCCGCATCTCAATGTTATGGACAATATCGGTTTCGGCCTGAATCTGAAAAAGGTAGATAAATCTGTTATTGAGCAGAAGGTAAAAAGAATGCTGAAAATGGTAGGGCTGGAAGGCTTCGAAAAAAGAGATGTTACACTTCTTTCCGGTGGACAGCAGCAGCGAGTTGCCATTGCCAGAGCTCTTGTCAATGAGCCGAAGGTTCTTCTGCTGGATGAGCCACTCGGCGCACTGGATGCTAAGATCCGTAAGCAGATGCAGATCGAGCTGAAAAAGATCCAGAGAGAGGTAGGGATCACCTTTATCTATGTTACTCATGATCAGGAGGAGGCACTTTCCATGTCTGATACGGTAGTAGTCATGAACAACGGTGAGATCCAGCAGATCGGCAGCCCGACAGATATCTATAATGAGCCGGAGAACCGTTTTGTTGCCGGCTTTATCGGAGAGTCCAATATTATAGAAGGAATAATGATCAGGGATTTCCTTGTGGAGTTTGATGGCTTCCGTTTTGAATGTGTAGACAAGGGATTTGAGGACAACGAAGCCATTGAGGTTGTTCTCCGCCCGGAGGATCTGGATATTGTGGAACCGGATCAGGCCAAGATCAGAGGAACGGTACGGAACATTACGTTCAAGGGCGTGCATTATGAGATCCTGGTCGAGACGGAGCTTCGCACATACATGGTGCACACTACCGATTATGCAGAAGTGGGACGTGAAGTGGGACTGAAGTTTGGTCCTGAGGATATCCATGTTATGTGCAGAATGGGAGGATACTAATGAAACAGTTTAAGCATCTGATCAAGCCGTATATCATCTGGGCTTCGATCCTGATCGTGGTACCATTGATCCTGATCGTGCTTTATTGCATTTACCTCATGGAATGGAAATTGAAGTTCCTGACCCTTGCATTTTACGATAGGCTGAATTTGCAAATTTCTGGAAGCTACATATTTAAGCGTTATCCTGAAATCCTTCCGCCTGGGTATCTTGACCACACTGATCTGCCTGGTCTGCGGATATCCGCTGGCATACATTATCTCCAAATATTCCGAAAAGGTGCAGAACTTTCTGATCCTTATGGTCACCATTCCCATGTGGATCAACATGCTTCTCCGTACCTATGCATGGATGAACATTCTTTCTGACAATGGTCTGGTGAACAACCTTCTGAAAATGTTGGGAATCTCACCGATCACCATGATGTATACAGATTTTTCCGTTATCGTGGGCCTTGTTTGTAACTTTATGCCCTTTATGATCATTCCGATCCATACATCCTTAAGTAAAATGGACAAGTCACTGATCGAAGCGGCCAACGACCTTGGTGCCAATCCCTTCCAGACCTTCTGGAGGATCACCTGGAAGCTTTCCATGCCAGGTGTGGTCAATGGTATCATGATGGTATTCCTTCTGTCCATATCAACCTTCGTTATTCCGAAGCTTCTCGGCGGCGGCCAGTACATGCTGATCGGTAATCTCATCGAGTCACAGTTTATTTCTGTAGGTGACTGGAACTTCGGAAGTGCCATCTCTCTGATCCTGGCAGTGATCATCCTGATCTTTATGAGCCTGATGAAGAAGATGGATACTCAGGACGATTAAAGGAGGCAGGAGATGAAAAGAAAAAATACCATATTTTCAAAATTATATGTAGTGCTGTGTCTGGCATTTTTTTACCTGCCGATCCTTGTGACCATGATCTTTTCCTTTAACTCATCTAAGTCCCTGACCAGATTTACAGGATTTTCCCTGCGCTGGTACGGAGAGCTGATAAACAACATGGAGATCAGTAAGGCCGTTTATGTTTCGGTCACAGTGGCAATTCTGGCAACTGTTATTTCCACAGTGTTGGGAACCATCACAGCCATCGGACTTTCAAAATCCAGAAAGGTGCTGAAGGAGATGGTCCTTACCATTAATAACTTTCCAATTCTGAATCCGGAGATCGTAACCGCGATTGGTCTGATGCTGCTGTTTTCTTCGCTGGGAATGACGAAAGGCTATCTGACCATGCTGCTGGCACATATCGCATTCTGTACGCCCTATGTGATCACCAGTGTATATCCGAAGGTACGAAGCCTGGATCCGAACCTTGCCAATGCAGCCATGGATCTTGGTGCAACGCCATATCAGGCACTTACCAAGGTTATCGTGCCCATGATCAAAGAGGGGATTTTTGCGGGAGCGCTCCTGGCCTTTACCATGTCCTTTGACGATTTCGTAATTTCCTACTTTGTTTCCGGAAACGGAGTAAAAAATATATCCATTGTTGTATATAATATGACAAAGCGCATCAATCCCACCATCAACGCCCTTTCTACTATTGTGATCGTGGTCATTGTGCTGGTGCTTCTTTTTGCAAATCTGATCATGCCGAAGCTTCAGGCTCCACCGTGAAAAAAATGGATCCGAAAAAAAGAAGGATCGTTGCGATTGTCACAGCTGCTGCGGTTGTTCTGGTATTGGGAAAGTGGACGATCGTAAGTCAGGGAAACCACGTGCTTCGTGTATATAATGCCGGAGAATATATGGACCTGAGTCTTCTGGACAAATTTGAGAAGCAGTATAACTGTACTGTTGTATATGAAACCTTCGAGTCCAATGAGATGATGTACACCAAGCTGGCCAGTGGTGAAACCTACGATGTTCTGGTTCCGTCAGATTATATGATCGAAAGACTGATCAAGGAGGAATATCTTCAGGCCCTTGACTGGAAAAAGATCCCAAACAGCAAAAATCTTCTTCCCGAGGTACAGAATAAGGACTATGATCCGGGAAATCGTTATTCCTGTCCGTATTTCTGGGGAACTGTAGGAATCCTTCATAATAAGAATGTAGTCTCTCAGGAGGATCTTGACAAAGAGGGCTGGAATATTCTCTGCGATGAAAAATATAAGGGAGATCTTTATATGTATGATTCCGAAAGGGATTCCTTTATGATCGCCCTGAAAGCGCTGGGGTATTCCATGAACACAAAAAATTTTGATGAGATCCAGCAGGCTTATGAGTGGCTGATCCGGCAGAGAGATACCATGGATCCGATCTATGCAGGTGATGATGTGATCGACAACATGATCTCAGGAAACAAGGCAATGGCGGTTGTTTATTCCGGAGATGCTTCCTATATCATCAGCGAAAATCCGGAGCTTGGCTATTATACTCCGCAGCAGGGAACCAATACCTGGTATGATGCCATGGTCATCACCAAGGACTGTAATGAAGTAGATCTGGCTCATGAGTTCATCAATTTTATGTTGGATGATGAAAATGCTCTTTCCAATACCGAAGAAGTAGGATATACTTCTACTGTAAAGAGTGCATTCGAGGAGATGAAGAACGGAACTTATGAGGGAATTTCTTCCTATATTCCGCAGATCGACAATCCAAAGAATGAGATCTTCGGATATCAGAAGCCAAAGATCAAGCAGAAATTCGCAGAGCTTTGGACAAAGGTAAAAGCAAAATAACAAGACGTCAGAGAGAGACATGAAGGAGGTTCTATGAAATCAAAAAAAGCAGCAGCGATCATGTTATGTGCGGTACTTGGAACATCTATGATAACAGGTGTCAGTGTCAGTGCAAAGGATAAGGATGAACTGGTACTTTATACATGGGACGGAATGTTTCCGCAGGAAGTGCTGGATGATTTTGAAAAAGAAACAGGGACCAAGGTGGTATATTCCAACTTTGATACCGATGAGACCATGCTTGAGAAGCTTTCCCAGGCAAAGGGCGGCGATTACGATGTGGTAATTGCAGATGATTACATTATCGACAGCGCGGTAAAAGAGGGACTTGTCCAGAAGATCGACAAGGATACCGTTTCCAATTTTAAGAACATCAACCCCCTTTATCAGGGACAGTTTTATGATCCGGATGACGAATATACAGTACCTTACGGAGCAGGAATCCCACTGATCGTTTATGATCCGGAGCAGGTAGATATCGACATTAAAGGATACAAGGATCTCTGGGATAAGTCTCTGGAGGACAGCATTGCCATCGTAGGTAATTACCGCGTGATCTGTGGCATCACACAGCTTTCCATGGGAGAGAGCATGAACGAAGAAGATGTAGCCGTGATCGACAAGACCGGTGAGAAGCTGAAAGAGCTGGCACCGAACATTCGTATGATCCAGGATGACAATACACAGAATGCCCTTCTCAACGGAGAGGCAAGTGTGGCATTTCTTTATACATCACAGGTAACACAGGCACTGAAGGATAATCCGGATCTTAAGGTGGTTTATCCGGAGGAAGGTCTTGGATTTGGTATTATGGGAATGTTTGTGCCAAGTGAAGCACCGAATGCGAAGGCTGCCAATGAATTTATCAATTATATCCTGGAGCCGGAAGTATCTGCACAGTGCATCAACTATATCGGATACTACAATACAAACAAGGCAGCAGATGATCTGGTAGACGAGAGCCTGGTTGTTCCGGACAGCGTGACAAAGGGTGAGATCGTACAGAATGTAAGCCAGGAAGCAGAGCAGGAATACAATAAGATCTGGACAGAGTTTAAAGCTGCCTGCGATTAAGCAGACGGACCAGTAAGGGGGTTTTTCAGGTGGAGATATACAAAGGCACATCCGCTTTTTCCGGAATAGCCATTGGAAAAATACTGTATTACCACAGAGGCGAATATCAGATCCGTCAGTCCATGGTAGACAATGTAAAAAAGGAGCTGGATCGTCTGGATAATGCAAGAACAGCGGTAAAGAACCAGATCCAACATATGTATAAAAACGGAGCACCCCTCCCAAAAGAGCAGGAGCTGACCTTGAAACGGCAGCTGAAGCTCTTAAGTGGCGGCAGCTTCCAGCGGGCCGTGGAAAGCATGATCACGACAGAAAAGGTCAGTGCAGCTTACGCAGTCCAGACAACCAGGGATGAGCTTGCAAATGTGTTCCGCAAGCTGGAGGACGAGGCTGTCAAAGAACAGATCGAAAATATCAGGGAGATTTCCGAGCTGCTGATCGGCGCCATGGGTGGCTCCCATGCACGGATCAATCTGGGAGATGAGCCGGTGATCCTTGCAGCAGAGCAGCTTTCCCCCAATGAACTTCTGGAGATGAACAAAGCCAGTCTTCTGGCGGTAGTCATGCATCAGGGGTCTGTTATTTCCCATGTATCGATCATGGCAAAATCCATGGAAGTCCCCACCTGGTCGAGGTGGAGATACAGAAAGAATGGGATGGCCATATGGCTATTGTAGATGGGTATACAGGAACACTGTATATCGATCCGGAGCCGGAGCTTCTTAAGGAATATGAGATCCGTCATGCAGCAGATAAGGAAGAGCGGGAAGAACTTTTGAGACTTCGGAACCAGAAGGATATCACAGCCGATGGCAAGGAGATCAAGCTTCTGGCAAACATCGGAAATCTGGATGATCTGAATACGGTTCTTTATTACGGAGCAGCAGGTATCGGCCTTCTTCGAAGTGAATTCCAGTATCTCGGAAGAGAGAATTATCCAAGAGAGAATGAGCTGTTCCGTGCCTATAAAAAAGTAGCCGAGGATATGGATGAACGTCCGGCAGTGATCCGTACCGTGGACCTGGGGGCAGACCGTCAGGCAGAATATATGGCAATTCCTGATGAGGTCAATCCTATGATGGGAAACCGCGGCATCCGCCTCTGCTTGATCGCAAAAAAATGTTCAAAGCGCAGCTTCGGGCTATTTACCGTGCAAGTGCCTATGGAAAT
>ENA-OQBT01001132-OQBT01001132.1-human-gut-metagenome-genome-assembly--contig:-NODE-1132-length-11737-cov-2.279156_pt1 | contig 11737 bp, 17 predicted proteins | sample MGYA00242749_ERZ504557 | MGnify/ENA primary metagenome ERZ504557 (study PRJEB26092, sample SAMD00036243) | human gut metagenome | host: Homo sapiens | study: EMG produced TPA metagenomics assembly of... | reverse complement strand
TCATCCTCCTATTTATGTTTTTATTTAGGAAGATATAATACCATTTTAGTCAGTAGTTATGTGGGTTCAAGCATGTTTTTACACACACTTTTTGTCCACCCTTTATCTTTGTCAAAAAAAGATAAAAAGTGCTATAAACCCAGTATCTATCTAGGTTTACAGCACTTTTTACACACACTTTTTGTCCTATAACTCGCCTTTGAGGCAAAGAAATCGGGAGTGGAGGAATATGGGGGATATAAAAAATAAAGGACTGTGCTGTTTTAGGTAAAAAAAAAGGCGCTCACGATTTGTGAACGCCTCTTTCGCATAGTTTGGATTACTATTTTTTGTTATTAAATTATAACTGAGCTTCGATAGCTGCTTTTAATTCGTTTTGTGGAATGTAACCGATTTTACGGTCTACTACTTCACCGTTTTTAATAATAGCGAATGTAGGCAATACTTCAATGCTGAATTCTTTAGCTAATTCTACAACTTCGTCAGTGTTAACTTTAGCGAATACAACTTTGTCGCCCAATTCTTCAGACAAAGCTTCGAAAATTGGCATCATGCGTACGCAGTAACCGCACCATGGAGCCAGAAGTCCACGATTGCTACTTCTTTAGAAGTTACGGTATCTTTAAAGTTTGCTACTGTTAATTCTGTTACGTTTGCCATAGTTAAATAACCTCCTAAATCAACAAATTTACAAATTGTTGAAAATAAATATCAATATATGTGTTAATTATATTAAACTACAAATTTAGTTGCCGGTCAAATCTGAACTAAAACACAGTCCTGAATAACTTCAAAACCAAGCTCATTGGCCTTAGCCACTACGGCCGGTTTATCAGCGCCCGGTTGCAACCAAACTACCGAAATCCCCAGCTTTTGGCAATCCTCCAAAGCCTGTAAACCTACAGCCTCGGGAACAACAAAGTCCACTACTTCGGGAACTTCCGGTAAATCGTGAAGTGACGCATAACAAGTGGCGCCATCAATCTCATTTACATTAGGGTTCACCGGATATACTTTGTATCCGTGATCACGCAAACAAGCGTATATTTTATAGCCGAATTTTTCTTTACGGCTTGTTGCGCCCAGTACTGCCCAAACTTTTTTAGTCAGTGCTTCTTTTGGTATCATCCTATCACCTCAACTCTCTATATTCATTATATCAAAACATCGAAATTTGTCAATTTAATTTGAGGTTTTTTAGATAATTATTATCAAGACTACAATTCAACAAAGTTTCCCATGTGAGCCCTCCGAATTTGTCTGTTTGAGATGATGAAACTAGTCCTGCCGCCAATGCCAAATGCCCTAAAATCATAGACGCACTATAGCCGCTCATTCTCAATTCACGCAAGGTTATACTCTGCTGCCTTTTTGATAATCGATAGCCTTCCTCATCAACAATTAACGGCGCATGTGCATAGTGCGGTACCTTGGCACCCAGGCACTCATAGAGCCACAATTGACCGGCCACAGCCGGTAATAAATCATAACCGCGCACAATATGGGTAATGCCCATGGCTATATCATCCATAACAACGGCTAAATTATAGGCGAACATGCCGTCAGCGCGACGAACAATAAAATCATCTTGCGCCGGAATAAGTTCTTCCCGCTGCGAACCTTGCCAAAAATCAGTAAATTCATACAATCGTGATTCTACTTTCATGCGCCACGAAGGATTCTTCCGCTCACCTAAAGTCTGCCGTTCCCCTTCACTCAAGTGGCGGCAACGACCATCATAATGAGCAATTCCTTCATGACCATGCGGAGCCGATGCAATGCTCTGCAAGCGCGCTCGATTACAGTAACAGGGGTACACAAGCCCCGATTCTTGCCATTTAGCAATCTGTGCCTCATAGAGAGGATACCGTTCACTTTGCCAATACGATTCATGGGGACCGCCTACGCGTGGGCCTTCATCAAGATCAGCCAAACCATTCTAAATCATCCAGTAAATCTTCCCCATACTGTCTTTTAGCGCGCTGTATGTCGATATCTTCCATGCGCAAAACAAAGGTACCTTGTTGCTGTTTCACCTGTAGCCACGACAGCATGGCAATCCACAAATTACCTAAATGAAGATGTCCCGTCGGGCTTGGCGCAAATCGTCCTTTCATAGGACTAATCAGTGTATCACTCATAGAACTAATCAGTGTATCACTCATAGGCCTAATTGTCGTACCATTTGCTGTATCAACATTACCGCCATTATCTGTGTCAATTACGATGTCACTCATTGTGCCAATTGCTCCCAAATTTCATAGAGTTCAGCCAATCTTTTATTGGTAGCTTCCATTTGAGCCGCCGTTTCTGCCATGGCTTCCGCATCTTCCTGTAAAGCGGGATTTTGTATTTGAACTTCGTACATTTTCAGCGTAGCTTCCAAACGGGCAATTTCGGTTTCCGTTTCTTCCAATTTCTTGGCTTGCATATAGGAGTTTAGCTTTTTATCTCCGGAACCTTCGTTACCACTTGTACTGCCGGTATTTTTAGCTTCATTCGAATCCACCTGTCGGTCGAGTTCGTATCGTCATTATTGTTGCTGTTGCGTTTATTACTGCTCGAACGTTCTTTATTTTGACCACTTTGTTCAGCTGCCAAGCGGCCAAATCCTGCTGTTCTTTGAGCTTCGCCTTATAGTAGCTGTAATTGCCAAGGTATTCTTCCACGCCTTCCGGCTCTAACACCAAGGTCCGTTTGGCCACTTTATCCAAGAAATACCGGTCATGGGACACAACCAGTAATGTGCCGGTAAAGTTCATCAAAGCCTCTTCCACCACTTCGCGCGTCGGAATATCTAAATGGTTGGTCGGTTCGTCAAGAATTAAGAAATTATTGCCTTGTAAAAACAAAATCAATAAACTTAAGCGAGCCCGTTCACCACCGGACAAATCACGAATTTCCTTGAAAACGTCATCCCCTTGGAACAAAAACATGCCCAGTACATTACGGGCTTTTTCCTCACTATAGTTAAAATGACTCATAATTTCATCAATCGGCGTCCAAGCAGGATGTAATTCTTCGTGTTCCTGTGAAAAATACCCCACCGATACACGGCTGCCGATATCGATAAAACCCGCTTCCGGTGTCAATTCACCGGTAATAGCTTTTAATAAAGTGGATTTTCCGGCGCCGTTCGGCCCGATTAAGGCCACCGCTTCCCCGCGACGAATCATAAAGGACACATCCTCTACAATATCGCGCTCGCCGTAGGATAAAAATAACTCTTCCACCGTCAGCACTTTATCGGCGCTGAATTCCGCTTTAGGAAATCTAAACTTCAATGTCTGTGAAGTTTCCGGCGCATCCAAACGCTCCAAACGATTCAACTGCGACTGGCGGCCTCTGGCCATTTTAGATTTAATCCCGGCGCGGTACTTATCGATATACTCTTCCGTTTTGCGAATATATTCCTGTTGCTTCTCATAGGCGTTTTGCTGCGCCTTATGTTGAGCTTCACGCTGCTCCACATAACGACTGTAATTACCACGATAGCTGGTTGCCTTATGATGCTCCAATTCAACAATACGCGTCGTTACACGATCAAGGAAATAACGGTCATGGCTGATAATTAAGATACCGCCGCCGTAAGAGCTCAAATAATTTTCCAACCATTCCAACATATCCATATCCAAATGGTTAGTCGGTTCATCCAAAAATAAAAAATCAGGGCGCCGAACTAAAGCTTTTGCCAAATTAATACGTGTTTTTTGCCCACCGGAAAATTCAGACACAGATTTCGTTAAATCTTCATCGGAAAAACCAAGGCCGTAGGCAATGCGGCGACTTTGGGCCTCATAATCATAACCACCAAGCCAATCTAAACGGTCCTGAATGCGGGCGAGCTGTTTGAGCAAACTTTCATCATGAGGATTCGTTTCAAGCTTCGCCGATACTTCCTGTAATTGTTGTTCCCAATATTGCACATCGGCAAAGGCTTTTTGAATTTCAATAGCTAAACTGTCGTCCCCTAAATTGATATCCTGCTGCAAATAACCGATTGTAGTAGCACTATCTTTGACAACCTGACCTTCATCATATTCTTCAATGCCCAACAGGCATTTCATGAGCGTCGATTTGCCAGCCCCGTTAGGGCCCACCAAGCCGACACGCTCACCATGTTTTATTTCAAAGGATACTTTGTTAAACACTTGGCGCACGCCAAATGATTTACTTAATCCTATTACGCGGATTTGTTCCATCCTCTAAGCCTCCGTTCAATCATATACTCTTCTATTATATCATAGAGGAATGTCCGTTGGCGCCTCCACAGTGTCAGCTTTTACAAAAATACACAATTCAACACTGTCCTTGGTCTTACGGGCATGTTGAAATAATTTTCCCAATAAAGGAATATCGCCGAGGAGCGGAATTTTTGAAAACTGTTTCCCTTCTCGATTATCCATAAGGCCGCCGATGACGAGGATTTCGCCGGGCTGTAAGTGAACCCTCGTATGTGCCTCGCGCGTGGTAATACGATAAGCTTTCAGTTCCGAAACCATGGCGGGACTGCTCACTTCCGCATGAATATCCGCTTCAATACTGTTATCTTCCGTCACAAACGGTGTGCACGTAAGACGAATCCCCGCCTCTTCATAGCGTGTAGTGATGCGGCTTTCCGTGCCGTCTTTCACCTCTTCCAGCACGGGAATCCGGTCCCCTATTAAAATCTTCGCTTCTTCACCATTCACCGCCATAATAGAAGGTCTCGCAATTAAGACTGTTTTATTATTTGTTTGCTGCGCACTCAATTCCGGTTTAAACCAAAATGTATAAGGCGTACCTTCCGGAGCTCGACCAAATTGAATGCCCCCATAAGAGTTTGTATCATCCTTATTACGCCCGGTCAAACTCTGCCAGGACCATTTTATGCCCGTTTCTTTTACAAAATTATGCTCAATGGCTACAACGGCTACTTCTAAGCGAATTTGTTTGGGGCTTATATCCAGCATGGGTAGAATATCATGAACCTGTCGCAACTGAGCCGCCGTGCCATAGACCATAACCTGATTACTTCCTTTTACCACCTTGATATTCTTCTCCGACACAATGGCAACCAAGGCATCGCCTAAGGCCTTCGGCGAAATATGTCGAGGTGTTAAAACTTCGGCCACGCGCGCATCTTTATCCCCCATGCCTTGACCATCCACAATCCAGAGCCCGTCCGATTCATACAAACTGAAATGCTTTATCGCCGCCAAGCGCTTTATTGCGGCAATACCGCTTGTTTCATTAAGGCGTATCGATACGGTTCCTTGCAACGTTTCCGTACCGGTAATGGCAATGCCTCACTGCGTGCGATGGACTGCACTAAACTACTCAAATTGCTGTTATTTACCGTCATAGACAAAGCGGCCACCGATTCGCCGCAAAGATGAAATTGTACGATAACAGCCAAAACTGTTAAAACCCTTAATACGCTAACTAACATCCCTATATTACTCCCTTACCCCAGACTTATTCCACATATAACCAACGACTGCCACCGGCGCCACTTATTAAAACTGCATGGTCCGCTATCTGTTTCACTGTCACACCACGCGGTCCCTCGCCAACACCATAGCAACCTTCGCTGCCATCGTTTGTCAAAATCGCCATCGGCGTGGGGCCCGTGATAATACCGGTGACTTTTATATCAGTCATAGAATTTTGCCGATTCCCATAGCTCCCCTTACTTTCCGTACCGGATCCGCCGGTATAAGCCCCGCCACTGCGACCATAATTGTTACCACTATATTCGGCATAATTATTTGTGCGCCGGCCCCTATTAGAACCATTCACATATGAAGTGTTGAATGTATCAGTTTGCCCATAACTATTACCTATACCGGGATTTCCCGACCTTCCCTTTTGTGCGATTTGAGGCGCACCGGCTATGACTGTGCTATCCTCATTTAACAGCAAATGCGTAAACGGATCATCTAGCGGGTGACCTCTTAAAACACCGGCTAAGCTAATTACCGGTGCTACAAATGTACCTTCGTTTTTACCCTTCCCAATAGCCCCGCCACGGCCTTCTTTAGCGTCTAAACTCACAGTTTTAGACGATGAATCAGGTGCCGCATTATCCGCTGCCAAATCACTTACCCTTGTCCACTGAGATGTATATAAACCATAGAGGCAAACGAGGCAAAATAAAAAGACCGCCCCGTACAAGAGGCGACCTTTCTTAATTAATAAATTTCGCATTTCTTGTAGAGACAGTCTATTCATAATATCACAGTCCTTATTATTTTTTATAACCGTTTGGATGGTTTTTGTGCCATTGCCAAGCATCACCGATAACCTGGGAGACCTCGCTGTGGGTCGGCTTCCAGCCTAAAACAGTTTGCGCTTTTTCAGAAGACGCAATCAAAGTGCCCGGATCACCGGCACGACGTTCGCCGATAACAACCGGGAAGTCTACGCCGGTTACGGATTTAGTGGCATCTACAATTTCTTTTACACTGAAACCATTACCGGTTCCCAAGTTAAAATAATTAGATTCACCACCGTCGCGCAAATATTCCATACTGAGAATATGGGCCGAAGCTAAATCGGTAACATGGATATAATCGCGCACACAAGTGCCGTCAGCCGTATCATAGTCAGTACCGAAAATTGAAATATTGGCGCGCTTGCCTAAAGCAGCTTCCAAAATGAGGGGAATCAAATGTGTTTCCGGGGTATGATCTTCACCGATTTCACCGCTTTGGTCGGCACCCGCTGCATTAAAATAACGCAAAGCCACATAGCGCAGACCGTAAATATCACTATAATCGCGCAACATTTGTTCAATCATGAGCTTCGTACGACCGTATACATTAGTCGGAGCTAAACGTGCATCTTCTTTAATCGGTACAACTTCAGGTTCGCCATAAACGGCGGCAGTAGAGGAGAATACAAAATATTTGACACCGGCTTTACGGACAGATTCAATGAGACGGAATGAACCTACTACATTGTTTTCATAATAAATCATAGGATCTTTCATGGATTCGCCAACCTGTGAATGAGCCGCAAAATGCATAACCCTTCAATGCCTTTAGCCTTTAATACATCGGCTAAACCGGCATCAGCAATATCCATATTAATAAATTCAACGCCTTCCGGCAAAGATTCTACATGACCACGCGATAAATTATCCAAAACAATTGGCGTATGACCTGCTTTTTGCAAAGCTCGCACAGTATGACTGCCGATATAGCCGGCTCCACCGGTAACCAAAATTTTCATAATAATCCTCCCTAAATCGAAACTGCCACTGCTTGCCGCAACCTTTAATTATGTCCGCGAACGGGAAAGGATCGGCAAAAACTACATGACCTGATTATTTTTCCGCTTGATGAGCTGCCAATTTAGGCCCCAACAATTTTTTATACACTTCAACGCCCGGCTGATCAAACGCATCTACACCGGCCAATTGACCTTCGTAGAAAATAGCCCAGCAAAGCATAAACATAAATTCACCTAAATGATAGGCTGACAAGGTCGGCAATTCATAAGTTACATTGAAGCGCTTATCGCCTGTTAAAGCTTCGCTGTTAGCTTCTAAAGCAGTATTTAAAATTACCCCTAAGTCCAAGCCACTGAATGCTTTAAGCGGTTTATATTCATCGTAAGTATGAGGCACAATCGCTTTTGTTTCCCAATCTTTTACTTTTACAAAAGACACGATTTTGTTCAAGCGCCCTTCTTGATGTTCCTGTGTCTGTGCATGCATATCCGTAGTTCCCACCGCAACTACCGGCGTGCGACCGTAACGGCCGTCAGTTTTCGGCTGATGTTTACCTAATGATTCAGCTAAAAGTTGTACATACCATTCAGCCAAGGATTTCAAAGAATCGCCGTAAGGCATCATGATTTCAATAATACGGCCGTATTTTTCAGCAGCAATATATTTCAAAACTGCATTCAACAAAGCCGGATTCTTAAGCAAATCGCCACCCTGACAGGCTTCATCCATGCCTTTGGCTCCGTCTAAAAATTCACGAATATTGAAGCCTACCACGGCACCGATAATAAGACCTACTTCCGTAAATACGGAAAAACGTCCGCCCACCCCATCAGGCACAGCAAACGTCGGCCAGTTCTGCTGAACCGCCAATTTATGAAGCAACGTTTCTTTTTCATCGGTACGAGGATCCGTAACAGCTACGACTTCCACTTTAATACCGGCCGCTGCCAACGCTTCTTGCACCACCATGAAATTGGACATCGGTTCAATGGTAGACCCGGACTTAGAAATTAAAATGAGCATTACCGTATAAGGAGATCCTTTATGGGCCGCACTGCGTTTTAACGTTTCAATCAAATCATTAGTGCGATGAGGATCCACATTATTGCCACTGAAGTATAATTTTGGATACCCGTCGCGTTCCGCTTCGGATTTCTGATTCCAAAATTCACCGCAATGAACATCAAAGAGTACTTTACCGCCTAAATAAGAGCCGCCGATACCGAAGCTTACTACGGCATCTACAGACTCTTTAGCATGTTGCCCCAAGTCTTCCAACGTTTTAAAACTGTTTCGTTATTGAGATTTTTATCTTCAATATACGGCAATTGCGGGAATAATACAGCTTCCGGCTGACCGTCTTTAGACAAATGGCCTTCCACAACGCCTGTAGTACGTACGCGAACGGCCGCTTTTACGGCATTGGCAATAGAATCGAAATAAGTATGAACATCAGCTTCGGTTACGCCCCAAGCTGAAAATAAATTAGTATAATCAAATATAAAACCGGATGGTAAAATGATTTTTTTCATTGAAACTCCTCCTTTAAACCACTCTTCTTATTGTACCGTTCTATAAATTATGGCGCAATAGAAAAACTGAAGAGCATCATACATTTTATTCATAACTCAATCAACTTTAGCCCCATTCATACCTTAAGCAAATATAACTTTTCAAAGTTAAAAGTCTAATACCTTTATCCTCTACCTATACCATGAGAATGCTGTATCCCGAACAATTTCAACTCAGTTGACTTATAATTCGATTACCTTTTTGGTGCCTGCTTTAGCTAATTCATCGGCTTTTTCATTATAGGTTACACCCGTATGAGCCGCTACCTTGTGAAATACTGTTTTAATAAGGCGACGGCTGTTTAACATAAATTCCGCATACTGCTGTGTAAGCGGATTATTCGCCTTCCAACGTCCCGTAGCCCACATTTCAATGCCCATATAATCATAGTAAATGTGAATTTCTTTAGCTTCCTTAGCTACAGCCCACTCAATGACATGCATGGCCCCTAAAAGTTCACCCGCCACATTCCAATAGGCCGTATATATTTCTTTATCGGTACCGTATGAAAACGTTTCTTCTTGCCCCTCATAGAAAATAACGCCGCCGGTGCCGACCACTTTGTTTGTTTTGTCAAAACTTCCATCAATAAAGGCTACCGCGCTTTTTGCTCCTAAATCAGCAAAAATAGTATCCGAGGCATTGGAATCCTGAGCCGATTTATTGCTTACGCCCGTACCGGTAGCTCTGCGACGACGCGGCGTACGGCGCTGACTGGCCTTGGCGGTAGCTAAATATTCTTCCATGGACATGCCTTTAATAGGCGCAATATCTTCCTCCATAAAAGCTTCCGCTTCCTGTTTTGACATAAAAGATTTGTAAATGGCACCACCATAGCCTTTACTTGGCGTTCACAAGCCGCCCAAGAATCATAAATTCCCCGCACTCTCCCCTCTCTTACGGCATAATACTTTTTACCCATATAAGCTCCTTGTTCTAGAATAACTGCAATCAGTTCATCGTTAATGTTTCGAAATGAGCATTTACTACTGTCTGTAAATCGTTTGGATTAACTTTAATCTGCATGCCTCGCAAACCGGCACTTACATAAATCTGATCAAACGTTGCCATGGTCGCATCAAAATAGGTGGGAAATAATTTCTTCATCCCCACCGGCGAACAACCGCCCCGCAAATAACCGGTAAGCCCCAATAAATCCTTCACAGCGATAAGCTCAACTGATTTATTGCCACTCACCCGTGCCGCCTGTTTTAAATCCAATTCAGCGGCAACAGGAATACAAAACACGACCGGCCCCGTCACATTGCCTTTCCCCACCAATGTTTTGAAAACCTGTGCTTCCGGTAAATGCAGTTCTTCTGCTACATGGACGCCTGCACCACGTCCTTCTTCCCATTCATAGGCTAATTACTTCATAACCGATTTTATGCGTGTCCAGCATGCGCATTAGCATTTTGTTTTTTTATGCTCTTTCTTACTCACGACCATCGTTCCTTTTTTATTTTACTACAGTTTCATTTAAAATATTACTACAAAACAGCTGAAAAACAGCTGAATATTTATGAAATTTTTCGCATTATTTATCAAATATAATTATGAATTATAATTATTTATTCAAATTTTTGCTTATTGTTACTTGTTCAATATTTTATTAATGTTTTTAAGTTCTATACGCAAAGTTCCGTCAGGATTCGTCACGATTTCAATGAATTCACTGTTTTGCATATATTCAACGGGAAAACTAATCTCAATTCCCGTGTCAGTTTTTATTTTATGCTTTTCCCCTACCTTGGCGGCAAATTCACGATTTACCGGCAAAGGTCGTAACATATCCTGCTCTGCCAATGCTTTTTTAGCCGCTTCTTTTTGTTGCGGCTGATTGGCAAAAACCGTATCCACAATGGTTTCCGGATTCAACGTATCGGATACTTCCGCATTTTTGGAAATCATGGAGCGAACCTTAACCAACTCTTCCACGCCATCGCCCTCATGCGCTTTAGCCACCTTATCCACGATGCGTCGCACTTTGGCCACCGTATCACGGGATGACGGATTCGTACCGATTTGTAAAACTTTATCTCCTAAAATATAAACAGCTTCACCGTCATATTCACCTTTTGGTTCAAACAGACGCACCGAAAAATCCTCTAAATCAATAGCACAAAATGAGCGAAGCTTTTGGGTCGGACTCGGTAACACCGCTCGATTCGGAATCAATTCCGTAGTTAAAGTGCCGTCTTCTTCATTAAACAGTTGGTGCGTATACGCATCATGGGCCTGACAAAGGAGAATACATAAATAGCGATGATTTTCAGCCGCTTCACAGATAATTGTATCAATAATAACCGGATCCGTCGCCTGTTTCATATAATTGAACATCGTTTCGCCCAATTCCTTGCCTAAGGTGGTAATATCGGTAAGACCGTCGCGATATTGCACCAACATTTGACCTAATTTACTCGTCTCATTTATATAGCCCGTTCTAAGTCCCGGGTCTTTAATCCCCTTAGTTACATGAGCACTGACATAGTCCTGTAAGGCTTCCTCGCCATATTCAGTTCATTTTCCGAATAAACGGCTAAAGAAGATGAAAAATCAAGAATTTGTAATACAGCCCGATTGATTTGCATATTTGCTCCTTAGTGGATAAAAAAAGTGTCTTGCCTCGTATTTAACAACACGAAAACAAGACACTCCAACGATATTTAATGCATTTTACAATGCATATGATTAAGTTTAGCCTTGTACGTATGGTCCGAATAAACCGGCAAACAAGTGAGAACCTTTTTTGCCCAAAATAGCGGCACAAAGCGATGCTAAAGCACCTATGACGGCAATAACCAGTGCATTGCCTGCGGTGACATTATACGAATATGCCACATAGGCCTGTATCAGCGTCAGGGCGAAATACACTACGGATAAGTAGATTTTGAATTTTAAAACCGGCGCTGTCGTTGTTTTATAACGAAGTTACCACCAATATAACCG
>ENA-OQBT01001131-OQBT01001131.1-human-gut-metagenome-genome-assembly--contig:-NODE-1131-length-11737-cov-6.920930_pt1 | contig 11737 bp, 12 predicted proteins | sample MGYA00242749_ERZ504557 | MGnify/ENA primary metagenome ERZ504557 (study PRJEB26092, sample SAMD00036243) | human gut metagenome | host: Homo sapiens | study: EMG produced TPA metagenomics assembly of... | reverse complement strand
GCCTCGCCCAGACAATTGATAAATAACAGTACGTTGAAACAATTGGAACTGAATGCATTGCAATTAAAGCAGACGCTGAAGTTGCAGTATACCAATTTTATGCCGACCCTTTCTGCTAGTTTCCAATATATGTATACTTCAATGAATGATAATTTCAAGTTCAAGGAATACGATTGGAGGCCCTATTCTACTATCGGTCTGAATCTAAGTATTCCTTTATTCAAAGGAAGTAATTTTACTCAATTGAAACAGACCCGTATCCAGATGAAGCAACTGGAAGAGAACCGTATCAATACAGAGCGGCAGCTCACTATGCAAGCTACCAGTTACTTGGATAATATGGCTGCTAGTACGGAACAGGTGTAAGTAATAAAGAAGCTGTATTTCAGGCGGAGAAGGGGCGTACTATTGCCGAAAAAAGATATGAGGTAGGAAAAGGAACTATCTTGGAATTGAATAGTTCGGAAGTAGCTTTAACGGAGGCCCAACTGACTTATAACCAGTCCATCTATGACTATCTGGTAGCTAAAGCTGATTTGGACTTAGTCTTAGGCATTGATGAAGTAACGGAACAATAACACATTAACATAAAGATAACAGTATGAGAAAATATTTTCAATTCGCAGCTTTGCTGGTGGTAACTATGCTGAGTGCATGTTCAGGTGGAACGGAGAGTAAGGAAGCTGCTGATACCGCTATGGAGGACAAACCGGTAGTGCGGCTTGCTTCCGTAACTTCCCGCGATGTAGATCAGATAGAGGAATATACTGCCACTGTTGAAGCGGAAGCGAAAAATAATATAGCTCCGACCTCTCCCGGGCGTATAGACCGTATTTTTGTTGAAGTGGGAGATCATGTATCCAAGGGACAGAAATTAGTACAGATGGATGCGGCAAATCTGAAACAAATGAAATTGCAGTTAGAAAATGAAGAAACGGAATTCAGACGTATGGATGAACTGTACAAAGTGGGTGGAGCTTCCAAATCTGAATGGGATGCAGCGAAAACAACTTTAGATGTACGTCGTACTTCCTATAATAATTTGTTGGAGAATACGCAGTTATTAAGTCCTATTAATGGAGTGGTTACAGCGCGTAATTTTGATAACGGTGACTTATATTCTTCCGCCTCCACTCCTGTGTTGGTCATAGAACAGATCACTCCGGTTAAACTGTTGATTAATGTATCCGAACCTTATTTCCCGAAAGTAACTAAAGGTATGACCGTAAAGGTGAAATTTGATGTGTATGGTGATGAGGAATTCGAAGGAAAAGTTAGTTTGGTTTATCCTACTATTGATGCTACTACTCATACTTTTCCTGTAGAGGTAAAATTGGCTAATACCCATCAGCGTATACGTCCGGGAATGTTTGGCCGTGTGACTGTGAGTTTTGGTACATTGCGGCATGTGGTAGTTCCTGATCAGGCTATTGTGAAACGTGCCGGTTCGGGCGATCGTTATGTATATGTCTACAAAGACGGTAAGGTTTCCTATAATAAAGTAGAATTGGGACGTCGGATGGGAACCGAATATGAATTGATTTCCGGGGTGGAGGATAATTCGCAGGTGGTGGTCGCCGGTCAGACCCGTTTGGCCGATGGTGTGGAAGTGGCAGTAAATTAAAAATTGAGAGTTAGTTGATAATACTCTATATTTATTTACCTATATATGATTTTTTAGTTCTTAATTTTCAATTTTTAATTTAACAAACATGAGTCTATACGAAGGAGCGGTTAAAAAACCGATTATGACCTCGCTATGCTTTTTGGCCGTAGCAATCTTTGGTCTGTTCTCATTGTCGAAACTTCCGGTAGACTTGTATCCAGATATTGATACCAATACCATTATGGTTATGACATCTTATCAGGGTGCCAGTGCTTCCGATATAGAGAACAACGTAACCCGTCCGTTGGAAAATACGTTGAACTCGGTTAGTAATTTGAAACATATTACATCCAAGTCTTCAGAAAATATATCAGTTATCACTTTGGAATTCGAATATGGCTATGATATTGATGTGTTGACTAATGATGTGCGTGATAAATTGGATATGGTGAGTTCACAACTTCCCGATGAAGTCAATACTCCGATTATCTTTAAGTTCAGTACGGATATGATTCCTATCCTGCTGTTGTCCGTTCAGGCAGAAGAAAGTCAGCCGGCTCTATATAAGATATTGGATGATAATGTAGTAAATCCATTGGCTCGTGTTCCCGGCGTGGGAACGGTGTCCATTGCCGGTGCGCCAAAACGTGAGGTGAATATTTATTGTGATCCCAACAAACTGGAAGCGTATGATTTGACGATTGAGACCATCAGCTCCATTGTCGGGGCTGAAAATAAGAATACTCCGGGCGGAACTTTCGATGTGGGCAGTAATACCTATTCCTTGCGTGTGGAAGGGGAATTCAAGGACCCGAAAGAAATGGAGAATATCGTAGTGGGTACACGCAATGGTGCTTCGGTGTATTTGCGTGACGTGGCAACGGTAGTCGATTCTGTAGAAGAACGTGCTCAGGAAACCTATAATAACGGGGTGCAAGGAGCTATGATTGTTGTACAGAAACAATCGGGTGCAAACTCTGTGAACATTTCCCAGAAAGTAATGGACCAGTTGCCTAAGTTGCAGAAGTCACTACCCAGTGACGTGAAACTGGGGGTTATTGTGAATACTTCAGATAATATTTTGAATACCATCGACAGTTTGACGGAAACTATTATGTATGCCATTCTGTTTGTGGTTTTGGTGGTATTTGTTTTCTTAGGTCGTTGGCGTGCTACAGTGATTATCTGTATCACTATCCCCATGTCATTGATTGCCTCTTTTATTTATTTGGCCATCACGGATGGGGGATCGCTGAATATTATTTCTTTGTCGTGCCTTTCTATTGCGATTGGTAATGTGGTGGATGATGCTATTGTTGTTTTGGAAAACGTGACGACCCATATCGAGCGTGGCTCCGAGCCGAAACAGGCGGCTATCCATGGAACAAATGAGGTGGCAATTTCTGTTATCGCATCCACATTGACTATGATTGCGGTATTCTTCCCGTTGACGATGGTCAGTGGTATGTCGGGAGTTTTGTTCCGTCAGTTGGGCTGGATGATGTGTGTTATTATGACTATTTCTACTATCTCGGCGCTGTCATTTACTCCGATGATGTGTGCGCAGATGCTTCGCTTGCAAAAAAAACAAAGCAAGTGTTTTGTCACATTCTACAAACCAATAGAACGTGCGTTGGACGGGTTGGATAACTGGTATCAGAAACGTTTGAACTGGGCTGTTCGTCACCGCAGGACTATTATTGCCGGTTGTTTCGGGTTCTTTCTGCTGAGCCTGATTTGTGCGAAAGGAATTGGTACAGAGTTTTTTCCGTCACAAGACAACAGTCGTATTTCTGTTCAATTACAATTGCCTATCGGAGCTCGCGTAGAACGTGCCCAGGCATTGGCTCAGGAATTGACCGAAAAGTGGCTGAAGAAATATGAAGGGGTGATGCGTATCTGTAACTATACTGTGGGACAGGCTGATGCAGATAATACTTGGGCTTCTATTCAGGATAATGGTAGCCATATCATTTCATTCAATATCAACCTTTATAATCCCGATCAACGTTCTGTTACGTTGGCAGAAGTCTGCGATGGTATGCGTGAGGATCTGAAAGCCTATCCCGAATTGGATAAAGCTCAGGTTATCCTGGGTGGTAGTAGTGGAGGCATGGGTGGACAGGCCACTGCCGATTTTGAAATCTATGGATATGATTTTACAGAGACAGATAAAGCTGCAGCTGAATTGAAAGAAGCTTTATTGAAAGTGAACGGTGTATCTGAGGTGAATATCAGCCGTCAGGATTATCAGCCGGAATATCAAGTGGATTTTGATCGTGAAAAATTGGCTTTACATGGTTTGAATCTTTCTACAGCAGCTTTGTATCTGCGTAACCGTGTTAATGGTGCTTTATCTTCTTACTATCGGGAAGATGGTGACGAATATGATATCAAGGTGCGTTATGCTCCCCAGTTCCGTACCAGTATTGAAAGTTTGGAGAATATTCTGATTTATACTAATGAAGGTAAAGCGATTCGGGTGAAAGATATCGGTACGGTGGTGGAGCGTTCCGCTCCTCCTACTATTGAACGTAAAGACCGTGAACGTATTGTAACAGTTTCCGCTGTGATTTCAGGTGCGCCTTTAGGTAGTGTGGTGGTGGCAGGTGAGTCTATTATTGATAAGATGGATTTACCTAGCGGTATCAGTATCCAGGTGGCGGGTTCTTATGAGGATCAGCAGGATTCATTCAGCGATCTGGGAACTTTGGCTGTTTTGATTATTATATTGGTATTTATTGTAATGGCTGCCCAGTTTGAGTCTCTGACCTATCCGTTTATCATTATGTTCTCTATTCCGTTTGCATTCAGTGGGGTATTGATGGCATTGTATGGAACGGGGACTACATTGAATGTCATGAGTTTGTTGGGAGGTATCATGTTGATTGGTATCGTAGTGAAGAATGGTATCGTGCTTATTGATTACATTACCTTATGTCGTGAGCGGGGCATGTCTGTTATTCATTCGGTCGTTGTTTCGGGCCGTAGTCGTTTACGTCCGGTTTTAATGACCACTTTAACCACTATTCTAGGCATGGTGCCGATGGCGATAGGAGGAGGGGAAGGTTCTGAAATGTGGCAGCCTTTAGGGGGGGCCGTAATCGGTGGTTTGACTGTATCTACCGTGCTCACCTTGATTTTGGTTCCGGTGCTCTACTGTTCATTTGCCGGTACAGGTATCAAGCGTAACCGTAAGAAGATGAAAGCTGCCCGTGAGCTGAATGACTATTATCAAGCGCATAAGACAGAGATGACTAAAGGTAAAAAAGAATAATTAATATATTTGTTATCCGAATCGAAATGAATAGGGGACCGGATGACAGAACTTAAAATAAAAAATGGAATAATGAAATCTGTTTTCATCACTTTCGACCAAGCTTTTTACGAACGTATTCTGGCATTGTTGGATCGCCAGAATTGTCGTGGATTCAGTTATTGGCAGCAGTTGCAGGGGCGCGGCTCTGTAAAAGGAGAACCGCATTATGGCAGTCACGCGTGGCCCAGTATGTGCTCGGCTATTATGACAGTGGTAGATGACACCAAAGTGGATCCGTTATTGGACGCCTTGCATAAAATGGATAAGGAAACCGAACAATTGGGATTACGTGCTTTTGTGTGGAACATAGAAAAGACGATTTGAATCTGTCTTTTCATTATTAAAGAAAAAGACTGTTGCCCTCTTTCTGGCGCAGTCTTTTTCTTTTTTTAGCCTCTATCATGAAGTACTCCGTCTAAAAAATCACTACTTTTGCGGTTAATTTACAAATATAGCAATATGAAAAACTATATACCGGCTACTTTTCTTCTCACTTTTATCGTAGTAGGAGCGTTAATGGGGCTGTATTTCCTTCCCCCCATGTCGGTGGGAGGCAAACCGTTGCGCAAGGTGGACCTGTTGGCTGATATCCGTCCGGATGTGGAAGAAGAAGTATGTGATTCCGACACCATTGTTCTTCCTCCTCCTGTAAAACCTATTTTTGTGGATACATGTAAAACGGGTATTACTTGTATTGAGGATTATTCGGATTCCACCATGCGGGGAATGAAACATTTTTATGAGGCACTTTCCAAAGTGAAAACCATGAAACGCCCTGTACGCATCGCTTACTTCGGTGATTCTTTTATAGAAGCTGATATTTTTACTGCCGATTTGCGCGAAATGCTTCAACAAGAATTTGGTGGGTGCGGAGTGGGATATGTTCCTGTAACCTCTTCCATCAGCGGTTACCGTCCTACGGTACGCCATACTTTTGGGGGATGGAGCAGTCATTCATCCAATGACTCTGTTGGTTTTGATAAAATACAGCAAGATATTTCCGGACATTATTTTTTCCCTCGTGAAGGTGCTTATGTGCAGTTAAAAGGACAGAGTAAATATGCTTCCCGACTGGATACCTGTGAGGTTTCTACTTTTTATTTCCTAAATAAAGGTTTTGCCGCTGTCCGTTCTAAAGTGAATAATGCTGCGGAAGGAGAGTTGCATGAGGAAGTAGGAACAGGAGGTGTGCAGGCTGTTTCGGTGAAAGGAAGGATAGGACAAGTACGGTGGAGTGTGGAACATGCTGATTCTGCTACTTTCTATGGAGTGGCTATGGATGGCAAGCAGGGAATATCTTTGGATAATTTTAGCGTACGTGGTAGCAGTGGGCTTCATTTACGTAGTATTCCTTTACATAGCTTCGCGATTTCCAACGTCTTCGTCCATACGATTTGATTGTGGTCCAATATGGTTTGAATGTGGCTACGGAACGAGGCGTAAAATACGATGGCTATAAGAAAGGGATGCTTACGGTGATAGAGCATTTGAAGACAGCTTTTCCTGAAACCAGCATTTTACTGGTCAGTGTGGGTGACCGTGAATATAAAAACGAGAATGGAGATCTCCGCACCATGCCCGGAGTCAAGAATCTTATCCGTTATCAACAGTCCATTGCGGCTGATAGCCATATCGCTTTTTGGAATATGTATGAGGCAATGGGAGGTCAAGGAAGCATTGTCGATATGATCGGGCAAAAAATGGCGAATCTTGATTATACCCATATCAATTTTAAGGGAGGCAGGCATTTGGCAGGTATCTTATTTGAAACATTGATGTATGGCAAAGAGCAATACGAAAAGCGGAAAGCCTATGAGGAGGAATAACAGATTTCTTGGTCTGTCCGGTGTAGCAATGGTATTGTTTTTGTTCTTGCTGTTTCCATGTCTTTATGCCCAGGATGCTATTCCGGCATTGTCCCGACCGTTGGAGCCGCTTCGCATACCCGGTGAAACAAAGGAAATGCATCGTGGTATGCGGCTGATAACAGTACATGATTCACTTCCGGCGAGTTTTACTCATTCTTTAGATAATGTGATAGAAGATGAGAGCCGTTCGCTTTCTCCTTTCTTTCAAAAACTGAATGATATGACGGGACCGGTACGGATAGTCATATAGGTGATTCTCATGTGCGGGGGCATCTTTATCCATTAATAACCCGTCGTTGTCTGGAACATGATTTTGGTGCTGAGGCTGTTTATCCTGATACCATTTCATATCGTACCGAAGGGTTGGCACATGAGACGGGCGAACCGGGTATTGTTTATCATATGCTTGGCATTAATGGAGCTACTTCTGTTACTTTCTCTGACGATGAAAAATAAAAAAATAGCTTCTTTGCATCCTGATCTGATTATTGTTTCTTTTGGAACCAATGAGGCACATAGCCGCCGTTATCTGGCTCAGGCTCACAAAATGCAGATAGGCAGACTGTTGGGTATGTTGAAAGCTGCCTGTCCTGAAGCGTTTTTTTACTTACTACACCTCCCGGAGCATATGTGGGACGTCGTCGTGCACGTACTATTAATCCGAGAACCGTAACGGCTGCACGTATTATAAAGGAGTATGCACAAGAGCATAAAATGGCAGTTTGGGATATGTATAATATAGTAGGAGGAAAGACAGATGCTTGTCGTAACTGGACGAAGCACCACATGTTTCGTGCGGATGGCATTCATTTCACTCCCGATGGATATCGTTTACAAGGTAATTTATTACATCAGGCACTGATTAAAGCGTATAATGAATATGTGGCAACTGGATTGGAGTAAACTGGCTGAAGTATTGACTTATAATGCCAAGCAACCGATGATTTTTAGCAGCGGCTTGTTTTTGTTTCTGTTTTTGGGCTTTAGCCTGATTTATATGTTATTGCAGAAACAGGATACGGCACGCATCCTGTTTGTAACGCTGTTTTCTTATTATTTCTATTATAAGAGTAGCGGTTTTTATTTTTTCTTGCTGGGGGTGGTGACAGTGACGGATTTCTTGCTGGCAGGGCGTATGGCGCATACCGAAACTCAATGGAAACGGATGTTTTTGCTGCTGGCAAGTCTGGGAATAAATTTAGGATTGCTCTGTTATTTCAAGTATACCAATTTCTTTTATCAGATGCTGGCTCCTTTGTGGAATGGTAAATTCCAGCCGTTGGATATTTTCTTGCCGGTGGGGATATCGTTCTTCACTTTCCAGTCTTTAAGTTATACCATAGATGTTTACCGTCGTGAATTGGTTCCTTTGAACAGGTTGTTGGATTATACATTTTATGTGTCTTTTTTTCCACAGCTGGTAGCGGGTCCTATTGTACGTGCCCGCGATTTTATTCCTCAAATCAGGCAACCGCTGTTTGTTTCCTCGGAGATGTTTGGTACCGGTGTTTTCTTTATCATCAGCGGATTATTCAAGAAAGCTGTAATCTCCGATTATATCAGTGTAAATTTTGTGGAACGTATTTTTGATAATCCGGCTCTTTATTCCGGGGTTGAGAATTTGTTTGGTGTATATGGGTATGCTTTACAGATTTATTGTGACTTTTCCGGATATAGTGATATGGCTATCGGGCTTGCTTTGCTGTTGGGCTTCCGTTTTCCTATGAACTTTAATTCGCCTTATAAAGCCGATAGTATAACCGATTTTTGGCATCGTTGGCATATCTCTCTTTCTACATGGTTGCGAGATTATCTTTATATCTCATTGGGGGGAAACCGCAAGGGGAAGGCCCGTACTTATATTAATTTGTGCCTTACTATGTTGTTAGGTGGTTTGTGGCATGGCGCATCTTGGAATTTTGTGATATGGGGAGGATTTCATGGAATAGCACTGGCTGCACAGAAATTCTGGCGTAACTTGCTGCATAAGCCTAAGACGGCCACTAGTAAGGGCATTCGTAAATTTTTTGCAGTTCTTATTACTTTCAATTTTGTTTGTTTCTGCTGGATATTTTTCCGTAATACGACTTTTGAAGCTTCGGTTGTTATGCTGAAGCAGATATTTACAGCTTTTCATCCCGAGGTATTCATGCAGCTGATAGAAGGTTATTGGAAAGTGTTTGTTTTGATGGGAATAGGGTATTTGCTACATTTTGCTCCTGATAGTTGGCAGGATGCGTGTTGTCGTGGAGTTGTAAAATTACCTTTATTGGGAAAGGCATTATTGTTGGTAGTACTGATTTATTTGGTTATCCAGATAAAGAGCAGTGATATTCAGCCGTTTATTTATTTCCAGTTCTAACGGAATAGTTATCAATGGGGTGTCTGAAAAGATATCTAGTCAGACACCCTAAAATACGATTATAGTAAGTATTTATTGATATATCTACGATCCCAATTTATACCTCTCTTTATAATTTTTGCAGGGATGCCTGCTAATATTATATTCGGTTCGTGGAATACTTTTGTTACAATACTTCCCCAACCCACAATACTGTCATCGGGTATTTTGTATTTTTACCAATTCTTTACATCTTTTCCTACCCATACATATTTGCCAATTTCTATACTTTGAGCAAATTAATCGGTTTTCCCTTTAAATTTGTTATAGTATGTGCGTCGGTACACCAAATACCAATGCCCCAGCTTAATTAACCGTGTTACTGTTTCCTTTGATAATCAACAGAAAATATTCATTAAAAAGTAGTTTTTCAACATTCTCTTCTGAATCGAAATGCATGGAAACATGATTGTTGTTTCCTGTAATTATGATGTTGGATCGATTGATGATTTGATTGAATTGTTCATGATGGGAGGATGCACAATCTATTTTTGTCATGTGGTAAAATAATTGTAATTTCATTGCCTTGACCATTGATATTTTTCATCTCATTCTAATTTAATAGTTTATACAACTTCTTTTATTTTATATTTGAAGAATATTCTTGTATTATCGTGTTGGTTAGTTTAGAGAATATTTCTGGAGATAGTAAATAAAAAGGAGTGTCTTCTTTTTCTTTTTTAAAGCGTATAAATAGATGTTTGATGTCTCGGGCTTCCGGATATTCATAAGCTTCTATTCTTTCTATATGTATTCCTTCCTGTTCCAATAGTTTTAATATGTGTCTCCATTGTTGCTTGGATAGAAATCGGCATACATCATATAAGGAGAGGGGTGTTCCGTCCGAAGCTGTTATGATAGTAGAAGTTATATTCATTTTGATGATTTGATGAGGACAAATATAGCAATAAAAAATTATATAGTTTATTGGAGCATTGACTAAATGCTAGAATATTATTTATTTTCAGTTCCCTTTATGATATAAAGCGGGGATGAAACTTGCAAACTTGCAAAACTTGCAGCACTTCCACACCCACACACGTGCGCGTACATTATAATGTGGAAAAATGAGAGGGTACAAGGAGGGTATGACAAGCAACGGTGGAGGAGGACAAACGGACGATGCAGGGGAGAGCTGAAATGGAGGAAAGTATGACGGGACACAGAAGGTGGAGCGGGGGAAAAGGGAGAGATGTGACAGGATTTTTGGTGGAAAGAGGTGGGACCGTATAAGGAGAAAAAAGGAAAGTGGAAGACAGAAACCGGAATCGGACAGACACAGGTGGCAAAGGGATGACTGTCCGAACCTTCAGCAGGTATCTGTACAGACCGGAGACTTCCGCCAATCATGCTGGTACAGCTTGCATAATTCCGTGGAGAACAAGCTGTCGGCATGCAGAATAACGCGCTATCAATCTAAATGGAACACGTTACTAACGTGCAGACCTGTATGTTAGTAACGTATAGGGCCACACGTTACTAACTTTACGGAACACACGTTACTAACCTTCGGAGCACATGAACTGTATGAAGACACACGGCACGACATCCCGTTTCCGAGGCACTGTCCTGTCAGAAGACCTGCCGCCTGCTGTTCTCCAGCCGGCATTGGCTGTAGTAATGGCCTTTTAAAGGAATCTCCTCATCAAGACGCATATATTTCACAAAAGAGAAAAAACGTGAACAAGAAAACAGGAGGGAGATCAGGTCATTCACAGATCACAATAAAGAAATAGAGTGGAATTTTGGAACATATTATTTTGTTGCATTATTAATGTACGCGCACGTGTGTGGGTGTGGAAGTGCTGCAAGTTTTGCAAGTTTGCAAGTTTGCCTTCCGTTTTTTTCTTTTTCCGTTTTTTCCGGCTTTTGTTTGCGTATTCTTTTTTTCCTTTTTCCGTTTTTGTTTACGCGCGTGCGAATATTATAATGTGTCTGTCTTTTTCCTCCCGTGTCCTCCGTTATAAAACCTTCTTTGTAACGCATCTGTGATTCAGTGTATTACAAAAAAGTTTCAGGGAATCCGGATAATTTGTCTTGTGAAAGTTTGCCTGTTAGCGTTAAAAGGTCTACTTTTTGCACCCGCAATCGAGAGAGATGCGGCACTTCAGACAGTGTTACTGACTTGGTGAAACAAACGTGGGAGATTTTCCTTGATAGTGATCTGCACCTGGTATCTTACCTTAGCGGGGCTAAGGGAGCGAGAACGGATAAGACCTCGGGAGGATGGATGGTCCGCCTTTTATGGAAGTTTCGAAAAAAAAACTTTTTCAAAAAAAAACTTTCGAAAACATTTGGTGGTTACGATAAAATCTCTTACCTTTGCATCCGCTTTCGGAAATGATGGCAAACAAGAATAAGAGTTCTTTGAAAGATTTAAGATAAACAAACAAGTAGTACAAGCCGGTGCACCGTATATATATATGGTGTACGGAAAAACAAGAACCGTCAATATTTTTATTGTATTGATAGATTTGGAGTCCTTGAGCGTAAAGTCAACTTAAGTGTTGAAAGAATATTTTTACAATGAAGAGTTTGATCCT
>ENA-OQBT01001129-OQBT01001129.1-human-gut-metagenome-genome-assembly--contig:-NODE-1129-length-11758-cov-1.998023_pt1 | contig 11758 bp, 15 predicted proteins | sample MGYA00242749_ERZ504557 | MGnify/ENA primary metagenome ERZ504557 (study PRJEB26092, sample SAMD00036243) | human gut metagenome | host: Homo sapiens | study: EMG produced TPA metagenomics assembly of... | reverse complement strand
TTTCATTTTCTTGATTTTTTTCCATTTTTCCACATATATGATATCTCCTTATTTTTATCTGCTTTTCTACTTTTTCCATTCTCCTGTTTCTCCTCTTTTTCCAACTCTTTTTTCCATTTTTCCCCGTTTTTTCTATAAATAAAAGATGCTCTGACACTTTTCCACACATCATCTAGTATTTTTTCCCGAAAAAATCATGTGGATATCCCACAATATAGTGTTTGACCAAAATGTTATCCACAAGTTGTGGATAACTTGTGGATAACTATAAGGATAACCTGTGGATTCAATGTTTATAGACGATTTATCCACCCGTAAAATCCTTATTTTGGGGGATTTTCCACTGTCTATAAAGTTATCCACACTTATTTCCATTGCTTAAATATGGGTTTTGATGTAAAATATAGTGGAGAGATTGTCTACAAATTTCTTTTACTATGATACTTAGGAGTTAGAAGAATGAATATTGTTGAGGAAAATTGGGAAGAAATTATACAAAAATTAAAAATTGAACACAGTCTTACGGACGTTTCTTTCAAAACGTGGATTCTTCCACTGAGAGTATATAAAGTAACAAGTAATACTGTGTACATTCTTGTGAATTTAAAAGCAAGTATTGACTATATTAAAAACAAATACCTGCTGCCGTTTCAGGTATGTATTGCCGAAGTTGTCGGAAAAGAATATGAAGTAAAGTTTATCGCCGAAAATGAATTCGATCCGAAAGATTTTGAGGATAAAACCGCCACACCGAAATCAAAAGTAACTGTATCTCAGGCTGCAAACCTGAATCCCAAGTATACATTTGATACTTTTGTCGTTGGTGGAAACAACAATTTTGCACATGCTGCATCACTTGCAGTTGCAGAATCACCGGGTGAAGTCTATAATCCCCTCTTTTTATATGGAGGTGTCGGACTTGGAAAAACCCATCTTATGCACTCCATCGCTCACTTTATTTTAGAAAATGAGCCAGAGAAAAAAAGTATTATATGTAACAAGTGAAACGTTTACAAATGAACTGATCGAAGCAATTAAAAACGGAAAAACTGGCAATGAATCCGCAATGACTGCTTTTCGCGAAAAATACAGATCGATTGACGTCCTTTTAATAGATGATATCCAATTTATTATCGGAAAAGAAAGTACGCAGGAAGAATTCTTCCACACATTTAATCATCTTCACATATCCGGCAAGCAGATCATCATCTCCAGCGATAAGCCTCCAAAAGACATTGAAACACTGGAAGCTCGTCTCCGCTCCCGCTTTGAATGCGGCTTAGTCGCAGATATTTCCTCACCTGATTATGAAACACGAATGGCAATTCTCAGGAAAAAGGAAGAATTGGACGGACTGGACAAATACAATATTCCGGATGCTGTTATGCAGTACATTGCTTCTAATGTAAAGTCAAATATCCGTGAGCTTGAAGGCTCTTTAAACAAATTGATCGCATTATATAAGTTAAAAAATGCACCGATTGATATCAATTTGGCTGCGGAAGCGCTGAAAGATATCGTTTCACCAAATGAAAACAGACAAGTCACCCCGGAATTAATCCTGGATGTTGTCTCAGAACACTTTAATATTTCGATCGCTGACTTAAAAAGCGGCAAACGAAACGCTGAAATCGCAATTCCGCGTCAAATAGTTATGTATTTATGCCGTACTATGACCGATACTCCACTCAAAGCAATCGGTCTGACACTTGGTGGTCGTGATCATTCTACGATCAGCCATGGAGTTGACAAGGTTACTGCTGATATCAAGGCCAGTGATACCTTCAGCAACACCATTGATATTATTAAGAAAAAATTAAATCCAGTTTAGATTGTTATTTTTTTAACGGCTATTGTGGATTGATATGTGGAAAACTGTGGATAGATTGTTCGTTCATTGTGGATAATTTTTTCTGTGGAAAACTCGCTTAAGTTATCCCAATTTTGCGAACGTATTATCCTTTGTTTTTCCACATACTTTTCGAGCGTAAAAATCGCTCAACCATAGGGATTTTTAGGGTTATCCACATATCCACAGCCCCTACGGCGGTTACGGCGGATAACTTTCATATATTTACTCAAAGCAAATACCGAAAGGAGTTATACACATGAAAATCATTTGCACAAAATCAAATTTAGTCAAAGGTGTCAGTATTGTCTCCAAAGCAGTTCCTTCTAAAACAACCATGCCAATCTTAGAATGTATCTTAATTGATGCAACAACAGATACAATCAAATTGACAGCGAATGATATGGAACTTGGAATTGAAACTACGATTGAAGGAACCATTCTTCAAAAAGGAATCATTGCATTGGATGCCAAGATTTTTTCAGAAATCGTAAGAAAGCTTCCTGATAATGAAGTAATCATTGAAACAAATAGTAATTTACAGACACTGATCACCTGCGAAAAAGCGAAATTTAATATTTCCGGAAAATCAGGAGAAGATTTTTCTTATTTACCTTATATCGAAAAAAAGGATTGCATCACACTTTCTGAATTTACGCTCAAAGAAGTGATTCGTCAGACAATTTTTTCAATCTCTGATATGGACAGCAACAAACTGATGTCCGGTGAATTGTTTGAAGTAGATCAGAATATTCTGAAAGTGGTTTCCCTAGACGGACACCGTATTTCCATTAGAAAAATCGAATTAAAAGAATCTTATGAGCTAGAAAAGTTGTCGTTCCAGGAAAGACACTTCAGGAAATCAGTAAAATCCTTTCTGGTGAGACAGAAAGTGAAGTTACTATTTATTTTACAAATAATCATATCGTGTTTGAGTTCAGCAACACCGTTGTTGTGTCAAGATTGATCGAAGGAGAATATTTCCGTATCGACCAGATGCTCTCAAACGATTATGAGACAAAAGTGCGAATCAATAAAAAAGAACTGTTAAGCTGTATTGATCGTGCAACACTTCTTGTGAAAGAAGGAGATAAGAAGCCGATCATTATTAATATTACCGATGAGTCTATGCAGCTGAAGATCCAGTCACAGATTGGTTCTATGAATGAAGAGATCATGATTACCAAGGACGGAAAGGATCTGCTGATCGGATTTAATCCGAAGTTTTTGATCGATGCGCTGCGCGTGATCGATGATGAGGAGGTCAGCCTGTACTTCATGAATGCAAAAGCACCTTGCTTTATCAAAGATGAAGAACAAAGTTATATCTATCTGATCCTCCCGGTAAACTTCAATGCGGCTGCATAAATATGCAATAAAATAATGTATATTTATGCAGAAAAAACTACGAAACGTATTTTCAATGTGCGAGAGGACGAAGAAATGGAAATTATTAAATTAAGAGATGAGTACATTAAATTAGGACAGGCATTAAAAGCGGCAGGACTTGTAGAATCTGGTGTTGATGCGAAATTTGTTATTCAGGATGGATTGGTATCTGTCAATGGGGAAATAGAAGTGCAGCGTGGAAAGAAACTTTATGCTGGAGATGTTGTCTCTTTTGATGGACAGGAGATCCGAATTGAGAAATAATAAGGACAGTTGGTGCCGGTATGGTAATTAAGTCATTAAAATTAAAAAACTTTAGAAATTATGATTTTCTCAGCATCGAGTTTGACCATGCTACCAATATATTTTATGGCGACAATGCTCAGGGTAAGACAAATATTTTAGAGGCGGTCTATCTGACCGGGACAACGAAATCTCATAGAGGTACGAAAGATCGGGATTTGATTCAATTTGGAAATGAAGAGTCTCATATTGAGACGGTGATTGAGAAAGATGGGATCGAGTTTCAGGTGGATATGCATCTGAAGAAGAACAGTCCAAAGGGAATTGCGATCAATAAGATTCCAATCCGAAAGGCAAGTGAGTTGTTTGGACTTGTTCATCTTGTATTTTTCTCCCCGGAAGATCTGAATATTATCAAGAACGGACCTGCCGAGCGGAGAAGATTTATGGATCTGGAATTGTCCCAGCTTGATAAAGTCTATCTGAGTGATCTGGCAAATTATAACAGAATCATCAATCAGAGAAACCGTCTGTTAAAAGACTGTCAGAATCGTGCAGAATTTAAATGAGATGCTGGATTTATGGGATATGCAGCTGATTCAGTATGGCAGTCGGATCATGGAAAGACGGGAAAAATTTCTGGAAGAAGTAAATGAAATAATATCTGGAATTCATTATAAATTGACGGGAGGCCGAGAAACGATTACAATTTCATATGAAGAAAACATGCAGATGGAATTCGAGTCGGTTCTGAAAAAGAACAGGGAGCGGGATATTCGAATGAAAAGCACCTCAGCAAGGACCACACAGAGATGACATCTGTTTTTTGACAAAAGATATTGATATTCGTAAATTCGGTTCCCAGGGACAGCAGAGGACAGCAGCATTATCCTTGAAGCTTTCGGAGATAGAGATTGTCAGAAAGTTGATCAAGGATACGCCGGTTCTTTTGTTGGATGATGTCCTGTCAGAACTGGATAAGAACAGACAGAATTATTTATTAGACAGCATTCATGACATACAGACATTGATCACCTGCACTGGTGTCGATGAGTTTGTAAATCACCGCTTTTCGATAAATAAAATATTTCATGTAAGTAATGGAGTTGTAGTAAAGGAAAATTAGGAGGACTATAATGAGTACAGAATATGGTGCAGATCAGATTCAGATATTGGAAGACTGGAGGCCGTCAGAAAAAGACCTGGAATGTACATTGGGAGCACATCTTCCAGAGGGTTACATCATCTTGTATACGAAATTGTAGACAATGCGGTCGATGAAGCACTCGGCGGATATTGTGATACGATTTTTGTATCGATCAACAAAGATAATTCGATCACGGTTATTGACAATGGACGTGGAATTCCGGTTGGGATCAATCACAAAGCAGGACTTCCGGCGGTTGAGGTCGTATTTACCGTGCTGCATGCCGGAGGAAAATTCGGTGGCGGGGGATACAAGGTGTCCGGTGGACTTCACGGAGTGGGTGCCTCAGTAGTAAATGCCCTGTCAGTATGGCTGGAAGTAGAGATTTACAACGAGGGCAAGATTTACAAACAGCGCTATGAGCGCGGGAAATCTGCATATCAGCTGAAAGTGGTAGGAGAATGTGAAACGGACAAGACCGGAACGAAAGTTACATTCCTGCCGGATGCCGAGATTTTTGAAGAGACAGAGTTTGATTATAATATTTTGAAGCAGAGATTCCGTGAGATGGCATTTCTTACGAAAAATCTGAAGATTGTTTTAGCAGATGAGAGACCGGAAGAACGCATCGAGAAGACATTTCACTATGAAGGTGGAATCAAGGAATTTGTGCAGTATTTAAATAAAAGCAAGACTCCTCTTTATGAGCAGATTATTTACTGTGAGGGACAGAAAGACGGAGTTGCAGTAGAAGTGGCAATGCAACACAATGATTCCTATACAGACAATACATATGGGTTTGTAAATAATATCACTACACCGGAAGGCGGTACACATGTTGTCGGTTTCCGAAATGCACTTACAAGACTTTCAATGAGTATGCAAGAAAAATAAGCTGTTAAAAGATAGTGAGCCAAATCTTTCAGGAGAAGATATCAGAGAAGGTCTGACAGCAATTATCAGTGTTAAGATTCAGGATCCACAGTTTGAAGGACAGACGAAGCAAAAACTTGGAAACAGTGAGGCAAGAGGTGCTGTTGACAGTGTACTGAGTACACAGTTAGAGATTTTCCTTGAACAGAATCCGCAGGTTGCCAAAGTTGTCATCGAGAAGTCTGTTCTGGCACAGCGTGCGCGGGAAGCGCCAGAAAGGCAAGAGATCTTACAAGAAGAAAATCAGCCTTAGAGGGAATGTCACTTCCGGGAAAACTTGCAGATTGTTCAGAGAAGGATGCATCCAAATGTGAGATTTACATTGTAGAGGGAGATTCTGCGGGTGGATCGGCAAAGACTGCCAGAGACCGTGCAACTCAGGCAATTCTTCCGCTTCGAGGAAAGATTCTGAATGTAGAGAAAGCAAGACTAGATAAAATCTATGCAAATGCAGAAATCAAAGCGATGATCACAGCCTTTGGAACGGGAATTCACGAGGATTTTGATATTTCAAAACTGCGATATCATAAGATTATTATCATGACCGATGCCGACGTGGACGGCGCTCATATCAGTACGCTTCTTCTGACATTTTTATATCGGTTTATGCCGGAACTGATCAAACAAGGATACGTTTATCTGGCGCAGCCTCCGCTCTATAAGTTGGAGAAAAACAAAAAAGTATGGTATGCTTACAGTGATGAAGAATTAAATAAGATTCTTCAGGAAGTTGGAAGAGATGGAAATAATAAGATTCAGCGTTACAAAGGTCTTGGAGAGATGGATGCGGAGCAGCTTTGGGAGACAACAATGGATCCGGAGCACCGCGTGCTTCTGCGTGTGACAATGGATGAGGAATCTTCATCCGAATTAGACCTTACTTTTACGACACTTATGGGAGATAAAGTAGAGCCTAGACGAGAGTTTATCGAGGAGAATGCAAAATACGTGCAAAATCTAGATATTTAAAGGTTTTTACAGCGTTGATGAAAATGTATTTCAAGTAAGGAGAAGACAATGGAAGATAATATTTTTGATAAAGTTCATGAGGTTGACCTGAAAAAGACGATGGAAGACTCTTATATTGATTATGCAATGAGCGTTATTGCCTCCCGTGCACTTCCGGATGTCAGAGATGGTCTGAAGCCGGTACAGAGAAGAATCCTCTATTCCATGATTGAACTGAACAATGGACCGGATAAGCGCATCGTAAGTGTGCCCGTATCGTCGGAGATACGATGGGTAAATATCATCCGCATGGAGATAGTTCGATTTATGGAGCGCTTGGTCAATATGGCGCAGGAGTGGTCTACAAGATATCCGCTTGTGGATGGTCATGGAAACTTCGGTTCAGTCGATGGAGATGGCGCGGCTGCCATGCGTTATACAGAGGCCAGATTAAGCAGAATTTCTATGGAACTGACAGCTGATATCAATAAAGACACCGTAGATTTCACACCAAACTTTGATGAGACGGAAAAAGAGCCGGCGGTACTTCCGGCAGATTTCCAAATCTACTGGTCAATGGTACGTCAGGAATTGCGGTTGGAATGGCCACGAATATTCCACCGCATAATCTAAGAGAAGTCATTGCAGCAGTGGTAAAGATTATTGATGACCAGATAGAAGAAAGCGGCGAGACGAGCATAGAAGATATTTTGCAAATCGTCAAAGGGCCGGATTTCCCAACTGGAGCAATGATCCTTGGAACGAGAGGAATCGAGGAGGCATACCGCACCGGAAGAGGAAAGATCCGTGTACGTGCAGTGACGGATATTGAGCCGATGGCAAATGGAAAGAGCCGTATCGTTGTCACAGAATTACCATATATGGTGAATAAGGCTCGTCTGATCGAGAAGATTGCAGAGCTTGTACGCGATAAGAAGATTGACGGAATTACAGATTTAAGTGATCAGTCTAACCGAGAAGGTATGCGTATCTGTATCGAGCTACGCCGGGATGTCAATGCAAATGTTGTTCTGAATCAGCTGTACAAACATACACAATTGCAGGATACGTTTGGTGTGATCATGCTGGCACTGGTCAACAACGAGCCGAAAGTCATGAACATTCTTGAGATGCTGAACTATTATCTCAGACATCAGGAAGAGGTCGTGACAAGACGTACGAAATATGAACTCAATAAGGCAGAAGAGCGCGCGCATATTTTGGAAGGCTTGCTGATCGCCCTTGATAATATTGATGAGGTTATCAGAATTATTCGTAATTCCAAGAATGCACAGGCTGCTAAAGAAGGACTGATCGAAGCATTCCAGCTGACAGATGTACAAGCACAGGCAATTGTAGATATGCGTCTGCGTGCACTGACCGGTCTGGAACGGGAAAAGCTTGAAAATGAATATAAGGAGCTCATGGAGCGCATTGGAGAATTGAGAGCAATCCTTGCAGACAGAAAACTTCTTTTAGGTGTGATCAAGGAAGAAATTCTTGTGATCAGTGGAAAATATGGGGATGACAGAAGAACTTCCATTGGTTTTGATGAGTTAGATCTTTCTACAGAAGACCTGATTCCGGAGCAGGATGTTGTGATCACAATGACAAAGCTTGGTTATATCAAGCGGATGACAACAGATACCTTCAAGAGTCAGAACCGCGGCGGTAAAGGAATCAAGGGAATGCAGACCATTGAAGAAGATTATGTAGAGGAATTATTTATGACCTCGACACATAACTATATCATGTTCTTTACCAATACCGGACGAGTATACCGGATGAAAGGCTATGAGATTCCGGAGGCTGGAAGAACTGCAAGAGGAACTGCGATCATCAATTTATTGCAGCTCATGCCGGATGAAAAGATTACTGCGATGATTCCGATCCGTGAATATGAAGACGGGAAATATCTGTTTATGGCGACGAAAAAAGGTCTTGTGAAGAAGACGCCAATTACAGATTATGCAAATGTCAGAAAGACAGGGCTTGCTGCGATCACACTTCGTGAAGATGATGAGCTGATTGAAGTAAAGATCACAGACAATGAAAAAGATATCATCATGGTAACAAAATACGGTCAGTGTATCCGTTTCAAAGAGCAGGATGTAAGATCAACGGGAAGAACTTCTATGGGTGTACGAGGAATGAACCTGAGCGATCGCGATGAAGTGATCGGAATGCAGTTACATACCCAGGGAGATTACCTTCTGATCGCTTCTGAAAAGGGAATGGGAAAACGTACTGCAATTGAAGAGTTCACCTGTCAGAATCGTGGCGGAAAAGGTGTGAAGTGCTATAAGATCACGGAGAAAACCGGAAATGTGATCGGAGTTAAAGCAGTAAACGAAGACAATGAAATTATGATCATCAATACAGAGGGAATTGTAATTCGAATGGAATGTGCAGGAATTTCTATTCTTGGTCGTGTTGCATCGGGAGTGAAACTGATCAACCTTGACTCCAATACAAAAGTTGCCAGCATTGCAAAAGTGAGAGAAACTGTCGCAGAAGAAAATGCAGAAGAAAAGGCTGAAGTAGAAGAAGCAGGTTCAGAAGAAAGTCTTGAATTAGAAACAAATTAAGAAAAATGATGGAATCAGATATCCTATGTCACAAATAGAGTGCATCTGCATATGCTGAAACAAGGCAGAACAAGGAAGCATGTAGGAGGTAACAAGCTATGGTTCAGTTTATGAATGAGACAGCAGATGCATATGCACAGATACGAGGAGATGTCGGACATTCTAAGATCAAGGGAAATATTTATTTCTTTGAAATGTACGGGGGAACACTGGTTGTGGCAGAAGTGGAAGGTCTTCCAAATGCAGAAAATGCTCCAAACGCAAATTTCTACGGATTCCATATTCATGAAGGAGCATTATGTACAGGAGATGAAGATGATCCATTTGCTCAGACAAAGGGACATTATAATCCGGAAAATACAGTACATCCAGGGCATGCGGGGGATTTTCCTCCATTGCTTGCAAATGAGGGGCTTGCATGGAGCGCCTTTTACACAGACCGGTTTTACCCGGAAGAAGTGATCGGAAGAACAGTTGTCATCCATGGGATGGCAGATGATTTCCGGACACAGTCATCAGGAAATTCCGGAAGTAAGATCGCATGCGGAGAGATTGTATCGGAATAGTCGATTCTAGAAAGAGAATATTGGGAAAAAGAGAAGGAATATCTGGATACAGGTATTCCTTTTCTTTGTGAATGTATACTATAATCTTAGATAGATGAAAAATTTCAGAAGATTCAGATCAATGAGGAGGTCCCTATGATTCGAACAATAGATGTCAGTGAGATTACAAAAAATGTAAAAGAAATGTGTATTGAAGCTAATTATTATCTTTCAGATGATATGAAGAATGCATTGCAGACGGCAGTGAGAACAGAAGAGTCTCCACTTGGCAGACAGATTTTAGAACAGCTTCAGGAAAATCTGGAGATTGCAGCAACAGATATGATTCCAATCTGCCAGGATACCGGAATGGCAGTTGTATTTTAGAGATTGGACAAGAGGTACATCTGACCGGGGGAAATCTGGAAGAGGCTGTCAATGCGGGGGTACGTCAGGGGTATGTGGAAGGATATTTGAGAAAATCTGTGGTAAAGGATCCGATTCTGAGAGAAAATACAAAGGATAACACCCCGGCAGTTATTCATTATAAAATTGTTTCTGGTGATCAAGTGAAGATCAAAGTGGCGCCGAAGGGATTCGGAAGTGAAAACATGAGTAAAGTTATGATGTTGAAGCCGGCAGATGGATTGGAAGGGGTAAAGCAAGCGATTCTCAATACAGTGGCAGAGGCAGGACCAAATGCGTGCCCACCAATGGTAGTCGGTGTTGGAATCGGAGGTACTTTTGAAAAATGTGCGCTGATGGCAAAGGAAGCATTGACAAGGGAGGTTGGCGTCCATTCGGAAATCCCATATGTGAAAGAATTAGAAGAAGAAATGCTGCAGAAGATCAACCAGCTTGGCATTGGACCGGGAGGATTGGGAGGCGTGATGACCGCTCTTGCAGTTAATGTCAACACATATCCGACTCACATTGCAGGGCTTCCAGTGGCGGTGAATATCTGTTGCCATGTGAACAGACATATTGTGAGAGTGTTATAGCAAGGAGAGAAAGGGAGGCAGTGCAGATGGAAAAACATATGACGGTACCAGCAGGAAAAGATCAGCTTTGCCAATTAAAAGCGGGAGATTATGTATATTTGACGGGAACAATCTATACGGCAAGGGATGCTGCGCATAAAAGAATGAATGAAAGCCTTGATCAAGGTGAGAAGCTGCCAGTGAAACTGGAAGAGCAGGTGATTTATTATATGGGACCATCTCCGGCAAGAGAAGGAAGACCAATCGGTTCAGCAGGACCAACAACTGCAAGCAGAATGGATAAGTATGCGCCGCGGCTGTTAGATCTGGGTCTGGGGGCAATGATTGGAAAGGGAAAGCGGACACAGGAAGTGATTGATGCGATTATAAGAAACGAGTCTGTCTATTTTGCGGCAGTAGGAGGTGCAGGAGCACTGTTATCTAAATGTATTAAACGCTCAGAAGTAGTTGCCTATGATGACCTTGGAGCAGAAGCAATCCGCCGATTGGAAATTGAAAACTTTCCTGTGATCGTCGATAATCGACAAAGATGGAAATAATCTCTATGAGACAGCAATTGAAAAATACAGAAAGAGAATAGAGGAAAATTAAATGAAACGTATTTTATTAATGGTCTTTAAAAATATTTTGCTGGTTCCTGTTATGTGGTGTAAATTATGCTATTATGCGGGACATGTAGAAAAATATACAGAGCAGCAAATTTACAAAATGCTCACCTTCATCGTACTTCGTGCCAATAAAGGCGGAAGAGTGACGATCGATGTACATGGAAAAGAGAATATACCGGAGAAAGATGGGTTTATGTTCTTTCCAAATCATCAGGGAATGTATGATGTACTTGCAATTGTAGAGGCATGTTCACATCCATTTTCAGTTGTAGCAAAAAAAGAGGTAGAAAATGTACAGTTTTTGAAACAGGTTTTCAAATGCATGAAAGCATATACAATGGACCGGAGTGATGTCAGACAGGCAATGAAAGTGATTACTGCAGTGAGCAAAGAAGTAGAAAATGGAAGGAACTATTTGATTTTTCCGGAAGGAACGAGGTCAAAAAATGGAAATCATGTTCAAGAATTTAAGGGCGGAAGCTTTAAAGCAGCGACAAAAGCAAAATG
>ENA-OQBT01001127-OQBT01001127.1-human-gut-metagenome-genome-assembly--contig:-NODE-1127-length-11767-cov-4.358763_pt1 | contig 11767 bp, 17 predicted proteins | sample MGYA00242749_ERZ504557 | MGnify/ENA primary metagenome ERZ504557 (study PRJEB26092, sample SAMD00036243) | human gut metagenome | host: Homo sapiens | study: EMG produced TPA metagenomics assembly of... | reverse complement strand
GAGTTTGATGAAAATGATGCACATGATGTGAAGTTATTGTGTGAGACACTTCATATCGAAATTCCAAATGAGTATAGATAACTGCAAATAACAGTTTGTAGGGGAGTTCTGATACTCCCCTATAAAAATGGCTATTTATCAACTGTTTGTTGTGACATAGCCTTATATTTAAAGCCATCTGCTAACCACTAGCCGCTAACCACTAATCACTTAAAAAGCTTGTCGCACATGCGGCAAGCTTTTTTACTATGCCCTGTCTCAATATAATATTTTTGCCATAAAACTGTTGCATTTAGCAACAATATGACACTTTTATACGCGTTGCAAAACGAGGCTATAATGGCATAATAGACCCATCTATTTGTAATTCCCTCTATTTGGCACGAATATTTCATATATCTTATTATGAAATATATTCAAAGAGAGGGGCTATCCTATGAATAAAATCTTTAAAGTTATTTGGAGCAAAGCAAGAAATTGTTATGTCGTCGTCTCAGAATTGGCCAAGAGCCATGACGATGGCCATGTACGCCGCAGCCGCAGCGGAGTCTGTCGTAAAGCAGCTGTTCTGGCAGCCTGGGTTCTTACCATGGGCGTCAGTGGCGAGGCATTGGCGGCGGATATGCCACAAACTTATACTGAAAATTGGGTTACATATACACTCGTTAGTTCTTCGCAATTAACAGGAATTTATTATAATAATGATCAAAAAAAATATGCGGTCGTGCAGTATAGTGATGACACCTATAAGGTTAAAACAAAGGTTACCATCGAAGAAGGCAAAACTGGTGCACATAGCTATAGCGTAAATTCCTCTGAAAATAGTGATTCCAATTATAACAATAAAGGCGCAACAGGTGATCAATCTCTTGCTGCAGGTGTAAATGCTAGCGCCAAGCGGACTGACGCTGTCGCTTTAGGAACTGGAGCTGCGGCTAATGGTGAACGCTCTATTGCTATTGGCAGTGGTGCAAATACAAAAGATGAAGATGCCCAAAAAGATAACATTGCTATCGGTACCAAGGCATATGCTGGTGGAGATAGCTCTGTAGTCATCGGTAATGGAGCAAAAACAAAAGACCAGGCACAGAACACCATTGTGTTAGGTAAAAATGCAAATGGGGATGGCAGCGAAAATATCGTCCTTGGTACAGAGGCGAAAGCTACGAATAGCTATTCTATTGCTATAGGTGCTGGAGCACAGGCGAATAATGATGGAGACGAAGGTTCTGTTGCAATAGGACATGGTGCAAATACTAATTCCAGAAGTGTAGCTATTGGTGCAAAAGCATCTGTCACTAATGATGAGTCTGTGGCTATCGGTCATAACGCAAGTGTGCCGACTCAATATAGCGTAGCAATAGGTTCCAATGCTAAAACTAGTGGCAACACGTATGGAACTGCAATTGGCTACTCCGCAGAATCTACTAATCAGTATGCGACCGCTTTAGGTGCTAATGCTAAGGCCAACCATATCTACGATGTTGCATTGGGGGATAGTTCTGTCGCAAATGGTGCTACAGAAAATGATAATGTGAAATATATTACGATTAATGGCGTTCAACATCAATTTAGCAATGCCGTGTCTCAACATGCAGTTAGCGTTGGTAATGAAAATCTAACTCGGCAGATTAAGCGTGTAGCTAATGGTGAAGTCTCACCCCAATCTACAGATGCCATTAATGGCAGCCAGCTTTATGCTATAGCACAAGCAATCACGAATAATACTAGCGGTGGGGGTACTACTGATGGCGTGCATTACTACAGCGTGAACTCCAGAAATCAAAATGAAAATTCTAACTATACAAACCATGGCGCTATTGGTACGGATGCCATGGCAGCGGGTGTCAGTGCAAAAGCTACTGGCGTAAATTCTATGGCAGTAGGTAAGGGTGCACAGGCTTTGGCAAACAGTGCTGTGGCTATAGGCGATGGTGCCAAAGCAGAAGGTGTGGGTGCCACGGTCATCGGCCAGTATGCCAGCGCCACCGGGGACTATGCTACGGCCTTCGGGGGCGAACAGACGGATACCACGGCAGCCGCTGCGAACAATATGGCCAGCGGGAAGAATGCGGTTGCCTTTGGGGAACGGACTACGGCCAGCGGCAACAATTCTACGGCTTTCGGCCAGGAAACCACGGCTTCTGAAAAGCGGGCCACCGCCTTTGGCCAGCGGACCCAGGCGACCAACTCCAATGCCACGGCTTTTGGTATCGATACCCTGGCTTCCGGGCAGAACGCTACGGCCTTCGGCAATTTGACCAAGGCAACTGCAATTGGGGCGACAGCCTTTGGCAACAAGAACAAGGCAACAGGGCAGAACGCTACGGCCTGGGGCGGCGGAGATAAAACCGTCGACAATGGAGATGGGACCACGTCTAAAATCGGCACTGTAGCCAGCGGCACCTATGCCACGGCTTTTGGGGAACGGACGGCTGCCAGCGGAGAAAGCGCCACTGCTTTTGGCAGTGATTCTACGGCCAGCGGGAAAAATGCCCTGGCCTTTGGGGAAAACTCCACTGCTGCAGGAGAAAATTCTGTAGCAGCTTTGGGCGGTACCACAGCCCAGAACGCAGCGAATGCGGCTGCCATCGGCAAGGATGCCCAGCCAAACTGGCAGACAGTGTGGCTCTGGGCAGCGGATCTGTAGCCGACCGGCAGAGCGGTACCAAAGGGTATGATGCAGCCACCGGGGCAGAATCCACTCAAACATCTGCCACCTGGGTCGCCAACGCTAATGCCATTGCTGTGGGCAACGGCAGCAACCTGACCCGGCAGATCACCGGGGTGGCAGCCGGTCCCAGGATACGGATGCGGTGAACCTGGCCCAGCTGAAGGAAGTGGGCAAACTAGCAAAGAAACACACCACCGTTTCCGTAGGGAACAATAAAGCTGACGCTGATGATTTCTTGGTCAAAGGCGGCAACCTGGAACTGAAGCGACATACCACCGACGGTCAGGCCAATTACGACGTGGCCCTGAGCAAGGATGTGGTCCTGGGCAAAGAGGGCAGCCTTAAAGCTGGGAATACAACCATCAACAACGATGGAGTAGAAACCAACAAGGTGAAAGTCGGTGATATTACCATTACGGATCAGGCATCAACGGCGGAACCAAGCAGATCACCAACATCGCTAGCGGCATCGACGGCAAGCAGTATACCGATGCCAAGGACAACAATGCGGCCAGCATCGGCGATGTGAAGGAAATCGCCGGAGACGAAGCCGGTAAGGCGGCTGATGCGGTCAAGTCCAAGAGCGGCAAGAACATCACCGTGAAAGACGACCACACGGTCAATCTGAATGACAACATTACCCTCGGTGATGAAACGGATGCATCCAAACAGGTTTCCATCGACGGCAACGGCGCCAAAGTCACGGCGGGGGACGGAGCCAATAAGGTCACCGTGGACGGTTCCAAAGGCCAGGTGACCATCGGTACTGGTGATAACGCTATGATTCTGGGCAAACAGGCTAATACGGCTGGTGATAGTAACCCTGAAAAAGGGAACTACCTGAACGGACTGGACAACAAGAAATGGGATGGCAAGAACATCCAGAACGGCCGGGCTGCTACGGAAGACCAGCTGAAGACCGTCAGCGATAAGGTCAACAGCGGACGCGTATTCCAGGGCGATGATGAGAAAGATGTCAAAGTAGGCATGGGCGATACCCTGAAAATCCAGGGCGGCGTCAAAGCGGAAGATGTCAGCAAAGAAAACAATATTGGCATCGTCAAAGGTGTTGATGATACGCTGAACATCCGTTTGGCTAAAGACCTCAAAGGTCTGGACAGTGTGACTACGGGCAACACGACTATGGACAACGGTGGCCTTACCATCAAGACTGGCGACAGCAGCCATCAGGACATTACCATCCAGCAGGGCGCTGTCAACATGGGCGGCAACAAGATTGAAGGCGTTGCACCGGGCAAGGTCAGCAGGATTCGACCGATGCGTCAATGGCAGCCAGCTCTGGCAGCGCGACCAGGCTATCAATGGCCTCAGCGGTTCGGTCAATAAATTGGGCAACCGCATCAATCGTGTCGGTGCCGGCGCCGCTGCTTTAGCGGCTCTCCATCCGCTTGATTTCGATCCGGATGATAAGTGGGACTTCGCCGCTGCTACGGCAATTACCGTGGCGCCAATGCGGCCGCTGTCGGTGCTTACTACCGTCCCAATGAAGACACCATGTTCAGTGTCGGCGGTTCCTTCGGCGGCGGGGAAAACATGGTCAATGCCGGCGTCAGCATTAAGCTCGGCCAGGGTAACCATGTTTCCACGTCCCGCGTAGCCATGGCCAAGGAAATCAAGGACCTGCGCCAGAATGTGGCCAACTTGAACGCCATCGTCAACCGTCAGAGTGCCCTCATTTGACAAATTGACGGGTACCAACGCCGGTATGATCAAGGATAAGGGAAATGATTTGTTCCCCGATGTTCCGGCCAACCACTGGCTTATGAATACGTCACCAAACTGAAACACGCCGGTATCCTGACGGGCTATCCCGACGGGAACTTCGATGGTGACCGCATGATGACGCGCTATGAATTTGCCGCCATCGTGTATCGGGCCATCATGGCCGGTGCCGCTTCCAACCCGGCTTTGAATCAGGATGGGACGCTGGATAAATTAGCTAACGAATTTTCATCGGAAATGAAATACATCCGCATCGACAAGATTCAGAAAGACCGCGATGGCAAACCGACCATCGAACGGGTCCGCGTCATTTCCGATGCTAAATAAAAAGGGGGACTATTATGGCTTCACAAATTGGAGTATCTTTTCGTATCAATAAGGAGTTGAAAGAAGACTTTGAAGCCTTCTGTGATTCCGTTGGACTGAGCATGTCTACAGCGATTATCTTGTTCATCAAGACCGCTGTCCGGGAACAACGGATTCCCTTTGAAGTAAAGGCTCCAGGTCAGAATGATATGAGACATTAAATCATGAAAAAGCTAGCACTCGATGAGTCAAATCATCCGGTGCTGGCTTTTTTGTGTTTTCTTCTCAGTTATTGTATAATATACGTATTCAATACAAAATATAAATCAAATATTGAATTAATACTACGTTCAATATTGCTGGAGACCGTTTTTAAAATATAAAGGAGCAGGTATGAATGACGAGAGATTTTACGTGGAGGGGGTAAATAGAAACTTAAAAGTTTCTGTTATCATGCCGAATGGGGCTGTCTATGACATGGTCCAGCAGATGACACGGGTATCCCGACGGATTGAACCCTCACAGGTTATCCTCATTAACGGGGCGCGTAAAGGGGCCAAGCTTCAGATTGCAGAAGCCGTCCGTTCGGAAGTGGTCGCTTTTTTTTGCCTGGGAACCGATGGCGACGAAGCTGGCGGCTTCCTATCCTCAGGTACAGGTCTATGTGATTCAGCCTAGTGTCCTGGATCTGTTGAGGTGTATTTATTTTGCCCCTAAAGGCGGGAAACTAGGAGCTATCATCCCCTTTGCCCTCCGCGATTACTATGATGACTTGGAAGATGCGTTGCAGGTCATGGATGTCTCTTTTTATCGCTTGGCGCCGGCATGTGATGAACGGGAATTGCGGGACCTTATCCGGCGGGCCGCGTCCCAAGGGGTTACGGATCTTATCGGGACCTTTGATACCAATGTCTGGGAGCTTTTGAAGAATCAGCCCTGGCCCGGTAATGTACGGCAGTTGGCCATATCATCGAACGACTGGTGCTGGTCGTCAAGAATCAGACGATTCAGGTAAAAGACGTCTTGCGTGTCATGCCTCGGGATGTTGTTGCTGAGGAACGGGGAAAACTTGACGAAGAAGGCCATCTCAGGGGGTGCACCTATGAAATGATTGAAAAAATGAGCCGTGAAGGCAAAAGCGGTGCCCAAATCGCCAAAGCACTCGGTATCGGCCAATCCACCGTCTACCGCATCAAACGGAGACACGAGGACCAGTGAACGCAGGCCGCAGATGGCGGGCCGCCTTGGACAGGTCGGCCCCTACATATCGCATACAGGCGATGAGTGGGAAGGCCGTTTACCGAATATAACCACATGGCTAACGGTCTTGTGCGTAGGGGACGCCCAAAGGGCGTCCCGCCGTGACATGTGGTGATAATCGTGTCAATACGGATGAGAAATCATATTGCCCCGACTTGGGGCTTTTTTTTACGAGTCAGAGGTCACTCGAGGCGACCGGCGACCGGCGGGCCGTCAGTCTCAAAAATTCGATGAACGATGAACGACCTACGATGAACAGGGTCACTAGGCCCTAAAAAGCCCTTCACATAGGCGGCCTATATATGGTATTATATACTGTAAACCCTAAATTATGATTTTTGTGAAAAACGGAGAGATTACATGGATTTTCAGAGCAATCGATTTTATCATATTATTTCTTATGGCTGTCAGGCGAATATGTCTGACAGTGAGCATTATGCCGGGCAGTTAGAAGAGCTGGGCTACCATCATACGGAGGATTTAGATACAGCCGATGTCATCCTCATCAATACGTGTTGTGTCCGTGAGACGGCGGAAGACAAGACGCTGGGGAAGATTGGCGAACTCAAGCACTTGAAGACGCAGAATCCCGATTTGATCATTGCCGTCACGGGTTGCATGGCCCAGGAATGGCAGGATAAGCTCTTTAAACGGGCGCCTCATATCGACTTGGTCATTGGGACGCACAATATCCACAAGCTCATCGAGCTCATCCAGGAACGGCGCAGCAAGGCCGACCATTATATGGCTGCGACATGAGCTGCCGGCCTTCCACGATATGCCGGTCAAGCGTTTCCAGAAGTTCTTTGCCTGGATTCCCATCATGAACGGCTGTAACAAATTCTGCACGTACTGTATCGTGCCTTATGTCCGGGGCCGCGAAGTGAGCCGTCCTATCGAGGCCATTGTGGAAGAAATCAAGAAGGTCGCCGCTGAAGGCTACAAGGAAATCACCTTGCTCGGTCAGAACGTCAATTCGTATGGCCTGGACCTCAAAGACGGCACGGATTTTTCCAAGCTCGTCGCCGCTGTCGATGATATCGACGGCATCGAACGGGTGCGCTACATGACCAGCCATCCCAAGGACATGACCTTTGCCATGATCGACGCCATTGCCGACAGCCAGAAGGTCGTCAACCACATGCATCTGCCTATCCAGTGCGGCTCCAATGAGCTTTTGAAGAAGATGAACCGCGGTTACACGGTGGAACATTACTTGGAACTCGTCGAGTATGCCCGCAAGCGCATACCCGACTTAGTCCTGACGACGGACATCATCGTCGGCTTTCCTGGCGAAACGGAAGCCATGTTTGAAGATACGCTGAACCTGCTCAAACGCGTCCAGTACGATATGGCTTATACGTTCATTTATTCGCCGCGGACAGGGACACCGGCGGCCAAGATGGAAGACCAGATCCCGCAGGAAGAAAAGAGCCGTCGCCTTCAGCGCCTGATGGAAGTACAGAACGTCTATAGTTTAGCCAAGAATAAAGAAATGGAAGACCATGTCTATGATGTCATCGTCGAAGGACCGACTAAGAATGATGCCAATCACTGGTTTGGCCGGACGACGGGTAACAAGATGATCATTTGGGAAAATGACGGCTCCGTCGCTATCGGTGATACCGTGCCGGTCCAGGTCGACAAGGGCCAGACATGGTCCTCAAAGGTCACTTAGTGCACTAAAGGAAGGTGAGACTTTGGCAGGAAAAAAATTAACGCCTATGATGCAGCAGTACATGGAAGTCAAAGAGCAGTGCCAGGATAAAATCCTCTTTTTCCGCTCGGCGACTTTTATGAAATGTTTTTTGACGATGCCCTGACGGCGTCGCGCGAACTGGACCTGACCTTGACGGGCCGGGCTGGCGGCAATAAGGAAAAAGTTCCTATGTGCGGCGTGCCCTTTCATTCGGCCGATACCTATATTGAACGGCTGGTCCACAAAGGCTATAAGGTCGCTATCTGCGAACAGATGGAGGACCCGAAGCTGGCGAAAGGCTTGGTCAAGCGCAAGATCATCAAGGTCATTACACCAGGGACGATTACCCTAGAAAATGCCGTAGCGTCGAAGCAGAACAATTACATCGGCTGCCTGAATGAAAAAGAAGGCATCCTTTCTATGGCCCTTATGGACGTCACGACCGGCGAATGTCTGTGGGCTGACTGCGCTGCGTCGGTCATGGAAGACTCCTTGTTCGATATCCTTGCCGTCTACGAACCGAGTGAACTTATTTACGCCCATATGGGGAAGGATATGGACGCTGTCCGCGAATACTTGCGAAGCCATTTGGCGCAATGTACGGTCACGGAATTTCCTGCTGATGACAACGTCGATTATAGCGAACAGGCCCGGTCCTATTTCCCGCCCGAAGATTTTGCGGCTGCCACAGCGGCTGGCGACTGCATCGGCATGCTCCTGGCCTATGTCAGCGACGTCATGCAGTCCGATATTTCTCACATCAATTCCCTGGAACACATCGACAATGACCGGCGCCTGGTCGTCGATGCGGCCAGCCTGCGCCACCTGGAAATCACGCAGAACGTCCGCGACGGCGCCGCCGGGGGACGCTCCTCGATGTCTTGGACAAGACCCAGACGGCTATGGGCGGGCGGCTCCTGCGCAAGTGGTTGGAAGCGCCGCTTATCCGCATTGCCGATATTACGCGCCGCCAAGATGCGGTAGAAGACTTCGTCCTCCACGAAATCATGCGCCAAGATACAGCCGACGTGCTGAACCGTATTTACGACTTTGAACGCATCCTGACCCGTATCGAAACGGGAACGGTAAGCCCGAAAGACTTAGTGGCCCTGCGGGAATCACTGGCCGTCATTCCGCAGCTCAAAAAACGTCTTGGCCGGGGCCAGCGCCGACCTCCTGCACAACCTCAATGACCGCTTGCAGACCCATGACGACGTGTATGACCTGCTCTGCCGGGGCATCAAGGACGAACCGGGATTGGTCATCCGCAACGGCGGCGTCATCCGCGATGCTTTTCGCCGGAACTCGATGAAATCCGTTCCATTGCGGCCAACAGCCATGCTTTTTTGCAGGAACTGGAAGAAAAGGAAAAGGAAAAGACCGGCATTAAGATGAAAATCGGCTATACCAAAGTCTTTGGCTATTACTTCGAGATTTCCCATGCCAATACTAAGCCCATTCCCGATTATTACGTACGCAAGCAGACCCTGGTCAATGCCGAACGCTATATCACGCCGGAATTGAAGGAGTTTGAAGTCAAAGTCCTGACCAGCCAGGAACGGATGCTGGCTTTGGAATACAAGCTTTTCGGCGACATCCGCCGTCAGATCCAGGGACATATCCCGGCCATGCAGGCAACGGCCCGGGCCATTGCCCGCATCGACTGCCTGTACAGTCTGGCCTGTGCGGCTTATGACAACCGCTACGTCCGTCCCAGCCTCAACACGAAGGCGACGATTTCCATCAAGGACGGTCGTCATCCCATTATTGAAAAGTATTTGAAAGATGAATTGTTCGTGCCTAACGACGTCACTTTGAACCACGAAGACCATGAAATCCTGGTCATTACCGGACCGAATATGGCCGGTAAGTCGACGTATATGCGTCAAGTCGCCGTGTTGGTCCTCATGGCTCAAGTTGGCTCCTTCATTCCGGCCAAGGAAGGTCTATTTGCCCAGTAGACCGCATCTTTACCCGCATCGGTGCCAGCATGATATCCTCACCGGTCAGAGTACGTTCATGATGGAAATGAAGGAAGTGTCGTATATCCTGAAACATGCGACTAGCCGCAGCCTGCTCATCCTCGACGAAATCGGCCGCGGGACGAGCACCTTCGACGGCATGTCCATCGCTAGGGCCGTCATCGAATACTGCCTGAAGCATATCCACGCCTTGACGCTGTTTGCGACGCATTATCACGAACTCATCGCCATGGCCGACGATTCGCCGAAAATCAAGAATTATACGGTCGCCGTCAAGAACGGGGCAAGAACATCAAGTTCCTGCGGCGCATCATTCCCGGCGGCGCGACCGCAGCTACGGCCTGCACGTGGCGCGCCTGGCCGGCTTGCCGGAAAGCCTGCTCAAGCGGGCCGACGTCATTCTGGAAGATTTGGAAAAAAACGGCGGCGCTCCCGTCCCGGCCAAGGCGCTGTGAACCCTGCGCCGTCACCGATGGGGGACAGTCTCTTTTCCAGTCCCGTCATCGATAAGCTGCTCAGTGTCGATGTTAGCAGTATGACGCCGATTGAAGCGATTTCTTTCTTATATAATCTGCAAAAAGATGCCAAAGAAGGAAGTGGAATCCAGTGAGTTCAATCATTCATGTCTTAGATGAAGCGACGCGCAATAAGATTGCTGCCGGCGAAGTCGTTGAACGGCCGGCGTCGTGCATCAAGGAATTGGTAGAAAATGCCATTGATGCCGGTGCCCATGCCATTGAAGTGGAAATCGCCGATGGCGGCCAGTCCTATATGCGGGTCACTGACGACGGCTGCGGCATGAGCCCGGAAGATGCCCGTAAATGCATCATCCGTCATGGCACGAGCAAAATCAGTTCTGTCGAAGATATCTTTGCCATCACGTCTCTGGGTTTCCGCGGCGAAGCATGCCCAGTATTGCTGCCGTATCGCACATGCAGATTACGACGCGCCAGGCTGACGACGATTTTGCCACGCACCTCATCCTCGATGGGGCGAAATTACAGCAGAAGACCAGGCCGGTGCACCGGTCGGGACGACGATGGAAGTAAGCGACCTCTTTTACAATACGCCAGCGCGGCGCAAGTTCCTCAAGAGCGAACGGACAGAAAGTTCTAAAATCTCTGAAATGGTGACTAAACTGGCTCTAGCCAATCCGGCTATTGCCTTTACCTTTACCAATAATGGCCGGACGACGATGAAGACCGGCGGTACAGGGGACCTGCGGGAAACGATTGCCAATATCTACGGGGCCAACGTCGCCCGCGATGTCTTTGCCATTTCTGCCGACCAGGACGGCATCAGCCTGGAAGGCTATGTAGCAAGCCGTCGGTCTTAAAGAGCAACCGCAACTGGCAGACGTGTATCGTCAATCACCGCATTGTCCATAATCCTTTGATGTTCAAGGCCATCGACAATGCCTATCACGCCATGCTGCCGAAATCGGGCTATCCCTTTGCCATGCTCCATCTCCATGTCGACCCGGCGACGATCGACGTCAACGTCCATCCGGCCAAGACGGAAATCAAGTTTTCTGATGAACAAGCTGTCTACCGAGCCATCTACCACAGTATCGTCACGGCCCTGGTGGCCCAGGAAAAACCGGAGGCCATCGCCAAGACCATCGGTGTCGATGTAGGGGCCGTCCCAAAGGGCGGCCCGCAGGAAAAAGCAACCTCCGTAGGGGCCGTCCCAAAGGGCGGCCCGCAGTGGGAAAAAGCAACCTCCGTAGGGGCCGTCCCAGAGGGCGGCCCGCAGCGGACATCTCCAGCCGGGCTCTCCGTTTGGGCAGCCGGCCTGAACCCTCCTGCGGATGGTCCTGACCGGGCCCCCAAGGGACTTCACAGGGGAGCCTCCGTATCGACGGGCGGCCCGCAACAGGAAAAGGCAATCCCTGTAGGGGCCAATGTAGGGCGCCCACGTGGGGCGCCCGCCCGCAAGAGGGTGGCAAAACAACCACCGTAGGGGCTGTCCCAAAGGGCGGCCCCGCAGTGGGGAAAGAACACTCTCAGTCCGCTGCGCCGGACAGGCTCCCCTATCAGGGCAGCCTCGTTGCGGATGGTCCTGACCCGGGCCCAAAAGGGCCTAATTAGGGGAGCCTCCTGC
>ENA-OQBT01001126-OQBT01001126.1-human-gut-metagenome-genome-assembly--contig:-NODE-1126-length-11784-cov-4.042635_pt1 | contig 11784 bp, 19 predicted proteins | sample MGYA00242749_ERZ504557 | MGnify/ENA primary metagenome ERZ504557 (study PRJEB26092, sample SAMD00036243) | human gut metagenome | host: Homo sapiens | study: EMG produced TPA metagenomics assembly of... | reverse complement strand
TGACCCGATCTTTGTCGTACTTTCTCCAGGAATCCGGGCCATAGGCGGGCGGCTTCCATTTCTTCAAAGGCGACGAGGACATCTGCCGATCCTTCGCCGATGATGGGCGAATAGATTGGGAGCCGAAACGGACCTGCGTGCTGACGCTGCCGCCGCGCTGGCTCATGCCGTGGACTTCGGACATCTTGACATCGTAGCCATGTCCGATGAGGCTATGGTGAGGATTTTGCTGGCTAATATCGTACCCTGGCCGCCGACACCGACGAAGAGTACACTCTTTATATCTGACATATTATTTATCCCCCTTTCTGGAAATGGCCTGAACCGGGCAGACCTGCATGCAGACCGTACAGCGACGCAATCCGCCTGAGCAATATTGGATTTCTTCGTTTCACTGTCATAGCGCAGGGCCGGGCAGCCGGTGGAGAGGCATTTCTTGCAGCCAATGCACTTATCCGCATCGACGACGCACGGCGTCTTGTCGAGGTTGAACTGGGCTTTATCTTCTTTGGAATACTTTTTGAGGACACAAGGCCATTTGGTGATGATGACCGACGGTTCATCTTCCATGGCAAAAACCCAGTCCAGCGTTTCTTTCATGGCCTTCAGGTCCAGGGGATTGACCGTCCGGACGTGCTTGATGCCCAGGCTTTGACGACCGTTTCGACGTCGATGAGCCTGGCCGGTTCCCCTTTGATGTTATAGCCCGTCCCGGGGTTATCCTGATGGCCGGTCATACCGGTGATGCGGTTGTCCAGGATGACACAGATGGCATTCGAGCGTTATAGGCACATCGGTCAGGGAGTTGATGCCCGTATGGAAGAACGTCGAATCGCCCATGCAGGCGACGACCCGTTTTTCTGATGACTGAGCTGCAAACCATGCTGAAGCCGTGGGCGACGGAAAAGGCACTGCCCATGCAGACGGCCAGGTCCTTGGCGTTGAGCGGCGCCGCCCCGCCTAAGGCATAACAGCCGATATCGCCGATTATGACCGTGTCTTTCCGATGGCGTATCTGTTCTTCCATAAAGGGGTCCAGTTCTTCGATGACGTAGAGTTCATCAAAGTTATCGGAAAAGGCTTTGATTTTCTCCATCGGCAGAGGATAAGTAAAGCCCAGCTTCAAATACAATGCCTTATCGCCTAAGGCTTCCTTAGCATACAGATAGGCCGCACCGGCTGCGATAATGCCAATTTTCGTGTCGTTCATCTCGATTTCATTGAAAGGACAGCTTTCGGCATAGCCTTCAATTTTTCTTCCCGTTCTTCGATGACATAGCGGCGTCTCTTGGAAATGGCCGGTACGGCATCCATTTTATCCCGCTGTTTCTGATAGAGGACGGGCGCCACTTCCTGGCGGTCTTTTTCTTCGACGAGGCTCTTGGAATGGCAGACTCGGGTCGTCATGCGAATCATGACCGGGACGTCATAGGTTTCACTGACCCGATAGGCTTCCTTGGTCAGGTCGATGCATTCCTGCGAATCGGACGGCTCGAACATGGCGATTTTGGCAAATTTGGCATAATTCCGGTTGTCCTGTTCATTCTGAGACGAGTGCATCCCTGGGTCATCGGCCGACACGAAGGCAAAGCCGCCGTTGATTGGCCAAATAGGAAAAAGTGAACAGCGGATCCGCAGCAACGTTGACACCGACCATCTTCATAGCCGCAAAAGAGCGGACGCCAGACATAGAAGCACCGATGGACGCTTCCATGGCGACTTTTTCATTAGGCGCCCATTCGGCATACATACCATCATATTTCGCGACATTCTCCAAGATTTCCGTACTCGGCGTCCCGGGATAAGCCGAAGCAAAGGAAACGTCGGCTTCATATAAGCCTCCGGCAATGGCTTCATCGCCGGTCAATAACTTTTTCATAGTCCCTACCTCCTCTATACGTCTATTTCTGTAAGGGTTCTTTCACTAATTTATATGCAATATCTATGCCAATAACAAAATGGCGTAATCTGGCCATAAATCAGACGAAAGCCGCTGACGTTGTTCTCTTTAATGTTAAATTTTCTTTACATCCTTTACATTTTCTGGTATTTCGCTATGGTGGAAGGAGAACCCAAGGAGGGATACGTATGGATAAAATCGCTTTTTTAGTGGCCGATGAGCTGATGCAGCAGTCTGTTGCCACCATCATTCAGACTTATAATGAAAAATTAACCCAACACTCTTTCCGCATCAAAATAGAAATCATCGATTTTCCCCGTCTCATCGACACCATCCCCATCCTCTGCCTGTTCAGTTCGACGAACGATGCCTTATATACGCTCCGTTCCATTGCGCCGAAATATAAGAAGATCCATTTGCTCCTCAACGAAAACTTCATGTTCAACAAAGACGCCTGCCCGGAAGAGCTGCGTAAAAAAATCGTCTGCCGATCTATTCCATCCGCCCCAGTGAATCGACGATGCTCTCGGTCCTGCTCTACGCGCAAGAACTCCTGGTCTTCCAAAAAAAGGACAGCCAGCAGCTGTCCATGATGTCTTCCATCTTATCGCACGTTACAGATGGCATCATCCTCTATGCCAAAGGCGACGCTATTTACCATATCAATAAACGGGCCGCGTCCTTTCTGGGCATCCCGGAGACGACGCAGAACATGCGGGATGTATTCCCCAATTGGAAAGAAGGAAAAAGCCATCGTTCCAGGAAACGATCCTCCACCGGCCGCCATATACGCTCGTCGCCAATTCCGATTATTTCCTTACGGACAGTGCGGCACAATATATCATGACTATCCGCGACGTGACGGAATTGCAGCGATTGGAAAAAAACATCCGCTACAAATTGTCCAAGACAGGTATGACGGCGGCTCACCATTTTGAGGACAAATACCCTGCGCCTGAGCCTGCCATCTCTGAACGACCGGCCTGATGATGTTCTCTACTTATTCTCGTACTTCCTGCAAAGCTTCCGCCATCGCCAAGTTTCCCTTCCCAAAATATTAAAAAAAGCCCTCATCCAGCATGACTGGTGGGGCAATATCCGCGAACTGCACAGTGTTGCCTTGCGTTATTACATCTTCGGCGACACCCTGAATGGGGCTTATGATTCATTATTTGACATCCCCGACGAAAACCGGAAGGAAAGTCTCCTCGATACAGCATCGCTCCAGCTGGACATGAAGCACCTGGAAAAGACGATCCAGCAGATACTCATCGGAGAGCTGCAAGAAAAAGGCTATAGCCAGAAGGATATCGCCAAATTGCTCAACATATCACGCCAGACAATTTTCAATAAGATGCACTAATAACGCCTCGCCTACAACCGGCGGATACGGCTGTTGGGGATATTCAGCTTCTGCCGGAGTTTGGTTACTGTCCGCCGGGCCACGGAAATCCGGTCCGACAAAGCCAGGCACTCAGACAGGTCCTGGTCCGAATAAGGATGGCTTTTGTCTTCACTGGCGATGAGGGCGGCGATTTTCTCCATGATGACCTTATCGGACACACTGCCTTCGGTATCGGAAGGATAAGCCGTCGCTAAAAAAGATTGGAGCGGATATATCCGCCCTTCAAACAGGACATAGCGGTGGCGGCAGACGCGGCTGACCGTCGCCGTACTGAGCTGGGTGTCGGCAGCGATATCCTTCTGGCGCAGGGGCCGCAAAGACCGATGGTGCAAGAAATAGTCCTTCTGCCGGTCCATGAGGCAGGCCACGACCTGTTCGATGGAATGATGCGGTAAGCCAGGCTGAGGCCAAATCGGTAAAATCCCGGCGGGCTTTGCGGATGTAATCCAAGATTTCCTTGTCCCCCCGGGCGGCATACTGGTCGTATAAATCATCGCGGAAATAGACATCCGGTATGTCCTCAAGGGACCGCTGGGTCAGCTGGCCTTTGGCATCGCAGTAGATTTCTATATCGGGCCGGATATATACCTCTTCCTAGACGATCTGGCTGGCCGGCTGGAGGGACAGGCTCTTGAAAAAATCCCGGATATCCCGCAATTCCGAGTCCGACAAGCCAGGGAAGCCTGGATTTTCTGCCACTTCCCCTGGAGAAAATCATCATAATGCTTTTCTAGCAGGCTTCCGCCTGGCGAGGCGCCTTGCGGGCCCGCCGGGTCTGGATGAGCAGGGCTTCACGGAGATCCCTGGCGGCAATGCCCGGCGGGTCGAAGGACTGGACGAGGGCCAGTCCTTTTTCCATATCGGCCGGTCCCAACTGGTAAGCCCGCCCCAGAGAAGCTAAGTCACCCTGGAAAAACCCTTTGGCATCGAGGAGCCGATGACCAGGCCCGCCGCCAGCATGACCGGTTTCGGCAGGGTCTGGACCCGCAGCTGAGCCATGAGCTTCGCTTCCAGGGAGGCGCCGTGATTGTGCACATTCTCGATAGCTTTACGGCCCTTTTCTTCGTCGGCCCGGACATCATGATAGCAGATGTCCATCAAGGGGTTAGCCGTCACTTTTTCCTGCAAGAAATCTACCAAATCCTGGCCATGGAGGGCCAGCATCTGGATGGTCAATCGCTGGACCTGCAGTATTTTCGCTTTTTGTTCGAGTTTCAAGGATAAATTCGACATAAGGCCCCTCTTTCCATTCATGGCTTACTTTTTCACCATAGCTTCCAAGATGCGCCGCGCTTCGTCCGGTTCATGGTCCTTGATGATGCGGCTCACCGTATCATAGCCCAAAGCGCCGATGTAGGCCGCTCCGAAGGCGGCAGATGCCTTCAAATGCTGCTGGCACCGGTCTTCCCGTACTTCCAGGCCTTCGACACAGGCCGTCTGGAAGATGCGTACCGACCGGATCAGGAGCTGCAGGCTTTCCAGGAGCAGTCGGCGATGAGCGGTTCAAAGGCGTTGAGTTCAAATTCGCCGTGGGCAGCGGCCATGGCGATGGCGCTGTCGTCAGCCATTACTTTCATGGCACACTGCATGACCATTTCCGGGATGACCGGATTGACCTTGCCGGGCATGATGGAACTGCCCTGCTGACGGGCAGGTAGGCGGATTTCACCGATGCCGCCGTGAGGGCCAGAATTCATGAGGCGCAAGTCATTGGCAATTTTCATCAAGTTGACGGCCAGGGCCTTGAGCAGGCCCGACACTTCAACGAAGACATCGTTGTTCTGGGTCAGGTCGACAGGGTATTCTACCGCAGCCAGGCCGATGCCCGTCAAACGACGCAATTCCTCAATGACTTCATAGCGGTACTGCCGCGACGCCGTATCAGACGTACCGATAGCCGTGCCGCCGAGGTTGACCATGCGCAAACGTTCCTCGATTTTATACAAACGCCAGCGGTCACGGGACAAGGCTTGGGCATAAGCACCAAATTCTTCGCCTGCCGTCATGGGAACGGCATCCATGAGCTCCGTCCGCCCCAATTTATACGTTTTTTCATAGGCCTGCTCTTTATGCTGGAAGGCTTCCTGCAAGTCGGCACAAGCCTGGCTCAGTTCCCGCAGCTTGCGGATAGCGGCAATCCGCAGAGCCGTCGGATAGACGTCATTTGTCGACTGGCCGCGGTTGACGTCGTCCAAGGGATGGATGACGTCGTACTGTCCAGGCCGTTTCCCCAGTTTCAGCAAAGCTGCATTGGCAATGACTTCATTGACGTTCATATTCGTCGACGTACCGGCGCCGCCTTGAAGGGCTTCGGTTACAAAAGCATCGTCATACTGACCGGCCAAGATAGCGTCGCAAGCTGCGGCGATGGCCTGATAAATCCCGTCTTCACGGACACCGAGGCGGGCATAGGTCAGGGCAGCGGCTTTTTTGACCGTCACCATGGCATAAATGAGTTCTAGTGCCGTCCGCTTGTGGCCTAAAGGGAAATTTTCCAGGGCCCTGGCCGTATTGATGCCGTACATCGTCCCTTCCGGCAATTCCACTTCACCCAGTACATCACGTTCGATGCGCGTGTGTTCCATCCGAATCCCTCCAAAGCGGGCGCCCCCTCTACGGCGGTCCATTTCAGCAACCGTCTTGCCATTCCTTACAGTCATGACCTGACGGGCTGAAAAGGCACGTGGTCGCCCCTACAAACTACAAACTATTTTACACCAGCGACTGCAAGTACGGGAAGACGCTGAGGCTGCGTTTCAGGATGCCCTGCATGTAGGCGATGGCGATGCCGTAGTTGGTAATGGGCACGGCCTGGTCAGCGGCGCACTTCATGCGGTATTGGACTTCCCGGCCGTTGAGCATACAACCGCCGCAGTGGATGACCAAGGCATACGGCGACAAGTCTTCCGGGAAATCGCGGCCGCTGGCCGTTTCGATGCGGATATCCTTATGAGTATAATTGCGCAGCCAGCGGGGGATCTTGACCGTGCCGATGTCGTCGCACTGGCGATGATGGGTACAGCCTTCGGCAATGAGGACCGTGTCGCCGTCTTGCAGCTTTTCCAGGGCCGTGACGCCGCGGACGGCCGTTTCCAACAAGCCCTTGTGCCGGGCCATGAGGATGGAGAACGACGTCAGGCGCACGTCCATAGGCGTATCGGCCGACACTTTGGCAAAGACCTGACTGTCCGTAATGACCAGGGCCGGCTTCTGGCCCAGACATTCCAGCGTATGGCGCAGTTCATATTCCTTGACGACGATAGCCGCGCTGTCGTTGTCGATGATTTCCCGGATAGTCTGCTGCTGCGGCAGGATGAGGCGCCCTTTCGGCGCTGCCGTATCGATGGGGACGACGAGGACGACGAAATCGCCGCCCTGGATGAGGTCGCTCACGATAGGCGATGCCGTTTCGACGGGCTTCAGGCGGGCCAGGCGCTCTTTGAGTTCGTGGATGCCTTCTCCCTTCAAGGCGCTGACGTAGATTTCATGGTCCTGCGCTTGAAGGCTGGTCCAGCAGGTCCGCCTTATTATAGACGATGAGGTAAGGCAGGTTCTTGTCCCGGATGAGAGCCAGGACTTCGTCGTCAGCCGGCGACCTTCCTTCCGCAGCATCGATGATGACGACGGCTATATCCGTCTTGTTGAGGACCTGCTTCGTCCGGCGCACCCGTTCCTCGCCCAGGGCCCCGACATCGTCGAAGCCCGGCGTGTCGATGATGACCACCGGCCCCAGGGGCAGGAGTTCCATAGCCTTGTAGACCGGTCCGTCGTCGTCCCTTTCGTCGCCGATACGATAGACAGGTCCTGGCCGGTCACGGCGTTGACGACACTCGATTTCCCGGCATTGCGGCGGCCAAAGAAACCGATATGGACCCGTTCGCCTGATGGCGTATCATTCATTCCCATAACATCGTCCCCTTCCTAGGCCTGAAGCAGTTTCCGGGCCAAGTCCTGATAAATCTGGCTGACCGCCAGGTCCGGATTGCCTTCGACGACGGTCATGCCTTATTTTCATAATACTGGATATCCTTGCTCCGGGGAATGTCGGCTACGATAGGCAGGCCGTGTTCGTCTGCGAAGGCCTTGACCAGTTCGTATTCGTCGTCGACATTGCGGCGGTTGAGGATGATGCCCTTGACCTGGGCATAGCCGCGGCTCTTGAAATTCTCGACGGCCTTGATGATGTTGGCCGCTGCATAGAGGCCATCTTTTCGCCGGACGTGACGATAAAGATTTCATCGGCATAACCATCGCGGATAGCGCGGAGAAACCGCCACAGACGACGTCACCCAGGACATCATACAAGACGACGTCAGGCTGGAGCTTCTGGAAGACTTCCTGTTCGTCCATGAGGTCGAAGGTGGCAATGATGCCCCGGCCGGCACATCCCAGCCCCGGCGTAGGTCCGCCCGTTTCGATGCAGAAGACGCCGCCGAAGCCTTCTTTGCCGATGTGCTCGAAGTCCGGTCCTTCCGTATATTTCCGATAGTAATCCATGACCGGCATGACCGGTTTACCGTGCAAGAGGTTCAGCGTCGAATCGGCCTTAGGGTCGCAGCCGACTTGGACGACTTTTTTCCCCATCATGGACAGAGCCGCCGATAAGTTTGCCGTCGTCGTCGACTTGCCGATGCCGCCTTTCCCATAAATCGCAAATTTTCTCATACGTCTTCCTCCTCAAGTCAACTTCTCTTTCATCCATGCCGTAAAGGACGGCCCGACGAAGATTGGCATGTCAGCGTGGTAATGACGGCCGGAATAGGCTTCATGGGGCATGGAAACGAATTTTTCCTTTTCGTCCGGCAAGAGCCGGGCATAAATCGGGTCGGCAATGACCCGGCGGGCTTTGTGACATTCCTGACGGATGACGTCTTCCACACTGGCCACTTCGACCTGTTCCAGGAGCCACCGCGGCGCATCGGCCAGAGGGCAGAGCAGGCGGACGTCGGAAAGGCCCATTTCCTGCTGGAGGAAAGTCTTCATCGACAGCAGGTAGACCGGTTCACCGATGACCAGGACGTCGCACGGCGTATCGTCGTAGGCCTGTTCCGTCTTCCAGGCGTTGAGGTCGGCCAGGGCATACTGGGCTCTAATATATTTTTCTTGTCCTGTAAACCCCGTGAGATACGACGAATCGCAGTTCCGCAGAGCTTCCAGCCAATCCGCCGTCCCCTTTTCGCCCATGGGGATGCCTACGACATACGGGATGCCGTAGGTGTCGCGCAGGTATTGGGCCAGGTAGAAGGCCGTCGACGACAGGACGACGTTGACGTCGGCATTGGCAGCCGTCGCCAGCTGGTCCAGCGTGTCCCCCATGGACCACGAACTCTGCAAGGTAAAGCCGGCATCGGTAACGATTTGCTTGAGCGTCGTCGCATTACCGACGACGGAAAAGTCCAATGGCGTCAGCCCCAGGAGATTGACCCGCTTTGCCGGTCGCTGCGGTGCCTTTTCCGGCGCTTGACAAAGGTCTTGGCCAGCCAGACATAGGCACCGCCGGCTCCGGGCAGATAGCTGTGGATGCCGTCGGTCCGGAAACCCAGCGTCGGCAGGCCCGTCCGGGCCGCAACCAGGCGCTCGATAGCCTTGAAGTCCGTGCCGATGGCGTTCGGCATGGGACTGCCGCCGATGGCGACAAAGCGGGGATGGGCCGCTTCCACGGCTTCAGCGATATCGTCGACGAGGCGCTGGTCATTGCCCTGGATGGTATCGATTTCATTGAGGCCGGAAATATAGACCATGCTCGGCGTATCGTACCACCGCGGTTCGTCGTGCGTATCATATGTCGAATTGCAGCCCGATGCATCGTGCATGACGATGAGGCGCCTAACTCAAAGAGCGACGACGCAATGCCGAACATGTCGACAGCATACGTCGATAAGACGCGTTGTGCTTGTTTCAACCGTGACACCCCCAAGCTTTGATTTGAATGATATCCCGCATCTTGGGATTTTCGGCTTCGTCAGCCCGACCGATCCAATCGAGGAGCTTGAGTAGGCCGACATAGCCATAGAGGCCGCTGTTTTCAATCAGATTGACGAAGTACTTCGTATCGGTAAAATACGCCGCCATCTGGCCGATGGCCAGGACTTTCCCATACTTTCGGCTATCGTCGCGCGGCAGGAGACGGCGCTTGAAATGCATCGTCGAACGCAGGGACAGGTCCGGATAGTGGGCCTGCAGGAACTGGAAGGTATCCTTTTCGTCCAGCGAAATGGCATCGAGATAGACGGCATAGACATTGAAGCGTGAATCAAGAGAAACTTGGCCAATCCCAGGGGCCGCGGCGTCGCCGTATAGTCGATGGCGATGTGCGTGTCGCCGACTCGTTCCTTCAGAGCCCTTACTTTTTCTTCGACAGCCCGTTCATAGGCGTCGCAGTCCGGCAGGTCAAGGCCCAGGATTTGGGCTGCCTGCTGCAGGTTGCGGCGCAAAGTTTCATAGTCATAGGCATAAGGCAGATACAGGGCCTGCTGATCCAGTCGCTTTTCCATGTCCTTGGCGGCAGGGCCGGCATTTTCCAGGAAATAGATATTCGCCTGCGATTCGCCCATGGCCTTGTATTCTTCATAGGTCTTGCAGGCTGCGAAATCGTGGATAGCGTAGCCCCCCTGGCGGAGCATGACCGTCAATTCATTGTCTTCGTCGACGGGATAGTAATTGACGACATAGTTGACAGCCTTCTGTTTCGGCAGGGGCTGGACAGCCCGCACGAGCTGGCGCCGACCGAGGATATCCGGCGTAAAGCGCCGCTGCAGAGTCGGAATCATGTAGCCGTCGATGAAATCGATGTCGGGATATTTCTGACGCAGCGTATCGTAGACGACGTGCAAGTCGATGTGCAGGAAATGCTGCATACAGCTGGTAAAGCCTTCGACGCACTTCGGACGTTCGGGCATATCGTCGATGATATGGGAAATGCCATCGATCATCATCTCTTCCAGATTGCCTTTGATCAGGTTTTCATTGGTCAAGGTGACCATGGAGAAACGGCCGGCACCGTCCGGGACTTCATCGGCCGACAAGACGACACCGTGAAGGCAGCAGGCGCAGCAGACGTAGATTTCGTGACAACCGGGGATGAGCATGGGCGAATGGGCGATGGTCCAGTGGCCCCGGGCCGGCGAAGCATATTGCAAGCCGATATGGAACGCTTGGGGAACGATGCCTGGCCGATGGCGATTTCAGCTCCGTCCGGCGTGACCGTGATACCGCGGCACCTGGGGTGGATGGATTTCATTTTCGTAAATCATGCTCTCCCTCCTCCTCAGCAGATGCGCGGCAGCAGTTCACCGCCCGGCGGCGGCAGCAGCGTTTCCGCGCCGATTTCCGTACGCATGATGACCCGGCCCGGCTGGTCGGCTGTGACTTCGCCGATGATGGCCGCATCTTTCGAATATTTGCCCTGACGCAGGGTGGCGACAATATCGCCGGCAACGGCTTTAGGCGCAAAGATGACCAAACGGCCTTCACAGGCAGGTAAAGCGGTTCCAAACCGAGCATGCCGCAGACGCCGCGGACGGCCGGATCGACGGGGATAGCCTGGCTGTCCAAATGGATGCCGACATGGCTCTGGCCGGCGATTTCGTAGAGGACCGTGCCAACGCCGCCGCGAGTCGCATCACGGATGACGTGAATGTCCTTGGTCGTATCCAGCATGGCTTCGACAGTCCCCCACAGGGGCGCACAGTCACTGGTCACGTCGCGTCGATGCCGAACTGGTTGCGGGCCAGGAGAATCGTGCAGCCGTGACGGCCGACGTCGCCGCTGACGATGACGGCATCCCCAGGCCGGGCCAGAGTTCCCGACGTATGGACGCCGTCGACGATCTGGCCGATCCCCGTCGTCGTAATGAACAGGTGGTCGACCTGGCCTTTACCGGCGACTTTCGTATCGCCGGCGACGATGCGCACGCCGGCTTCGGCAGCCGTCTTGGCCATGGCCGCAGCGTATTCTTCGACTTTGGCCAGGGGGAAGCCTTCTTCGATGACGAAGGCACACGACAGATATAAGGGCTTGGCGCCCATGCAGGACAAGTCGTTGACGGTCCCGCAGATGCTCAGTTTACCGATATTGCCACCTGGAAATTCCGGCGGCGAGACGATGAAGCATCCGTCGTGAAAGCAGGTTAGCCCCGCCGATGGGCAGGACAGCGGCGTCGTCACCGGTGAACTGGGGATTGGAAAAATGCGCTTTAAAGACACGGTCGATGAGTTCGGCAGTCTGTTTACCGCCGGCACCGTGGGCTAAGGTAATGACATCACTCATGTAAATTGCCTCCATATAAATAATAAGCCGAGCAGGCCCCTTCATGGGAAACCATGCAGGCTCCTACAGGATGTTCCGGCGTGCAGACCTTGCCGAAGAGCGGGCACTGGGGCGGCTTGGCACTGACCGTTCAGGTATGTCGCCGCAGCCGGCAGGCCGGGTTGGCGCGACCGTCCACTATCGGGTACGCCGTATTTCTTGCGGGCGTCAC
>ENA-OQBT01001125-OQBT01001125.1-human-gut-metagenome-genome-assembly--contig:-NODE-1125-length-11787-cov-2.819897_pt1 | contig 11787 bp, 11 predicted proteins | sample MGYA00242749_ERZ504557 | MGnify/ENA primary metagenome ERZ504557 (study PRJEB26092, sample SAMD00036243) | human gut metagenome | host: Homo sapiens | study: EMG produced TPA metagenomics assembly of... | reverse complement strand
GTTCGGCGGCGGCCGGTTCGGAACACACGCCCGTGCGGTTCCAGATCCGCATACGAAGCGAATTGGACGATCTCCAAACGATATGGTTCGGCGGACCCTTCCTCCGGCTCGGAGGCGGCGGCCGAGACGAATCGCAATACGCTGCCGCCACCGTGGCGATCAAGGTGAGGCGATTGTCCTGCGATCCGGTGTTGGCGGCACGCACTTCGACGATCGGACGCGGATCACGTTCCAGCACGGTTCTTCCATCGTCGGCAACACGGCCGCCGATGGGCCCCATGCCGCGGCCTGCAACGTTGCACAATCGGACGGGGGAATCGCCTGCCGTGTCGAACAGCATGGAAACCACGCCATTGCCCCATTCGAGACGCCCGTCCTCACGGGGACATACGGGGTTCATTGCACCGGCACCGCTTATCATCTTCGACTCCTCAACCGTGTTCAGATACCGCCTGATCATTGACATGCATCGATTGACGTACCTGGTACTAGCTTAAGCGGTAAATGGGGCAAATCGCACGTGCGTGTCTACTCGAAGCGGAGATATGCGATGAACTCGACTGGCGCATCCTTGGTTTTGGCGATGTTGCCGAAACCAAGGACAGCCTTTGTCGGGCAGTCCCTTCGTCACTCGTCATGCTCACCCGCGTAGGAACACCGTCATCTCGTTCTCGCCACGGTTGGCCCATGCGAAGTATGGAATCAGCGTGGCGTCGTCGTCTTGCGTTCGGCGGGACGCCAATCATGGTACAACGCGGAGGTTTGCGCGGAGTCTTCCACTTCACGCCAAGCGGGAATCGCCAGCGTGGTCATCGGCATATCGACGGCGTCCACCTCGCCGAGCCCCTGCTCGTCCTGCGCGACGGCGCCGGCATGGAAGACGATGCGATCAACGGACACGCAGGATGGATCGGATGCGATGCGCGCGGTATCGGCGTGCAGCAGATGCAGGTTCGCGCCATTATCGACACCTTCCGCGCAGTAGGCCAGCGGTCCGCGCACGAACGCCACCTTGCCGGCGTCCTCGCGCACCAGCGGGTTGGCGGCCAGCATACGTACCGGCATCGGGAAGTCGAACGTCACGGTGTCGCCGTCGCGCCATTCGCCGGTCAGGTACAGGTAGCCGTCGCGGATTTCGCGGGTCACGCGGGAACTATCGGCCCCAGACTCAGACTCGCCCGTGGCCGTAATCGCGGCGGCAGCAGCGGACTCATCGCCACCCAACCGGGCAGACGGAAGGCCAGCGTAAAGCGAGCAGGAGCCTGAGCCGAGGTGCCAGCAGCGTCACCGCCCAAGCGCACGACAGCCTTGCCATCGCCCTGCCACGGCAGGTTCGCCGTAACATCCAGCTCCACAGCCGTACCATTCAACTCAGCTTTGGCCACGCCGCCCATATACAAGTGCGTGAACAGCGTACCGCCATCCTCGGCAACCGTGTAGGCATATTCCTGCACCGACTCAACGATGCGGGCGATGTTCGGCGGGCAGCATGCGCAGCCGAACCACTTCTGACGCACCGGCTTGACGTGGCGCAGGCGGCTGTCTTTATGGCAGGCATACGGATTGACTTCCAGCGGGTTCACGTAGAAGAAGCTCTTGCCGTCCAGCGCCATGCCGGCCAGCGTGGTGTTGTACAGCGCCGACTCCATAACGTCCGCGTACTCGGCCTTTGGCGCGAGCTCGAGCATGCGACGGGCGAAGAACGCCAGCGAAATCGCGGCGCAGGTCTCGGAGTAGGCGGAGTCGTTGGGCAGGTCGTAGTTGTAGGAGAATGCCTCGCCGTCCACCGTGCCGCCGATGCCGCCGGTAACGTACAGTTTCTTATCGACGATATTGCGCCAGAGCCGCTCGGCCGCATCGGCGAGGTCCTGATCGTCGGTCAGTCGGGCCACGTCCGCCAGACCGGAGTAGAAGTAGCCGGCGCGCACGGCATGGCCTACGGCTTCGTCTTGTTCGGTGGCCGGCTTGTTCGCCTGGTGGTAGGCGTACCGGTTGGGGTCCGTGTTGGGTTTGTAGTTGGCGTCGGCGTCGCGCTTTGCGTTCTCGTCTGCCTGAATATCGAAGATGTACGGCTGCCGGCCTCGCTCGGTCACGAAATATTCGGCCAGATCAAGGTACCGCTGTTCGCCGGTGACCTCGTACAGCCTCACCAAAGCCATCTCGCAATCTCGTGACCGGGGTAACCACGCAGCTGGCCCGGCTTGCGACCGAAGCGCTCGTCTACGTAATCGGCGAAACGGCAGGCGGCCTTGAGCAACTTGTCTTTGCCGGTGCCTGGTAGTAGGCCACCGCACCTTCAACGAGGTGGCCGAGGCAGTACAGTTCGTGATGGTCACGCAGATTGGTGAACGCGCGATCCATGCCGTTCAGGATGTAGCAGGTGTCCAGATAGCCGTTGTCGAGCTGGGCGGCACACACGATGTCGACAGCTTGGTCGGCGGTCTGTTCCAGTGCGGGGTCCGGGTGATGGGCGAGGGAATAGCCGACTGCCTCCACCCACTTGGAGAAGTCGGTGTCTTGGAACACGAAGCCGTAGAACTTGTCTGGGTCGGGATTGGCCGGGTCTTCGGGGAGCGCCTCAAATCCGCGGAACGTGTACTTCGGCGGCACGAACGCGTTGCCCTGGGTATCCTTGCGCTTGTTTTGCGCGGCAGCGGCCTTGAAGTTGTGCATGCAATAGCTGGGGGCCGCGCCGGGGACGTTATCGTTCAGGCGTTCCACTGATAGGGAATCACAGCCGTGCGCACGAGTTCCTGCTCGGTGCGCCAGAATGAATCGGTGACGGTGACGTTTTTCAGGGCCAGCGGCTTGCTATGCAGCGAAGTCATGACGTACTCCTTTGGACTATGCGACATTCGTCAACAATATGTATCGGTACATATGATACGTGCGCCCGCGCGAGCAGCAAGGTGGACAAATCGTTGGCGGGGTGGAATCGCCGGCGCATATCCGCCCGTACGATTTCGCCCGGTGAATCGCCCGACGAATACACGGCGACTTATACTACCGACGGACCACAAACGTCGCCTACATGAATGGAAGATCAATCATCATGACAGCAAACGCCAGCGCACGGGCCATCAAACCCGAACTTCTGCGTACGTACACCGAAGACTTCAACAAAGACCGCGCCAACCTGATCGCGGCGGACGCGGCGGTTTCGGCCGGCGTGCTCAAGGCGGCCACCGACTATCGCGGCGTACGTGCGCTGCCGCGCGACTTCTCCATCGAACTCAAGCAGGGTTCGATCACCAATCAGGAGCGTTCCGGCCGTTGCTGGATGTTCGCCTCCCTGAACACGCTGCGTTACGAACTCATGCATCGCTGGAATCTTGAGGATTTCGAGTTCTCCGAGACCTACCTGTTCTTCTGGGACGCGATGGAGAAGTCGAACACTTATCTGGAGAACGTGCTGCGCACGCTCGACGAGGCGACCGATTCGCGTCTGTTCGAGGCCATCAATGAGTCGCCTGCAGACGATGGTGGCTGGTGGCAGATGTTCGCCGCACTGGTGAACAAGTACGGCCTAGTGCCCAAGAGCGCCTACCCGGAGTCTGAGAACTCCCGTAATTCCGACGATTTCAAGCAGTACCTCAACTCCAAGCTGCGCGAGTTCGCGGCCGAGCTGCGCCGCCGTTCGGTTGCGGGGGCGTCTGAGGACGAGCTGCGTGCGTTGAAGGACGAGTACATGGGCACCGTGTACCGCATCTGCGCCGTGGCGCTCGGCGAACCGCCGGAGAAGTTCGACTTCTTCGCGCGCCCCAAGGATGATGATGAGGATAAGAAGGGCGAGGCTCGCAAGTGCAAGGCCGAGGCCGACGCAGACGGCAAGGCCGAATCCTGCAAGTGCGGCGAATCCTGCAAGTGCGAGGGCAAATCCGACGCCAAGGCCTGCAAGTGCGATAAGGACAAGTCCGACAAGCCGAAAACCGGCAAGGACGAGCGCCCGCAGATTCGCGAGATCGGCATCACCCCGCTTGAGTTCTACAAGAAGTACGTGCCGGTGGACGTCAACGATTTCGTGACGCTGGCCAACGCCCCGCTCAAGAACCGCCCGTTCAACCAGCGCTACCGCATCCGCTTCAGCGCGAACGTGGCCGAGGCTGGCGATATGGAATTCGTCAACGTGCCGCTGGACGTGTTCAAGAAGGCCGCGCTTGACCAGCTCACCGCCGGCCACCCGATCTGGTTCGCCTGCGACTGCACGCAGTTCGCCCTGCGCAAGGACGGTTTCTTCGACCAGTCCGTGGTGCGCGTCGACCAGCTGTTCGGCACCGAATTCACCGGCGACAAGGCCCACGGCCTCGAATACGGCGACAGCCCGAGCAACCACGCTATGACCTTCACCGGCGTGAACCTCGACGAGGACGGCAAGCCGAACCGCTGGAAGGTGGAGAACAGCTGGGGCAAGGACGCCGGCAAGGACGGCTACTACGTCATGTCCGACGCCTGGTTCGACCGCTACGTTACCGAGCTCATCATCCGCAAGGAATACCTCGACGACGCCACCCGCGCCCTGCTCACCACCGAACCAGTCGAGCTCGATCCCTGGCAGCCTCTCACCCGCCGCTGCCGCTGATATATTCCGTCTATTGGCCGCGGCTGAAGTGCTCCTATGTTTTGCCGACTCCTCACAGAGTGAGCAACATAGGAGCACTTTAGTTATCCACAGAGTTATCCACATCCTCAGCAAGCTAGAACCACATACCCCGTTTTTCATGGCGAACACGCGACCGCTACGCTACGGTGGCGTTATGAACAGCGGATTTCCCACCCCGCCACCCGGCGTATTCGACGATGAACCACCCGGCTGGACCAACAATGCCGCGGCACCGAGTGCTGCGTCCACGCACGCCGTCAAGCCCGAGCCATACTCACCACCGCGTATGGCAACCCCCACTGCGCCCGCTATGAGCGAAAACCTCACCCAACGTAAGCGGGAAATGCTTAAACGATGCACGGACGCCGCGCAACAGCTCGGAAAGCCGGTGCTCTTCGGCATGACCACATCGCTGATACTGCAATCCGTGCCGCTTCCCAAGGATTGCGATCTCAATGCCACCGAGCTCCATACCGTCTCCGACTCGCATCGCACCCGGATACGCGCCGTCGTTCCGCCAACAACACCGCACATCTGGAAACCGCTAAGCGCCGCGCACAATGCACGTATCAACAAGCATGTGCACGCGCTGAATCTGGTACATACTTGGGCGCAGCTCGCCGCTCACATGTCATTGGAATCATTGGTCATACTTGGCGACGCAACCCTTACGGCAATAGCGCGCAAGCCGAGCCTATCGGGCGGCCGCACCGCCGACGAAATTTATCAGGACTTTGTGCGGCAGGTCAGCGAACTTCCGAAATTCAACGCGAAAGCCACATGCATGATCGCACTTGAATTTATTGCACCGCGCGTGGATTCTCCGATGGAATCAGAGACCCGTATCACAACCACGCAATACGGGCTTCCACGAGCCGTGACAAATTACACAGTGCCCGGCGCGACGTTCAGCAATGGTGCGCCGATAACACTCGATCTCGCTTGGCCCGAATTCCGCGTCGCCATCGAATATGACGGCGATCATCATCGCACAGACAAGGCCCAGTGGCGGCGAGACAACGACAAGCGCGAATTGTTACGGCATCATCATTGGATCGTCCTCATCGCCACCGCCGCGAATATGGCTGATGAACCGTCTCAAGCCGAACTCGCCTACCGAGCCGGGCGACAGCTGGCGTTGCGAGGCGCCATATTCGATTTCACCTTGACAGCGACGCCGCTCAATGAACTTGCCCGGCGGAAACGACGGAAATCCACCGGGGCGCACTGAGCTGACACCGATACGATTGCGCGCTTGCTGCAACGCATATGCCATTCATCGCACCCCATTTGGTCGCGTGGCCCCGACCGCATGGCACTGTTGTGTGCCACACGCCATGTTACGTCCGGCGAATCCGCACATCATCTGCGTTGCGTACTGCCATATTATGCGGTTCGCGATATACGTCACGGTGTCCGATGTCCTGGTAACGACGTCAATCGATTTATGTGTGTACCGGGCCAGATTTTGTTGTCCCGGTTCTCCATTTCGCCTCTTTTTGAGCAACCGGGACAGAAACACCCTCGAAAAATCGCCAATTCGGCCCTACCGCACAATATCCGCCATCACACATCGGCGGAATTCCGGGCTTCTGGATTTGCATACATTGAGCGCTCACGGGATGGTCTGTCCCGGTTCCCAAAAAGAGGCCAAAATCACGAACCGGGACAACGAAATCTGGCCCGGTTCGCACGTCAATCGGTTGCCGTCACCACCGGGACACCGACTGCGCATAGATAAGATGCTTCAATGCTTAACAGGCATGCGACCATACCGCGATAGCAACGTTTCGCTGGAAGTAGAGGAATCAAGCAGCACCCCCCAAACCGGAAGCATGGAGGAATCCTGCAATGCTCCGAATCACCGCGCCCCGTGCTTGGTGTGGCGGATCACGGCTTCGAACGGCGTGGATGTAGCTGGACAGCAGCGTAACTTGCGTTGCATGATGCGGCCCAAAACGAAGAAACCCGGCGGAGGGGGCCGCCGGGTGAGAGAGAAGAGAGAAGAAGGGTTCAGTTATGGGGTTCGGAAGAACCTCGCCACCGGTATGAACTTCATTCCGTTGACATTTTCTATATAACCGTCTCTTTCTTGGGGATTCGATGTGCTTGTCTGAGAAAAGTCTTGGCAAACTGTGACGGGTTTGTAACGCCGCCCGACAACCGGCCTCGCATTGTCGGGGCTAGGCCGCACATACGGCAACGGGCCACCCCGCAACACTTCATGTGCGAGGTGGCCCGTCAGCTACGAGCTAGCAATGCCGAATCACTCGGCGGCGAGCTTGGCCTTCTCGGCGGCCAGACGTTCGGCTTCGGCGGCACGGCGAGCAGCCAACGCTTCATCGAAGCGAGCCAGCTCCTCTTCCACGGCCTCGGTCGGAATCTTGGCGAAGATCGGTGCGGGCTTAGGCACCATGGCGCCGACCTCGATTGCCTCGCTCTTCCACGGGTGCACGTTCACACCGAGCTCGTAATCGCCGGTGATGATCGGGTACGTGAAGCCGGGCTTGTCGAGATCCTCGACTTCCTTGAGCTCAGGCAGCGGCGAGAAGGTGCCGGTGCCGCCGAGCGCCTCCCACACCTTCTGTGCGGAGTGCGGCAGGAACGGCGCGAGCAGGTGGTTCGCGTCAGACACGGCCTGAGCGGCCACGTGCAGCACGGTGCCGAGACGAGCCTGGTCGTCCTTAATCTTCCACGGTTCGGTGGCGGAAATGTACTTGTTGATGTCGCCGACCACACGCATCGCCTCGGACAGGGCGTGCTTCTGGTGGTGGGTTTCGATGGAGGAGCCGACCACGTCGAACGCGGCGGAAGCCTCTTCCAGAAGGCCACGGTCTTCGTTGGTCATCGAATCCTCGTCCAGCGGCGGAATCTCGCCGAAGTTCTTGTTGATGAGGTTGGCCACGCGGTTCACCAGGTTGCCCCACGAGGAGGCGAGCTCCTCGTTGTTGTGGCGCACGAACTCGGCCCACGTGAAGTCGGAATCCGAGGATTCGGGCCGGCCACGGAAATGTAGTAGCGCACGGCATCCACGGGGTAGCGGGCGAGGATGTCCTTGACGTAGATCACGATGCCGCGGGAGGAGCTGAACTTCTTGCCTTCCATGGTCATGAACTCGCTGGCCACCACCTGCTCAGGCAGGTTGAGCGGACCCATCGGGCCGGTTTCGCCGCCCTTGGAGCCCTTGCCGTTGTACGCCAGCATTTCGGACGGCCAGATCTGGGAGTGGAAGGTGATGTTGTCCTTTCCCATGAAGTAGTAGGCCGGGCAGCTCGGGTCGTTCCACCATTCGCGCCACTTCTCCGGGTCGCCCTGACGGCGGCCCATTCGATGGAAGCCGACAGGTAGCCGATCACGGCGTCGAACCACACGTACAGCTTCTTGTTCGGGTTGTCAATCCAGTCCTTCACCGGCACCGGGATACCCCAGTCGATGTCACGGGTGATGGCGCGCGGCTTAACTTCCTTGAACAGGCCGAGCGAGAAGTTGATGACGTTGGTACGCCAGCCCTTGCGGGTCTCCAGCCACGCCTTGTTGGCTTCGGCGAGCGCCGGCAGGTCGAGGAAGTAGTGCTCGGTCTGCTCGAAGCGCGGGGTTTCGCCGTTAATCTTGGAGACGGGGTTGATGAGCTCGTCCGGGTCGAGCTCGTTGCCGCAGGCGTCGCACTGGTCGCCACGCGCACCTTCGGCGTGGCAAATCGGGCACTCGCCCTCGATGTAGCGGTCGGGCAGGGTACGGCCGGTGGACGGGCTAATCGCCACCTGCTGGGTGCCCTTGTAGATGTAGCCGTTCTCCAAGCACTGCTTGAACATCTCCTGCACCACGTGCTCGTGGTTACCGGTGGTGGTGCGGGTGAACAGGTCGTAGCTCAGGCCGAGGTCGCACAGATCCTTGGCGATCACGCGGTTGTAACGGTTGGCCAGTTCCTGGGCAGTGAGACCTTCCTTCTCCGCCTCGACGAGAATCGGGGTGCCGTGCTCGTCGGTGCCGGACACCATGAGCACATCATTGCCCTTCATGCGCTCGTAGCGCGCGTAGACGTCGGAGGGCACACCAAATCCCGCGACGTGGCCGATATGACGGGGGCCGTTTGCATACGGCCAAGCAACATTCACCAAAACATGACTCATAAGGCTTGATTATCCGGCGCGGCGGGGGACACGCCCGGATAGCTGCCGCGCCGCCATCCTCATCCCACTCACCTATCCACCCGCAACTTCCCCACATACTTATCTGTACACCTCTTGCGCGCTTATCCACATACGCATTCGCACACGTATCCGCGCACCCATCCGTACGCACGCCCACGCACATCCGCACACACTTCCGCCTGCCAATATCCACCGAGTTATCCACATCATTTGCACACCTAGTAAAGTTATGCACTTATCCACCGTTTTCGCCTATCCGGTGGCGCGCAAGCCGCATTTCTGCATATTGTTCGGTCATGGATATCACAGCAGGTCCGATGACGGACATCACAACAGTCGCCTCGCCGGCAACCGCGCAGCCTGCGGTGCCGCCGATACTGTTTACCAAGGATCTGCCGGGACCGCTCAGCCTTAACCGTCTGGCCGCCTTCGGCACGTTACGTAAGCTCGACGATTCCGCCGGCTACTGGATCGAGCATTCGGGCACACTGTATGGTCGCGCGAAAATCGTCGCGGAGGTCGCCCCGTTTGGCACTGTGGTGTGTTCGATGACCGCCGCTTGGGTATGGCTGGGAGGCCCCGACTTTCCGAGTACCATAGACGTGATTTCCACATCGCACTTCCGCTCGGCATCCGTCAGCCGCCGTATCCGCGTATTCAAAAGATTGACGTTGCCGGAGCAAATCATCAAGCTCGGCGGGCTGCCTGTCACCACGCCAGCCCGTACGGCTTGCGACCTGGTGATGAGTCCTGAAGACATCCCCGATCCTTCCACCGTCAACGCACTGGTGTGTCAGCTGATGTCCACGTACCAGTTTCGGCCAAACGACTGTCTGCAAATCGTCAAGGAGCATCGGCATCACAAGTACGCCGGACGCGCACGCATGTTTTTTGAATCGGTACAGCAGGAGATGGACGAACCGGCTTTGGAGCAATGCGCATGACGAGGGGGTTCATTGTCAGAGGCCATCGCAGAGGCCGCCATGCCGCTCACCGTTTACGGCATTTGCGGCAGGCGCAACGGTTGCCTCGCCACGCGGCGGCGGCACACTCATCCGAATCCGCATCGCGCGCAATCTCGGATATGACCGCGCCGCCTGAACCGCCCATCAGACTTACGCCCGCGGTGGCATGTTCGCCCGATACGGATGTTGCCGTGCTCTGGCACATCGCATATCACGTGCCCGAACTGCGTAAATGGCTGGTTGCCAATCCCAAAGCCGACGCGCCTTTGCTGGAATTGGTCTCGCAGCGTGGTGGGCCCGGGGTCCGGCAGGCGTTGGAAATATTGTTCGAGTCGATGGAAGCGTAACGGGGAGATAATCGCCGGCTGCTGCGCTATCCCTTGATTTTCAGCACAGCCGCATACACCTGCTTGCGATTGGCCAACGATCCGTCAGCCAGTGGATGCTCCTGCACCACTTGCGCGATGGCGTCCTTGATACGCAGGCCGTCCTCCAAAGCACGGTCGATGGAGAGCACGGCCATGTCATCCACGCTCAACGTGCTGGGCGCGGCCGCTTCGGCCTCCTCGTTGGACGCGCCGCCGATGACCAGCACCATCTCGCCACGGGCGGATCATCAATCACACTTTGGCGAATCTCGTCAATCGGGCCGCGACGAATCTGCTCATAATCCTTGGTGAGTTCGCGGCACAGGGCCATCGGGCGATTCGGGCCGAACGCGTCCAGCAGATCGTCCATCGAATCGGCAATGCGATGAGGCGTCTCGTAGAACACGATGGTGCGGCGTTCGGGCAACAGCGTGCGCAGATACTGCACGCGCTCGGAATGCTTTCGCGGTAGGAAGCCTTCGTAGCAGAAGCGGTCGGTGGGCAGGCCGGAGAGGGCGAGCGCGTCGAGCACAGGCGGAGGGGCCGGGCGCGCAGGTGACGGGCAGACCGCGTTCAATGGCACGGCGGCACGATGGCCAAGCCGGGGTCGTTGATGGGTGGGCATGCCGGCGTCGGATACGACGAGCACGGTGGCGCCGGTTTCGACCTGGTCGAGCAGGCCGTCGGCCTTGTCGCGCTCGTTGTGGTCGTGATAGGCGATGACGCGACCGTTCACATAGACGCCGAGGCGACGGGCGAGATCGTAGAGGCGGCGCGTGTCTTCGGCGGCCACGATATCGGCCCGTTCCAAGAGGGCCACCAGACGGGCTGAAGCGTCGCCGACATTGCCGATCGGGGTGGCGGCGAGCACCACGGTGCCGGCGGGGATGGTCACGGCCGATTCGCGGGATTGGGCGACGGCGGATTCGCCGGCATGAACTTCATCATTGCGTTCAGGCACTTGCGTCACGCTACCGTCAGCGTCATACTGCTCATTCAACTCATCTGCGCTTGTCATACTCCCAGTATTGCCCATGCCACAGAGCAATCCACGACAATCCATGGCGAAATCGAGGCATTCTCCCTTTGCAGGGCTGATTTCACATGTTCCGGAGGTCTACTTCCGTTTCAAGGGGCTCCTCATCCGGTGAAGCACCGATACAAACGGCTTTGACGCAACGCTATTCCGCCATTTTGGCGGCGTATCTACTTGACCATCAGCCCCTCGAAACGCAAGTAGACCTCCGGCAAACCCCAAATCAGCCCCTTGAAACGCGAGATGGCAGAATTTCAACGAAAACAAATGAAAAGACCCTCTGCGGTGGAATGAATGCAGAGGGTCTCGTGGAGCTGACGGTAGTCGAAACCGCGACCTCTTCGATGCGAACGAAGCGCTCTACCAACTGAGCTACAGCCCCTTGGATGTTACTTTGCTCCGCAAAGCAACTCGCAACAATATAGTACGGAGTACGGTCAAACGCAATTTGACGCCGAAGTGTCGCACGCGTGTCGACACGGTAACGTTTCGGTGTCGCAGACGGGGCAAGTCACCCACACCGCTCCGCATGGATACCGCGGCGGCACCCGGCAACGTCATCACGTCTCCAGCACGCCCAGCACCTTCTTTCGTTGTAGAACGCGAACACGATGCCGCCCAGACCCGCACAGCACGGCCGCGCACACGGCGGCGATGCGGTAGCCGC
>ENA-OQBT01001124-OQBT01001124.1-human-gut-metagenome-genome-assembly--contig:-NODE-1124-length-11790-cov-1.520621_pt1 | contig 11790 bp, 20 predicted proteins | sample MGYA00242749_ERZ504557 | MGnify/ENA primary metagenome ERZ504557 (study PRJEB26092, sample SAMD00036243) | human gut metagenome | host: Homo sapiens | study: EMG produced TPA metagenomics assembly of... | reverse complement strand
CGAAAGGTACGCATTATAAAAACTGAGGGGGACTTGTAAGAGTCCGGATCAGAAGGCATGCCGGTCAAATAAAGGAAAAGGAGCGGACCGGTATGTGCGTTACTGGAGAAAGGGGCTAGAAAGTTATGCAGATTACAGATGTACGAGTGCGTAAAGTAGCAAAAGAAGGAAAATTAAAGGCAGTAGTATCAATTACAATGGACGAAGAATTTGTTGTTCACGATATTAAAGTCATTGAAGGGGAAAAAGGACTTTTCATTGCAATGCCGAGTAAGAGAGCACTGGATGGGGAATATCGTGATATTGCGCATCCAATCAATTCCAGTACAAGAGACAGAATCCAGAAGATCATTCTGGACAAGTATGCGGAAGTACTGGAAGAGACTGAGACGCGGAAACTGCAGAAATCTAAGTACAGAAAAATACTGAAAACAAAAATCCCGGAGACTGGAAGTAAAACCAGTTCTCCGGGATTTTTATATTTTGAGAAATGATATTTTCTACGACGGTCAATCGCGCATAAACTGATCGATCACATAGAGAACTCCGTCATCATCATTTGATTTTGTGATAAAATCTGCTTTTTCACGGACCAGTGGCTGTGCATTTTCCATTGCCACTCCAAGACCTGCGGTTTCGATCATAGTCAGGTCGTTGTATCCGTCACCGCAGCAGATCATTCATCAGCAGTCAGACCGATGCTGGTAAGAAGCTTCAGAAGAGAGGCGGCTTTGTCTACATTCTTTGGAACAATTTCGAGGAAAAATGGATCCGAACAGTAAACATCAATATAACCATGGAAATGAGTGGACATTTCCTCTTTAGCAGCAGCGATGCTATCCGGTTCTCCGGTCAGGAGAAATTTATTGTTTGGAAATGTGGATACTTTCTCACAGAAATTATCAATTTGTACAATTGGTAAATGGTTGATCCGGGATTCTAATTCGGAATATTTTGTCGGGGTAAATCCGGACAGAAGCTGTCCATCCTCATAAGCCAGAATATCAACCGGGTAGTTGGAAGCGATCCGGTAGATATCCGGGATCACGTCCTGCGGAAGTGTTTTGTTGTAAATGAACTGGCCGGTGCGGCAGTCAGTGATCCGTGCTCCGTTGAAGGATAGGATATAGCTTCCGTAACGTTCCAGATGGAGCTGCCTGGCAAGGGGAACTACGCCGTATGTAGGGCGACCGCTTGCAAGAACAACTTTTTTTCCGGCTTCCTGGATCTCGATCAGAGCCTTTAACGTTGGTGGAGTGATTTCTTTCCTGGAGTTGGTAAGTGTTCCGTCCAGGTCAAGAACAAGTATCTGATATTTCATGTCTTACCTCTCTTAAAACTTCATCTGTCTGAGTACATCAATGATCTCAGGAAATTCCATACCGTGGGAAGCTTTGACCAGAATGGTATCATCTTTTTTGACAACATTCCGGATTTTTCCCAGGAAGTCCTGTTTGGTTTTAAAGTAAAGTACGGCACTGCTCTTTGCACAGGCTTTTGCACCCTCGTATGCGTGGTGGGAAAGTTCTCCGATACAGCAGATCACATCAATGCCGATCTCGGCAGCATGTGCGCCGGTATTGTAGTGAAGTTCATTCTCCTTATCACCAAGCTCATACATATCGCCCATTACAGCTACGGTTCTTCCTGTTGCGGTAGAAAGTACATCCAGAGAAGATTTCATGGAAACCGGATTAGCATTGTAGCAATCATCGATGATCAAAAGAGATCCTGTGTCGATCAAGATTGGTACGTCCGGCAATCGTCTTCAGGGAAGAGATCCCGGTCTGGATTTCCTCCAGAGTAAGTCCAAGCTCCATGCCGACACATGCTCCGGCGAGAGCATTGTAGACCATGTGTTTTCCCGGTACCGGGATATGTACGTTGATTTCACCAAGTGGAAGGTGGAGTACAGCGTCAGTTCCGCGAAGTCCCTGACTTACGATTCCGTCTGCATAGGTCATCCAGCTGGTCTGAAAGACCGAAGAAAACAGGCTTTTTCCCTTGTACCTCTGCGACTGTGGAAAGTTTGTCGTCATCTCCGTTTAAGATGACAGAAGCATTTGGACGCAGATGATCAAAAACTTCGGTTTTGGCTTTTAAGATTCCGTCGCGGCTTCCGAGATTTTCCATGTGTGCAAGACCGATGTTGGTGATTACACAGATATCCGGCTGGCTGATGGATGCAAGTTCATGCATCTCTCCGAAATGGTCAATTCCCATCTCCAGGACAGCGACTTCATGTTCTTCGGTAAGATTGAAGATGGTAAGCGGAAGTCCGATTCCATTGTTAAAGTTTCCCTCTGTCTTAAGAACATTGTATTTCCGGGAAAGGACAGAGGCAATCGTTTCTTTGGTGCTGGTCTTGCCAACACTTCCGGTGATGCCGACAACCTTGATGTCAAGCTGCATGCGGTAAAACGCTGCGATATCACGAAGTGCTTTTTCGCAGGATTCTACATGAATGCAGGGACAGGTAAGGGAAGAAGGATCTTCTTCTGTAAGAGTAGCAAGTGCACCCTGTTCCATAACCTGTGGGATAAAGGTGTGGCCGTCTACGCGGGCTCCTTTGAGTGGAACAAAAAGAAATCCCGGTGCTGCTTTCCGGCTGTCGATTGCAACGCCGGTAATCTTCTTTTTCAAGAAAACTGCTGTCACCATGGAAGGTTCCATGGCAGGCAGCGGTTATATTTTTTAATGTCATATTTTTCATCGGTAATACCTCTTTTCAAATTGTGACCTAGTCATCAGCACTCATGCGGTCAAGAAGCTGTTTCTTTACTTCATAAAGTCTTGGAGACAGATCGATATACATCTGGTGAGGATTGAAGAGTCGTTTGGATTCATCCCACAGGGTATCTTTTTCCTGACGGCAGTAAGCGGCAATCTCTTTGACAGACGGGGAAGTGTAGACACATTCACCGTTGATGAAGATTGGCTGCATCATTTCGCGGACGGTATAGGTTCCGGCTTTCATCTTTGTCTTTTTCCATGTCTCGCTTGGATCAAAGAGGAGAAGATCTTCCTCCGGATTGATTTCTTCGTCTACAAAGCAGATATAATCAGCTTTCATCTTGCCGGTTTCTTTTTCGTAAATACGGTAAACCGTCTTGTTGCCCGGATTGGTGATCTTTTCTGTGTTCTCAGAAAGTTTGATTTTAGGTTCGAACTCACCATTCTTATTCTGGATGGCAGCGAGTTTATATACACCACCGAATGAAGGACAGTCTTTGGAGGTGATCAGATTGGTTCCGACACCCCATGAATCGATCGCTGCGCCCTGCATTTTGAGGTCGTGGATCAGATATTCATCAAGGTCGTTGGATGCGCAGATCGTTGCTTCTTCAAAGCCGGCCTCATCCAGCATTTTACGTGCTTTTTTGGACAGGTAGCAAGATCGCCGCTGTCAAGACGGATACCAAGCTTTCTCGCTGATGCCGGCATCTTTCATCTCCTGGAAGACACGGATTGCATTCGGCACACCGGATTTTAAGGTGTCGTAAGTATCGACAAGAAGGTACATCCTTCAGGATAAAGATCTGCATAGGCTTTAAATGCGGTATATTCATCCGGGAAACTCATGATCCAGCTGTGTGCATGGGTTCCCATAACCGGAACGTCAAAAAGCTTGCCGGTAAGTACGCAGGAGGTTCCCACGCAGCCGGCGATCACGGCAGCACGTGCACCGTATAATCCGGCATCCGGTCCCTGGGCACGGCGAAGCCGAATTCCATAACACCGGTATCACCGGCAGCGTATACGATACGGGAAGACTTGGTCGCGATCAGACACTGGTGGTTCAGAATGTTCAGGATTGCGGTTTCCACAAGCTGAGCTTCCATGATCGGGGCAACGACTTTGAGGATCGGCTCCTTTGGGAAGATCAGGCTTCCTTCCGGAATTGCGTAAATGCTTCCGGTAAGTGATAGCCGCTCAGATACTGAAGAAAATCTTCAGAAAAAATGTGGAGACTGCGAAGGTAATCCACATCATCATAGCTGAAGTTCAGATTTTTCACGTACTCAATAACCTGTTCAAGTCCGGCTGCGATTGCATAACCGGAAGAAAATGGGTTGGAACGGTAAAATACATCAAAAATTACGGTAGGATTGTCCTGCTTATCGTAATAACCCTGCATCATAGTCAGTTCGTATAAGTCTGTAAGTAATGTTAAATTTTTAGAATGCATAATCGTACCTCTTTTCTGTTATAGGTTTAGATCAGACTGGCGTTTTTCTTAATTGTGTCCTGAATAAGATCATGACAATAGATTCCAAGATGTTTTCTTGTCTCTTTATCCAGTTCTTTTGGATAGATTGGTTTGCCGTATTCGATGACGATATGTACTTTTTTTACACGTGGGAAATGTGCTTCAAAAATGTCAGCAGTATTGTTCATGCTGATCGGAATGATCGCACACCCGGTCTTTTCGGCAATTTTAAGTGCACCGTCACGGAATGGAAGCATAGAAAGCTCTTCGCCATTGTTGCGGGTTCCTTCCGGGAAAATGCAGATGGAAATGCCATTTTTTACATAATCAATTGCCTGAAGGATCGTCTTCAGACCTTCTCTCATATTGTCTCTGTCAAGGAAGAGACAGTACAGATTCTTCATCCATGTGGAAAGAAGCGGAATCTTTTCCATTTCTTTTTTGGCAACATAACCGGTCAGACGCCTGCACCGGCTGTAAGTAAGGAGAATATCAAAATAACTGCGGTGGTTGCCGATAAAGAGTACCGGTTCATCCGGAACATTTTCTTCACCGATCACGGTTGTCGTGACACCGGTCATCTTAAGAATCACTTTAAAGCCCCACTGAACGATGCGCAGAGAACTGATATCTTTGGCTCTGCGATTGAATTTACCAATGATCCATTCCACCAGAAAAACCGGAATGGACAGGATCAGGTAAAGAATTAAAAAGACTGCGATACAGATAAATCGTATCATTACCCCAAAATCCTCTCTTTCATTGTATAAAGTAACATACTTTTCTTCGATTATACTATTCGAGGCATGAAAATACAAGGAAGATAATATGATAATAAAGAGACAAAAAATGGAAAAGTTTGTGAATAATTATGAGGAAATTAAATGCCGTGTGACAGGGGTGATCTGGATGCTGATTTTCCTTGCGGCTGCCAGGTCATGGAAAAAGAGGAAGCGGGTGGAAAAATGCTGGAATATTCCATTGTGGATGAGAAAAAAGTTCCGGCGGAAATGACCGAACGCATTGCCGGGATGGAAGAAACCCCATTTCAGATCATGTATGTGCAAGGAGACCGGCTGTATGTCGGACAGGGGTATGGGAGACAGGAAATGGAGGGATATGCGATCCGGGTTGATGGCTGTACGGAAGAAAAAGATGTGATCTGTGTACAGACAACACTTCTGGGACCGGGAAGTGACGAGACAGAAAAAGATGGGGAGGAGATGGGAAATATCTGTATGCGGGAAGATGGATTTTCCCAATACCCATATGTTGTCCTAGAAATGGCAAAAAGCGAAAAACCGGTGATATTTGAGTAGGAGGCTGACTATGGAACTGATAAGAAAACAGGTACGCATGAATCAGATGGGCAAAACAGTGACGGATCAGTTTATGATCGGTGGGGATTATAATGTACCAGATGCGAAAAGTGACGTGGGAAGAGTGCTTTCCGGTGAGGGAAGTCTGCGGATTGAAGAGACAAGAAGAGTGGAAAATTATCTCCGTGTGACGGGAAACTGAATTTTAAAGTTTTGTATGTGACAGATTCGGGAGATCCGCGTCCCGGAGCTTTAGAGGGAATGATTCCGTTTGAGGAAATGGTCTACATGGAGGAAGAGAACGGAGAAGGCGAAGACATTGTGCAAGTTCAGCGGGTGGAATGCGGGGTATCACTGATTCATTCGAGAAAGCTTGCGGTAAAAGCGCTTGCGGAAATGACGGTACATACAGAGCAGATCACAGAAAAACAGGTGACACTTGATGTGGATGGGGAAGAGGGAATCTATCTGAAAAAATGTCCGGTGGAGCTGCTGCAGCTGTTTACCGCGAAGAGAGACATTTACAGGATCAAAGAGGAGATTAAGATACCGGGGACCAAAGAGAATATCGGAACGCTCTTGTGGACAGAGGTAAGCTCCCGGAAAATGGATACCAGACTTGTGCAGGATGCTATGCTGATAAATGGAGAATTGCAGATCTTTGTTCTCTATGAATCCCAGGAGGGCAAGACAGACTGGGTGGAGCAGACGGTTCCTTATGAGGGGCGGATCAAGTGTGCCGGAGCAGAAGAAGGTATGTATCATCATGTCTATGACCGGCTGGATGATATCAGTGTGGAAGTGCGGATGGATGAGGACGGTGAGATGCGTGCGCTTGGCATTGAAGCGGCACTTCAGGTTCGTCTTTTTGTCTATGGGGAAGAAAAGCTGGAGCTTTTAGAGGATGCGTATTCCCTTGATAAAAAATGTGTTTTGGAGACAGAAGAAGTTGTTGTTGAGGAGCTTCTGATGCAGAATCATTCAAAAAGTAAGATCACGGAACGATTAAGTCTGCCGGAGCTGAAAGATGAGATCCTTCAGGTGTGCCACAGCAGCGCAGATCTGCAGATAGAAAAAATGGAAGTGCAGGATGGAGGAATTCTGGCAGAGGGGATTCTAAATGTCAGCTTTCTGTATGTAAAGGCAAACGATGAAGTACCATTGGTGTGTGGAAGGGGATGGTTCCGTTCTCGCAATGCTTGAATGCCGGGAAGGAAGCAGCGATATGAAATATGACGTCACATATGCAGTGGAGCAGCTTGCGGTAGATCTTGCCGGAAATGATGAAGTAGAGATCAAAGCGGTCGTGGCGTTCAGGAGCTTCATGCGAAAAGCGGAAAAATACAGATGGTGACAGAGGCTGCACTTGTGATTATGAAAAAGAAGAGCGGATGAATCAGCCGGGAATTGTGGGATATATCGTAAAAGACGGAGATGATCTGTGGAGCCTGGCAAAGAAATATTCGACCACAGAAGAAAGCATTCTGCTTAATAATGAATTATTATCAAAAGAATTGAAAACGGGTGATAAAATATTGATTTTTCGGGAGAGTTTGAGTATACTATAGTAATGAAATGATGTATACAAGATACAAAAAAAGGTCGAAAAAATACAATAAGGAGATACACGCATGGATAAACTGGAGTTAAAAGCACTTGGGAAGATTAATCTTGGACTTGATGTGCTGGGGCGGCGGGAGAATGGTTATCACGATGTGCGCATGGTCATGCAGACGCTGTATCTGTACGATAATGTGACGCTGCAAAAGAAGTCGGCCCCAGGTATCGAGATCGATTCAAATCTTTTTTATCTGCCGAATGATGAGGACAATATTGCATGGAAAGCGGCAAAGCTTCTGATCGATGAATTTGATATCAAAGACGGGATCAGAATCCATCTGGACAAGCATATACCGGTTGCAGCGGGAATGGCAGGCGGAAGTTCCAATGCTGCGGCAGTGCTTTACGGAATGAACCAGATGTTCCGGTTGGGACTTTCTCAAAAAGAGCTGATGGAAAGAGGCGTGAAGCTTGGGGCGGATGTCCCTTACTGCATTATGCGCGGAACGGTACTTGCAGAAGGGATCGGGGAAAAGCTGACACCGCTTCCTCCGATGCCGAAATGCCAGATTCTGATCGCCAAGCCGCCGATCAGTGTATCGACAAAGATGGTTTATGAAAAGCTGGATTCCTGTGAAATCAAGGAGCATCCGGATATAGATGGTATCCTGGACGGATTGAAGAACCAGGATCTTGAGCAGGTGGCAGAATCAATGGGTAATGTGCTGGAGAAGGTTACGGTTGAAGCATATCCGGTCATTGCACAGATCAAAGAATGTATGATGGAAGCAGGTGCTCTTGGGGCGATGATGAGCGGAAGCGGTCCGACTGTATTTGGGATTTTCAGGGATCGCAGGACAGCGAAGGAAGCATTTACAAAAGTAAAAGCACAGAATCTGGCAAAACAGATTTATCTTGCAAATGTGCATAACGTCAGGAGGAGATAAGAATGGATATGGATTTGAAGTAAATATGAATGAATACCTGCCGTTGAGAGATGTTGTGTTCAATACACTCCGGAAGGCAATTTTAAGAGGAGAACTGAAGCCGGGAGAACGGCTGATGGAGATCCAGCTTGCCAACAAGCTTGGAGTAAGCCGCACCCCGATCCGTGAAGCAATCCGTAAACTGGAGCTGGAAGGTCTGGTTCTGATGATTCCGCGAAAAGGGGCAGAGGTGGCACAGATCACAGAGAAGAATATGCAGGATGTGCTGGAAGTCAGAAAGGCACTGGAAGAGCTTTCCGTACAGCTTGCGTGTGAACGGATCACGCCGGAGCAGGTTGAAGAAATGAAGATGGCAGCTGAAGATTTCCGTAAAGTCTTAAAGAGTGGTGATGTGACGAAGATCGCTGAAGCAGATGTAAAATTCCATGATATTATCTTTGCCGCAACCAATAACCAGAGACTGATCACGCTGCTGAATAACCTGCGGGAACAGATGTACCGATTCCGCGTAGAATACCTGAAGCAGAAGGAATGTTATCCACAGCTCCTGGAAGAACATGATAAGCTGATCGCACTGATTTCGGGTGGAGAAGTTGAAGAGGCATGTGAGCTCATGGGATGTCATATTGACAATCAGGCCTCTACAGTATCGGATGTTATCCGGAGAGATCAGGTAGAATATCACAGATAAAAATGTATAGTTTTCCATATGTTGTCAATACTCCTGGTATCAAAGACAGGAGGTACATACGAAAATGAAAAAAATAAAAGCAGTGGCGCTGGTACTGATCATGATTCTGTGTGGTGCGGCATTTGCAAGGGGAATGCAGGTGGAAGCGAAGGCGAATGCAGTGCAGGAAAAGTTATCCGGTGAGGTGTTCCGCTTTCATGTGCTTGCCAACAGTGACAGCAAAGAAGACCAGGAACTTAAGATGAAGGTGAAAGAGGCTGTTGTAGATTATATGTGTGAGAATCTTTCGGATGCAGGGAATGCAGCGGAGGCGAAAGCATGGGCGATCCGCCACAAAGAAGAACTGATCCGGACGGCCAGGGAAGTCTTGCAGGAAGAAGGATGTAACGATCAGATAACAGCTGAGGTCGTGCGGTGTGAATTTCCGGACAAAACTTACGGAGACATCACCTTCCCCGCAGGCTGGTACGATGCACTCCGGATCAAGATCGGAAAGGCACAGGGGCACAACTGGTGGTGTGTTCTTTATCCGAATCTCTGTTTTATGGATTCTGTCCATGCAATTGTTCCCAAAGAAGGGAAGGAAGAGCTGCGGAGTGTGCTGACGGATGAAGAGTATGCGATGATCGTAAAAGGCACACCGGTAAAAATCAAATGGTTTTTCTTGCAATTGACGGAGTAAATGTGTAGAATATATTTCAACGAAGATGGCAGGAAAATTTGTTTCGCCTAAGGTAAAGGAAAGTTTAATGACGGATATACTTGTAAAATTATTTGTAAAAGATTATAAAGATGTAGAAAAGGTGTCTGTCCGTACAGCATATGGAGTGCTGGCAAGCGGAGTAGGCATCTTTTGTAATGTTCTGCTGACGATTGCGAAGATGGTGATAGGAATCCTTCTTCACAGTGTGTCTGTTACTGCAGATGCATTTAACAACTTATCGGATGCAGGTTCTTCGATCATTGGAATGATCGGAGTGAAGATGGCAGAAAAACCGGCAGACAAGGAGCATCCTTTTGGGCATGGCAGGCTGGAATACATAGCGGCACTGATCGTATCCTTTCTGGTGATCGAAGTTGGATTTACCTTTTTCAAAAATGCGATCGTGAAGATCCGGGAGCCGGAAGAGTTAAAATTCAGTCTGGTGTCGATCTTGATCCTGGTGTTGTCCATAGGTGTGAAGCTGTGGCTTGCGATGTTTAACCGGAAACTTGGTGAAAAGATTTCTTCCCAGGTGATGATGGCGACGGCAGCAGATGCACTTGGAGATGTGATCACGACAGCAGCGACGATCCTGTCGGTTGTATTCTGGCGGATCACAGGGATCAATATCGATGGCTTTGTCGGACTTGGTGTTTCACTGGTCGTTATGTGGGCCGGATTTGGGATTGCGAAGGATACGCTTGAGCCGCTGATCGGAATTCCGGCGACATGGGAAGATTATGAGAAGATCAACATTTTGTGGAAAAATACGATGGAATCGAGGCAGCCATGATCTGGTGATCCATAATTACGGACCGGGAAGAAGTATGGCGATCATTCATGCAGAGGTTCCGAATGATGTCCCGATTGATGTATCCCATGAGATCATTGACCGGATTGAGAGAGAGGCAATGGAACAACTGGGGATCTCGCTGACAATTCATATGGATCCGGTGGAGACTCGTAATGAAGAAGTACTTCAGGCAAAACATGAGACAGAAAAAGCTGTGGAAGCACTGGATCCGAGATGCAGTATCCATGATTTTCGCATGGTGAATGGAGAAAAACAGATCAATCTCATTTTTGATTTTGTCATTCCGAGAGAGTATTCTGAGGAAAAAGGGAATGAACTGACACTGACTTTGATGGACCGATTGCAGCATCATAACCCAAAGTATCAGTGTGTTATCACATTAGACAGAAGTTATGTGGAAGAACAGAGGTAAAAGAGATGTATACATTTGAAAGCAGAGTACGATTCAGTGAAGCAGACCATACGGAGCTTCTGACATTACCGGGGCTTGTTAATTATTTTCAGGACTGTAGTACTTTTCAGTCTGAGGATATCGGATATGGCGTGGAATCACTGAAAAAAAGCGGGCAGGCATGGATTCTTTCCGCATGGCAGATTGTAGTAAACCGTTATCCGAAACTCGGGGAACATATCCGGGTGTCCACCTGGGCAACGGATTTTACCGGACTTTTCGGACTTCGTAATTTTAAGATGGAGGATGAAGCAGGCGAGATGACAGCCTGGGCCAATTCGGTCTGGGTATATATGGATATGAAAAAAGGAAGACCATGCAGACCGGCGAAAGAAGAGGTCGAGGCTTATCGGCCGGAAGCACCACTGGATGTAGAGTTTGCGCCGCGTAAGATCGTGCTTCCAAAAGAACTGGAAGATGGAGAAAGTTTTCCGGTAAGACGTCATCAGATCGACACAAACGAGCATGTCAATAACTGCCAGTATATCCAGATGGCAATTGATGTGGTGCCGGAATGTGAGCGTGCCGGACAGATCCGGGTAGAATATAAAAAATCCGCAGTTATGGGTGATATTATTTATCCAAAGATGGCGGTAGAGGAACAGAGAAAAATAGTGGAACTTTGTGATGCGGAGGGAAATCCGTATGCGGTAGTAGAATTCAAGGAGAAATAAGAGATGGAATTAGGGAAAAAACAGATGCTTACGGTAGTAAGGTAGTTGATTTCGGAGTATATCTGGGAGATGACAGAGAAAAGGTTCTTCTTCCGAAGAAGCAGGTTCCGGCAGGAATCGAACCGGGCGATCCGATTGAGGTGTTTTTGTATAAGGATTCTTCTGACCGTCTGATCGCAACGGTAAATGAACCGAAGCTTACACTGGGGGAAAGTGCAATCCTGAAGGTAGCGCAGGTTGGCAAATTCGGTGCCTTCCTGGACTGGGGACTGGAAAAGGATCTGTTCTTGCCATTTAAGGAGCAGACTTATAAGGTGAAACCGGGGGATGAATGTCTGTAGGACTTTATATTGATAAGAGCCAGAGACTCTGTGCGACCATGAAGGTATATGAGTATCTGCCAGTGATTCTCCTTATCATG
>ENA-OQBT01001122-OQBT01001122.1-human-gut-metagenome-genome-assembly--contig:-NODE-1122-length-11805-cov-2.371553_pt1 | contig 11805 bp, 16 predicted proteins | sample MGYA00242749_ERZ504557 | MGnify/ENA primary metagenome ERZ504557 (study PRJEB26092, sample SAMD00036243) | human gut metagenome | host: Homo sapiens | study: EMG produced TPA metagenomics assembly of... | reverse complement strand
CTCGAGAGGACGATGCGACGACGATGAGTGGAAGACGACGAGGACGAGGAAGAAGCCAAGCCAAGGCACCCGAGCAGCCAAGGAAAGGTGCCTACGTGGTCTCCGACACGGATGATGAGGGAAGAAAACATCATCCCCTCGGGCAATCCGAAGCGTCGTGTGATTGCGGCCGGCGCAACCGCCGACCCGGTCAAGGACTACCTGAAGCAGATCGGCCGTGTGAGCCTGCTGACGCCGAGCAGGAAGTCGACCTGTCCGAGCGCATCGAGGCCGGCCTGTACGCCCAGCACCTGCTCGACACCGAAAGCGAAGGCATGGAGTTCAAGCGCAAGCGTGAACTCAAGTGGGCCGCCGCCGACGGCAAGAAGGCTAAGGACCATCTGCTGGAAGCCAACCTACGACTTGTGGTCTCGCTCGCCAAGCGCTACACGGGTCGCGGCATGCTCTTCCTTGATTTGATCCAGGAAGGCAACCTTGGTCTGATTCGTGCCGTCGAGAAGTTCGACTGGAAGAAGGGCTTCAAGTTCTCCACCTACGCCACGTGGTGGATTCGTCAGGCCATCACCCGTGCCATGGCCGATCAGGCCCGCACCATTCGCGTGCCTGTGCACATGGTCGAAGTGATTAACAAGCTGTCCCGTGTACAGCGCCAGATGCTGCAGGATCTGGGGCGTGAACCTACGCCGGACGAGCTGGCCCGCGAGCTGGATATGCCGGTTGAGAAGGTGCAGGAAGTGCAGAAGTACGGCCGCGAGCCGATTTCCCTGCACACCCCGCTTGGCGAGGATGGCGATTCCGAGTTCGGTGACCTCATTGAGGATACCGACGCCATCGCTCCGTCCGACGCGTGGCCTTCTCCCTGCTGCAGGAACAGTTCAAGCAGGTGCTGGAAACCCTGTCTCCGCGTGAGGCCGGCGTCATCAAGATGCGCTATGGCCTTGAAGACGGCCAGCCGAAGACGCTGGACGACATCGGCCGTGTGTATGGCGTGACCCGTGAACGCATCCGTCAGATCGAGTCCAAGACCATGTCCAAGCTGCGCCACCCGTCCCGTTCGCAGACCCTGCGCGACTTCCTGGATCAATGATCATCTGGCTCCCCTCTGTGAGGGGAGCCAAGCATTTGAAGAGAAAAATAGGACTGTATGCCCAAAGAAGAATACGGCGCCAAGGACCTAGCTGTTCTTGAGGGCTTGGATGCGGTGCGCAAGCGTCCGGGCATGTACATCGGCACCACCGACTCGCAGGGTCTTATGCACTGCCTGTGGGAGATCATCGATAACTCCGTGGATGAGCCTTGGCCGGCTTCTGCAACGACATTGTGGTCACCCTGCACACCGACGGTTCCGTGGAAGTCGCGGACAATGGCCGAGGCATTCCGGTGGATAAGGAACCGAAAACCGGCCTGTCCGGCGTGGAGGTCGTACTGACCAAACTGCATGCCGGTGCCAAGTTCGGCAACTCGTCTTATAACGCCGTCGGTGGCCTGCACGGCGTGGGCTCCTCCGTGGTCAATGCCCTGAGCTCCCGACTGGACGTCGAAGTGGATCGTGACGGCAAGACGCACCACATGACCTTCCACCAAGGTCACCCTGGCGTATACACGGATGCCGACCCGGCCAATCCGTCTCCCGATTCCCCGTTCAAGCGCACTCGCAAGAACCGACCCACCGAGCTGGAAATCATCGGCAAGGTATCTCCCAAAACCACTGGTACCCGTATTCGCTACTGGTATGATCCGGAGATTTTCAACAAAACCGCCGAATTCTCATACGAACAGCTCATCGACGCGTGCGCCAGACCAGCTTCCTGGTGCCCGGCCTCAAAATCACCATCATCGACGAAAACGTACCGGAAACGGCGGCGACTGACACCGTCGAGGCCACTGATGACGCAACAGTCGAACCTGCGCAAGACCAGGCACCGGCCTTGGATGTCTCGTCCGACGATGCCGAGAGCCCGGCCGAGGAGGACTTCTCGCTGACGGCCGGCGACCAGGTCGTCGATGGCGCGTTCGGCGAACAGCCCGCGCACCCGCGCGTCGTGGAATTCCTGCACACAGGCGGCGTCAAGGACTTCGTCGACTTCCTGTCCAAAGGCGAGCCGATCTCCGACATCTGGCGCATCCAAGGCGAGGGCACCTATAAGGAGGAGACCCAGGCCGTGGGTGAGGGCGGCGAACTGCACGCCCAGGAAATCGAACGCACCTGCGGCGTGGACATCGCCCTGCGATGGGTCAACGGCTATGACACCACAATCATGAGCTTCGTGAACATCGTGGAGACGCCCGGCGGCGGTACTCACGTGGACGGTTTCATGAACGCCATCACCAAGCAGATTCGCAAGGCGGTGGAAGACAACGCCCGCAAGCTCAAGGTGAACATGAAGGACTCCGCCATGAAGGTGGAGCGCGACGATATCCAAGCCGGACTCGTGGCCGTGGTCACCGCACGCGTGGCCGAACCTCAGTTCCAAGGCCAGACCAAGGATGTGCTCGGCACCGCGCAGGTCAAGCCGATCGTCACCCGGCTCACCGACAAGCAATTCGGCGAGATGATCACCGGCTCCAAGCGCGGGTACAAGGAACAATCCGGCCGCGTGCTGGAGAAGATCGTCGGCGAAATGCACGCACGCATCCAGTCGCGCAAGGCCAAGGAGGTCACGCGCCGCAAGAACGCGCTCGAATCCGCCTCGATGCCGGCCAAACTCTCCGACTGCCAGCCGGGCAATGACGACGTGGCCGAACTGTTCATCGTCGAGGGTGATTCCGCACTCGGTACCGCCAAGGCCGCCCGCAACGCCGGTTTCCAAGCGCTGCTGCCGATTCGAGGCAAGATTCTGAACGTGCAGAAGGCGTCGATTACGCAGATGCTCTCCAACAAGGAATGCGCGGCCATCATCCAGGTGGTGGGCGCCGGCTCCGGCCAGAGCTTTGACATCGAACAGTCGCGCTACCACAAGATCATCATGATGACCGATGCCGATGTGGACGGCGCGCACATCCGTATCCTGTTGCTGACGCTGTTCTACCGGTACATGCGGCCGCTTATCGAACACGGCTACGTGTATGCCGCAGTACCGCCGCTGCACCGCATCGCGTTGACCGGCTCGCACAAGGGCGAATACATCTACACGTATTCCGATGACGAGCTGGCCGTCAAACTGGCCGACCTCGACAAGAAGCACATCGGTTACAACGACGACATCCAGCGATACAAGGGTCTGGGCGAGATGGATGCCGACCAGCTGGCGGACACCACCATGGACCGCGCACGCGTATGCTGCGCCGCATCCGCATGGAGGACGCGCCCAGGCATCGAGATCTTCAGCTGCTGATGGGCGACGACGTGCCGCCCGCGCAAGCAGTTCATCGTCGACAACGCCGACGATTTCGACCGCTCCAAGATCGATACCTGATCGAAGACGTCGCTGATAATGACATCGTGCTTACCGAGAATTTCCGTAATTGGCGTTTGAGGTGAGCACGTTGTCATATGTTTTATGCGTGTTGCCCATGAGTCATTCGATAGACTGATGACATCGTTATCACAACCGGTGCCGTACTGTGAATGGGAGATGGGACATGGCCAGTCTGTTGCTTGCCGTCATCTATGTGGCGTTTATCAGTCTGGGATTGCCGGATTCGCTACTCGGATCCGCATGGCCCACCATGAGCCAGGATCTGAACGTGCCGGTGGCGTGGGCCGGCGGCATCTCCGCGGTGATTTCCATGTTCACGATCGTCTCGGCGCTGCTTTCGGACCGAATGACATTGAAATTCGGGGCAGGCAAGGTCACCGCCGTTTCGGTGGCGTTGACTGCGGCGGCCTTGGCCGGTTTCTCCGTTACCTCGAATTACTGGGTGCTGTTGGCCATCGCCATACCATACGGCCTTGGCGCGGGCGGAGTGGATGCGGCGCTCAATAACTACGTAGCCATTCACTACGAAAGCGGCATATGAGCTGGCTGCACTGCATGTGGGGCGTCGGCGCATCGGTCGGCCCTACATCATGGGCTATGCGCTCTCTCAAGGCCAAGGTTGGCCGTGGGGCTATCGGTACATCGCGATCCTGCAGGTGATGCTGACCGTCATCCTGGTGCTGAGCCTGCCGCTGTGGAAGAAACGTGGCGCAATTGCGGTCGGCGAATCGACCGATGACACCGCATCATCTGACGGCAATGCCGAGAGATTTGGCACTGCTGAAGGGGTGTCTGTTGCCGAACGCAAACCGCTCGGCGTGGCCGGCGTGCTCGCCATTCGCGGTGCCAAGGAAATCCTCGTGATGTTCTTCTGCTACTGCGCCGTCGAATCTACGGCGGGCCTGTGGGCCTCCAGCTATATGGTGATGCACAGCGGCATCGACAAGATCACCGCCGCCAGCTGGGCCAGCCTATTCTACGTAGGCATCACCGTGGGCCGTGCGCTTTCCGGCTTCCTGACCATGCGATTCAAGGACCCGGTCATGATTCGCCTCGGCCAAGTGCTGGTGTTCGCCGGCATCCTCACCATGTTCGTGCCATTGCCTCACCACCTTGGCGTGGTCGTTGGCTGGTGGTCATCGGCTTCGGGTGCGCGCCGATTTATCCGTGCGTCATCCACTCGACGCCGGCCTACTTCGGCGAAGACAAATCGCAGGCCATCGTCGGCGTGCAGATGGCCTGCGCCTATGTGGCTCACTGCTCATGCCGCCACTGTTCGGCATCATCGCGCAATATGCGACAATCAGTCTCTACCCGTGGTATTTGCTGGTGCTCTTGGTGCTGATGGTGGCCATGCACGAGCGTCTTCGCAAGTTGCGCGGCTGATCATATGCGCATTTGGGCCCGACGCCTACTATGCTTGGAGCCCATGGTGATAAGTGAAGAAGAACATGAACAGATGCCCGAGCGTACGGGAACGATTGGAAGCGCTGAAGGATGCGCCGGGCTCGGTAATCGTGGTCGGCTCGATGAACGCCGATTACACCGTAACCACTAAACGACTACCCAAGCCAGGTGAAACCGTCAATGGTGGTGCCATGAAAGTGCTGCCGGGCGGCAAGGGCGCGAATCAGGCGTCTGCCGCCGCTCGTCTCGGTGTCAATGTCCAGTTGCTGGGCGCGGTGGGCGAGGACTCCAACGCGGACTTCCTATTAAGCAAGCTGGATGAGGCCGGCGTCGACACCGCCGATATCCTGCATGTCGAAGGCCCCAGCGGCACCACGGTAATCACCGTGAGCGCTGAGGCGAGAACACCATCGTCTATTCGCCGGGTTCCAATGCCAAGGCAAGTGCCGGCTATGTGCAATCACATCGCACGACCATCGCCGAATGCGCGGTATTGGGACTGTGTTTGGAGAGCCCGATTGCCACCGTTATCGCCGCCGCGCAGACCGCGCATGACGCTGGCGTGACCGTGCTGCTCAACGACTCGCCATTTATGGACGAGCTGCCTCACGAACTGGTGGAAGCCACGGATATTCTGCTGGTCAACCAGCATGAAGTGGCTCAACTGCTGGGCCTGCCGGATGATGACGTGGAATCACTCGACTGGTATGAGGTCGCCGAACGATTCACCGATTACGGATTCGACCGGGCGATAGTGACGCTTGGTGCGTCGGGATCGGTGGTGATCGAGAACGGACGTTGGCATCGCGTATCCGCCGCGCAAGTCAATGCAGTGGACACCACCGGTTGCGGCGACTCGTTCATGGGGACCGTGCTGGCTGGCTTGGCCGCCGGTCATACGCTGCTGCAATCCGCGCAAATCGGCTCCTACGTCTCCGCCTATGCGGCCACCAAGCTTGGTGCCAAAGTGCCTACGGTACCGCCGAAGAAGTCATCGCCTACTTCAGCTGACCTATAATCGTACATATGTACGAAAGCCTGAGCCTGTTTTCCGAACCCACCAAGATGTGGTTCGAGCATGCCTTCGGTCAGCCGACCGAGGCACAGGCTCAGGCATGGCCGGCAATCCATTCCGGTCGCAATGTCTTGGTCATCGCCCCTACCGGTTCCGGTAAAACATTGGCCGCGTTTCTCTCAGCCATCGACCGATTGATGACCGTGCCACGCACGCGGCGTGCCGGTGTGCGTGTGCTGTATATCTCGCCGTTAAAGGCGCTCGCGGCCGATGTGGCCAAGAACCTAGAACAGCCTTTGGAGGGCATTGCTGCACAATGCGAGGCGCAAGGGCTGCCCGTGCCAAAGATCGCGGTCGCCACTCGTTCAGGCGACACCACCGCACAGGAGCGGCGACGCATAGCCTCCCATCCACCGGATATCCTCGTTACCACGCCAGAATCGTTGTATTTGTTGCTCACTTCGAAGGCAGGGCGGATTCTCGGCACTGTCGATACGGTGATCGTCGATGAGATTCATGCAGTGGCGGGCACCAAGCGCGGCGCACATTTGGCGGTAAGTCTGGAACGGCTGGAGAACCTTGTCACAGAATCGCGCAAGCGAGATGCAATCGATGCAGATGCTGATGAGGGCGGTGATGCCGCCGTCGATGCTGGCCGTGGCGATCGTCATATGCAGCGCATTGGTCTATCCGCTACGGTGAATCCGCCTGAAAAGGCGGCGCGATTCCTGGGCGGCGGGCAACCGGTTACCATCGTGAATCCCGGTGGGCGGCCTGCAATGGATTTGCGCATGATTGAGCCGTTGGAAAACATGCGTGATTTGCAGTCCGTGAATGCCAAGCAGCGTGTCGGTGGCGTGGATGCTGAACGGTCCGCTCCGCATATCAGTGGTGTCACGCCGGCCATGCAGCGACTTGCTGAACGCAGGGGCATTGTGCCGGTGGATGATAGAGATGTTTCTTCCACTTCTGGGGACGATTCTGATGCGAGTGATGCGTTCGATTCCTCCGCGTTGGTTGGAGCGGCGGGCGACCGTACCTCCGGTTCCATTTGGCCCGTGGTGGAACGCAGTATTTTGGATGAGATTCTCGCGCACCGCACTACATTGGTGTTCGTTAATTCGCGTGGTGTGGCTGAGAAACTCACTGCGCGCTTGAACGATCTGTATGCGCAGACCCGGCATGGCACCAATCCCGACACTGTGCGGGATCTGGGCTCTCCGGAAGGCCGCGAAGGTTCTCCACGCATTACGATGCTGTGGTCGGCTCCACCACCATGCTTGTCGGCTCACATGAGGGCGATGATGTCATCGCCATGGCTCATCATGGGTCGGTTTCCAAAGACCGTCGCAAAATGATTGAGGAACGGCTTAAACGTGGTGAATTGCGTTGCGTGGTGGCCACCTCCAGTTTGGAGCTCGGCATTGATATGGGCTCGGTCGACTTGGTGATTCAAGTCGATACGCCGTTGTCGGTCTCCTCCGGATTGCAGCGTGTAGGCCGTGCCGATCATCAGTCGGTGGCGTCTCTCACGCATTGTTCTACCCGCTCACCCGTCAGCAGATTGTCACTGGGGCCGCAAGTCTGGAAGCCATGATTGCCGGCGATATAGAACCATTGGCCGTGCCGCGCAATCCGCTCGATATTCTTGCCCAGCAGACCGTGGCCGCTGCCGCGATGCACGATTTGAACGCTGATGACTGGTATGCCACAGTGCGTCGTGCTGCGCCGTTTGCCGAACTGCCACGTGACATGTTCGATGCGGTAATCGGCATGATGTCCGGCGAATACAACAGCGAGGAATTCTCGGCCTTCCGGCCGCGACTGGTATGGAATCGGGATAATGGCCTGATTTCCGCCCGTCCCGGTTCGCAGAAAGTGGCCGTTACCTCTGGCGGTACGATTCCCGATCGAGGGCTGTACACCGTGGTCCTGCCTGAGGCGGACGCCGGCAAAGGCCAGCGTCGCGTCGGCGAGTTGGATGAGGAGATGGTCTACGAATCGCGCGTGGGCGATGTCATTACGCTCGGCACCTCCACATGGCAGATTCAGGAAATCACCCGTGATCGTGTGGTCGTGACTCCGGCTCCGGGCCGCACCGCCCGCCTGCCGTTCTGGCACGGTGAAGGCGCTGGCCGTGACTACGGTTTCAGCCGTACCATAGCCCGCTTCACCCGAGAAATCGCCGCCGGATTAGACGTGAAGCGGACTGAGGGGAGGTCTGCCGCAGAAGGTCCAGCTGTCCCAACCTTCATCCCAACAATCCTCACCCGTCTCCACCACGATGGCCTAGATGCCAACGCCATCACCAACTTGGCCCGCCTACTCTCCGAGCAACAAGCCGCCACTGGTGCAGTCCCCAGCGACCAAACCTTATCGTGGAGCGCACACGCGATGAAGACGGCGGATGGCGCATTGTGCTGTTAAGCCCCTTCGGCCGCCGCGTTCACGAACCGTGGTCCATGGCCATCAGCCGCAGACTGCGCCAACGCTACGGTTTCGACGGGCAGGTATATGCCGCCGATGACGGTATCGTCATTCAGCTACCGGACGGTGACGGACATATTCCTGCTCAAGACCTGTTCCTTTTCGACCCAGAAGACCTCAAAGCAGATGTAGAGCGTCAAGTGGGCGAGTCCGTGCTATTTGCCGCACGATTCCGCGAATGCGCCGCCCGATCACTGTTCATGCCGCGATCCGACCCGGGCCGTCGCGTGCCCTATGGCAGCAGCGACTGCGCGCCCGCACAGCTCCTGCAATCCGCACGTATGGCCAAGAACTTCCGCTGCTGCTGGAAACCGCGCGCGAATGTTTGCAAGACGTATACGACATGCCCGCCCTGAACGAGGTGATGACCGGATTGCAAGCCGGCACCATTACCGTGAAGGACGTGGAAACCGAGTCGCCATCGCCTTTCGCCGAGAACATTCTCTTTGGCTTCGTCGCGTGGTGATGTACCAGTATGACCAACCTCAGGCCGAGCGTAGCGCGCAACTGCTGTCTCTCGATCCGCACGTGCTCGAACGCTTGCTCGGCACCACCGATATGGCACAAGTGCTCAACCGGACGTGATTCGCGAAGTCGAACAGGAACTGGGGGAGCACACTTTCTGGAATGAGCTTGCCGACGATGATGTGACTGGTCGCGTGACCCGTTACGCCAAAACCCATGGTCCTTTCACCGCCGATCAGCTCATAGCCGATCTACACCTCGATGCTACGGATGCCGTGCACACTCTGGATGTGCTGGCTGCCAAAGGCGAGTTGCTGCAAGGCCACTTTGTAGATGATGACGAGCAAGGCCAACAGTGGCTCCATAAGGACGTATTCCGCCGTATTCGGTCTCGCTCATTGGCCAAGGCGCGTAAAGCAGTCAAGCCAGTAGAATCAGAGGCGTTCCAGATGTTTCTTATCGACCGACAAGGTATCGGGCCGGTCGGCGGCGAACGATATGAAGGTGCTGACGGGCTCATGCGCGTTATCGAGCAGCTGGAGGCATATCACTGCCCACTGCACTCTGGGAGTCGGCAGTATTCCCCGCACGAGTACGAGACTACCAACCTGCATTGCTGGATGAGTTGCTGACCAGCGGCGATGTGGTCTGGGTCGGCTCAAAAACCGGGGGAACCAGTGCGATGGACCCCGGTGAGGTTGCTTTCTATCCGGCGGATTCAATATTGTTCAGCGGTGTGGAACATGGTACGACATCGAACGCCTCAGACGCCACCATGCCGGAAGCGATTCTGACCGCACTGGACTCAGGGGGAGCGTTCCATGCCCGTCAACTGATGGATGCCGCCAAACGTGCGTGGAATGAGACCGCGGAGCCGGACATCAATCCAAACACCGGCGAAATCATTCCGCAAGAGTGGAGCGAACAGCAGTTCAAGGATGCCTTGTGGAGCTTGGTCTGGCAAGGTAAGGTCACCAATTCCAGCTTCGCGCCGGTGCGTGCATTAACCGCAGGCGCAGCAAGCCCGCGTAAATCCACTACATCACGTCGTCGTGGGCGTGTCGCTCCGATTCGCCGAGCCACTACGGATATGACGTTAGGAGGTTTGTGTCCGCCGTAATCGGGCAAGCTGAAGCCGAAGACACCGACCAGACCGAACGGGCACTCGCACTGGTCGAGACGTTGCTGGACAGGTATGGCGTCATCGCGCAGCCGGTGATTGACAAGGAAAATATCCCGGGTGGCTACTCAGCGTTGTATCCGGTATTGAATCGCATGGAGGAGCATGGTCGACTGGTACGAGGCATGTTCGTCCGTGGTTTCGGCGCGGCCCAATTTGCCGAGCGCGACACCGTGGATGCGTTGCGTCATCCGTCAGAGCATCGCGGCCAGTCCGTGGTGGCATTGAGTGTGCTCGACCCCGCAAATCTCAGTGGCTCCGCCATCGCGTGGCCGGACGCGCCTGCCGGTGCGGGTAAACCGGCACGCCGTATCGGAGCCACGGTCGTGCTCAATGCGCAAGGCGCGCTACTATACGCGGCCGCCAAAGCCAAGCACCTGACAGCGTTCGATCAATCGGTCGGCCATGAAGCCGCTGTCAATGATTCCGACGAACAAATGCGCAAGGCCGCCACAGAACTGGCCTACGCCTCAAACGCAATGGCACCGGCTCCGTGACATTCAGCGACATCAATGGCGAACCCCTCAACGCCCGTCACCCCTTCGCCCGCATCCTCCACCAGTCCGGCTTCACCCCCGTTCCCCAAGGCATGCGGCTGTACTGATTGAGCCCAGCTATCGAATGCGGTAGTTGGAGCCTCGTTGGGTCATGATGAGGCCGGCGCGGGTGAGCTCCTTATCCAGTGTGTAGAGGGCGTTCTTGAGTAAGCCTGTTGCTCGAAGAATGGGCCGCCGATAAGTTTGACCAACTCGTTGGTGTTGACGAACTGGCCATCAGCCTTGACCAGCGCTTCAAGCAAACTGTATTCCAGACGGGACAGTGAGATTGCGCTGTGAGTGGATGCGTAGTAGGCCTTGTGATTCGTGGTGTCCAACGTGAGATTGCCACGAATGATCATGACGGGGGAGTCGGTGGCAAGCGAGCCGACGTATGAGAGCAGTTCGCCATCGGAGAATGGTTTGCTCAGCACGACATCCGGGTGTCGTGCGTTAGCTTGTGCGCTAGCGTCGGCATTGTCCGAGCGTTGTTCGGCTTCGGCATCTGAGTTGTTTGCGCGTGAATCCGCGCTGAAGGAGCTGTAGGGCGTCTCTTCGATAGGGGCGTACTCGTCAGGCAGCGCTCGCCAAGGGATTCGATGAGCTGCTCGGTGGAAATGCCGAGCAGGGATTCATCAAGAATCACTGCGTCAAATGACTCCTTGGCGACAGCGGCGAGCGCGATACTACCGGTGCTTGCCAAAGACACCTCATGACGACCGGCAAGCAGGGCACCATGAATGGCGTGGGCCAACGGTTCATTGGATACGGCAACCAGTAGTCTCATCGCCACCTCCTTAATGCTTAGTGTAGGCCGGGTTTAGGGTCTCTTCTCTATTGTTTGGCTCACTATCGTTCGCTCCTCGCCTACAAACACCCCACTGGGGTGTTTGCTTTACGGCTCGGCCCATCAGAGGGAGCTTAATTGAGGTTACGCAATGAAGGCGATGGGGGAGGCGAGGTCTACTCCGGAACCGTCTCGGCGCATATCGGGCTTGGGAAGCTCGACCGGAGAGCCTGCGGATGTAGAGGCGTGCAACGGGTAGAGGCCCACCCAGGCAAGAATCAGCGTGTTCTGGCCCTTCAGGAATCGCTGGGAACGCACGCCGCCGGTAGCGCGACCCTTGGTGGGGTACATTTCCAGCGGAGTGACCTTCGCCGCGCCGTTTTCGGTGCCGGGCAGTGCATCGGAATCGCCGGCCACGGTGAGCACCACTGCACCGGATCCGGAAGTCAAGCCGTTCTCGCCCTCTTCATAGGTCCATGCCACCTTGCCGGCGGGAACCACGTTGAAGG
>ENA-OQBT01001121-OQBT01001121.1-human-gut-metagenome-genome-assembly--contig:-NODE-1121-length-11828-cov-2.342022_pt1 | contig 11828 bp, 16 predicted proteins | sample MGYA00242749_ERZ504557 | MGnify/ENA primary metagenome ERZ504557 (study PRJEB26092, sample SAMD00036243) | human gut metagenome | host: Homo sapiens | study: EMG produced TPA metagenomics assembly of... | reverse complement strand
GCGACGGCATGATAGCGCGGCGCCTCGTCCTGCTTGTACGAGCTGTCGTGGGCTTCGTCGACGATGAACAAACCGATGGACTGAGCCGCCGCGAAGACCGCCGACCGGGCACCGATGCAGATATGACTCGTCCCGTTCTGCATGCGCAGCCAGTTGTTGCGCTTCTCCCCCTGGGACAGCTGGCTGTGCATGACGACGACATCGTCGCCGAAACGGCGCAGGAAGCGGCGGACAATCTGGCCGGTCAAGGCGATCTCCGGCACCAAGACGACGACCTGTTTCCCTTTTTTCAGGGCCTGGCTGGCTAACTGCATGTAGATTTCTGTCTTGCCGCTGCCGGTGATACCGTGGAGGACGTAGGTTTTACCATGCTCATCGCTTCCGATAACCCGTAATGCCTGTTGCTGTTCCGCTGTCAGGGAAAAAGCTTCGTCCCGGGCAAGGCTCGGCAAGATATTCGTCGTCCTGGCCGGCCGCTGGCTCCAGCGGGCCAATCCCGTCGCACAGAGGCGGCGCATGAGATCGCGGCTGTAGCCTTGTCCCTGCCAATAAGAGACAGGGCCTTCGCCCTTGGCTTTCAAGGCCTGGAGCAGTTCCTGCTGGCGGCGACGGCCATGAAGAATAGCTTCCGTATCGTCGGCAGCAAAAGAAAGCCAGTCTTCCATCTTGTCGGCAATCTGGTTCTTATAACAAATCCGGCTGGTCAGGACCTGGCTGGCCAAAGCCTTCTCGACGAGTCTTGGCCGAACCGGCGGCTCAGTGCGCCTTTTTCACAGCGCCCTTTTCCGGCCACATAGGTTTGTAGCCGCGCTTCGTCCGCTGTCTGCGGCTGGGCCGGTCCGGCCGATACGACATCGCGGCGGACCAGTCCTTTCTTATCGATCATGAACAGGCGCAGGGCATCGGACAAGTTGCAGACGTAGTAATCGCGGATCCAAAGGGCCGTGCGGATCATCTCTTCCTGGAAGTCGGTCTGCGTCGAGAGCAGGCCTTCAATGGGCTTCAGCGTGAAATCAGCCGCTCCGCCAGGTGTTCCTGCAGGGCGACGACGATGCCTTCTTCCCGGCGATGACCGAAAGGCACGAGGACGCGGCTGCCGACGCGGACAGCCATCCCTCGGGGACGATATAGGAAAAGGTCTGCTGCAGCCGCTTCGCCGTCGTATTGATGATGATTTCAGCAAACAAAGAAACACCTCCGTAGTTCGTGGTTTGTGGTTCGTAGGGGCCGTCCTGTCAAGGCGGCCCGCAAACAATGACACTTAAAAAGGGACCGCGCAGTGATGCGACAGTCCCCTTTTTTTGGATGTTCAGTTATCGAACCGCCTCTTATAAGCCGGCTTCTTTGCGGAGCGTATCGGCTTTGTCTGTCTTTTCCCAAGGCAGGTCGAGGTCGTTGCGGCCGAAGTGGCCATAGGCAGCGGTCTGTTTGTAAATCGGGCGCTGCAAGTCGAGCATGGCGATGATGCCAGCCGGACGAAGGTCGAAGTTCTTTTCAATGAGTTCGACGATCTTTTCGTTCGGGACTTTGCCCGTGCCGAAGGTTTCGACGTGGATGGAAACCGGGCGGGCTACGCCGATGGCATAAGCCAGCTGGATTTCGCATTTGTCAGCCAAGCCGGCAGCGACGACGTTCTTGGCGACGTAACGAGCTGCATAGGCAGCCGAACGGTCGACTTTTGTGGGGTCCTTGCCGGAGAAAGCACCGCCGCCATGACGAGCCATGCCGCCATAGGTATCGACGATGATCTTGCGGCCCGTGAGGCCCGAGTCGCCCTGGGGACCGCCGATGACGAAGCGGCCTGTCGGGTTGATGAAGAGTTTCGTCTTGTCGTCGAACAAGCCTTCCGGAAGTTCCGGTTTGATGACGAATTCGAGGAGATCGCTTTCAATCTGTTCGCGGCTGACTTCCGGGCTGTGCTGTGCCGAAATGACGATGGTGTCGATGCGGACGGGTTTGCCGTCTTCATATTCGACAGTGACTGAGTCTTGCCATCGGGACGGAGATACGGCAGGGTACCGTCTTTGCGGACCTTTGCCAGGCGGCGGGCCAAACGGTGTGCCAAAGAAATAGGCAGCGGCATGTAGTCGTCCGTTTCGTTGGAAGCATAGCCGAACATCATGCCCTGGTCGCCAGCGCCGATGGTATCGAACTTATCTGTATTGCCTTCCTTCTTTTCCAAGGCGTCATCGACGCCCATAGCGATATCCGGAGACTGTTCGTCCAAGGAGACGAGGACGCCGCAGGTATCGCAGTCAAAGCCGTATTTAGCGCGGGTATAACCGATATCGCGGATCGTTTCGCGGACGATGTGCGGAATATCGACGTAGCACGTCGTAGAGATTTCGCCGACGACGTGTACCATGCCGGTCGTTACCAAGGTTTCGCAGGCAACGCGGGCGTTTTTATCTTTTGCAAGAATGGCATCCAAAATGCTGTCCGAAATCTGGTCGGCCATTTTATCGGGATGGCCTTCGGTGACGGATTCGGATGTAAAGAATTCACGATTTTTAGCCATGAGTGATCCTCCTTAAAAAAAATTCCCCTCATCCATGACTTCATGAGAGGGGCTTCTAATCCCCATCTGCCAGTATATCACTGCTGGAATTAGCACCTTTCATAGCTGAAGGTTGCTGCGACATCACAGGGCCAGTCCCTCCGTCGTCTCTTGATGGTTCTTTATTTGTTTTGCTCATCCATTATAATTCAAGTCTGCCTATTTTGCAAGTATTTTTTATGTTCAAAAAACATTGTCTACTAGACGCCTCCCTACAGGCAGGGTTATAATGTCTAGAGAAGATAGAAAGGATGATAGATATGACCAAATTGCGGCCTAGAGATATATTCTTCAACGACCCTTATTTTGATTATGCCACCTGCAGCAAGCCTGGCGACTTGCGGCTGGCCAAACGAGTCGAAGTATTCGGCAAGTGGTACAAGACCCCAAGCCTGGTGACGACCCTCCTATCCCAGGAACGACTGACCTTCAGCCGCAACACCGGCACGGACAAGGAAGACGCCCTGGTCCTGCGGATCTACGAACGGACGGCAGACCGGCTGCTCATCAATACGTATTATACGTCCCAACAAAACCCGGAAGAAATCTACGCCGGCACGATTCACCTCGAACGTTACGACATGGCGCAGACCATGGAATCCTTTTCCTATATGGGCATCATCGACCTGCTCATGCTCCAGACGGACAGCCAGATTCTTGAGCTGACCAACGTCTTTGAAGATGTACAGATGGCCAAGCACGCAGCGGCTCACGCCCTGGGCATCTATCTCATGGCCATCTGCGACCAGCCCTGGTCTGACGAAGCCGTCACAGGCGGCCAGGAAACGCCGGCCATGATGATGGGCAAGGAAAAAGAAGAACTTCAGCAGCTGCGGGAGGAAAAGGCCCAGATGGACGCCGATAAGGAAGAGCTCCTGCGCCTGCGCCTGGAAGCCAAAAACCGGACGACGGTCCTGGCCGAACTGGAACGCTGCGCCAGGAATTAGAAAGCGAACGGGCCGGCCGCGAACAGGAGCGCAAGCAATATGAAGACCGCATCCGCAAGCAGGAACAGTATATCGAAAAGATCAAGGAAACGGCATCCGGCCAAATCGCCGAACTCCTGGCCCTGCGCAAGGAACTCAACAAGCGTCAGGTACGGCCGGACCTTTCCAGCGGACAGGCGCACCGGAAAGTGACGCCTCAGGAAGCGTCTCGGTCGGCCCGGGACCGGAAGACCGCGGCCTGGACCTGCCTTCCTTCATGACCCAGCGCGACTATACGCGTCAGCTCGACCGCTTCCTCACGGGGCGCAGCTTGCCCTGGCCGGCGGCGACCCAGACTGGCAGCGCCGCATTCAGCGCCGTTTCGGGGCCGTCGTCATCATCAGCGGCCAGCCGGGAGATGATCGGATGCTCAAAGAATCGGCTCTCTTAGTCATCAACATGGAAGACGGCAAGACGCCGCTCATCCGCTGGGCCATTACGGAAGCCAAAGAAAAAGGCTGCCCCATCCTCCCATCGGCCCGACCAACCTCACGCTTCGCCAAAGCCATCGTAGGGCGGGTTAGTGGTTAGTGGTTCGTGGTTCGTGGCTCGTGGCTCGTGGTTCGTGGCTCATGGCGGGCCGCCCTTTGGGACGGCCCCTACAACATTAAAACCATCTGCTAACCCCTAACTACTAGCCACTAAAAAGGACTGTCGCATATGCGACAGTCCTTTTTCTGCAACCTACAAACTCTCATCAACCCTGTTTTTTCGCCATGATAGCCGCAGCGCGGGCTACGATGATGGCAGCGAGTTCGTCTTTATCCATTTTATCTAATTTTTCCATAGAGCCGTCCGGGAAAAGCAAGGTGGCGATGTTCGTCGTCCCTTTGAAGCCGGCCCCTTCGGCACTGACGTCGTTGGCGACGAGCATGTCGAGGTTCTTCTTCTTGAGCTTCTTCGTACCGTATTCGATGACGTTCGTCGTTTCAGCGGCAAAACCGACCAGGGTCTGATGGGTCTTGCGCTGGCCCAGGCCATAGAGGATATCGGGATTCTTGGCCATTTCGAGGGTCAAGGTATCGTCGTTCTTCTTAATCTTGTTTTCTGCCGGATGAGCCGAACGGTAATCGGCAACCGCTGCCGATTTGATGACCAGGTCACAGTCATCGTAATAGGAGTCGACGGCGGCTTTCATGTCGCGCGTACTGCCGACATCGACGCGGCGGGCCAGGCCGACCGGCGTCTTGAGGTTATCCGTCGTCCCGGCGACCAATGTGACTTCTGCGCCGGCCATGACGGCAGCCTTGGCGATGGCAAAACCCATGCGGCCGTGGAATGATTGCCGATGAAGCGGACCGGATCGATGGTTCCCGCGTACCGCCAGCCGTGACGAGGACCTTCTTGCCTTTCAGGAGGTCGTTGCGGCAGGCAGGAGTTCAATGTAATCGACGATGGTATCCGGTTCGGGCAGGCGGCCGACGCCGTCGATGCCACAGGCCAGATGGCCGCTGTCAGGTTCGATGAAATGGTAGCCGAATTTCTTCAGCTTGGCCATATTATCCTGGGTAATAGGATTCAGATACATATTCGTATTCATTGCCGGTGCGATGAGGACCGGTGCCGTCGTAGCCATGACCGTCGTCGACAGCATGTCATCGGCAATGCCGTTGGCGATCTTGCCGATGATATCAGCCGTCGCCGGGGCGATGACGAAGACGTCGGCCCAGCGGGCCAGGGCGATGTGTTCTACGTTAAATTCGGGTACATCGTCGAACATGGATACGGCAACGGGATTGCCCGAGATTTCCCGCATCGTCAGCGGCGTGATCAGTTTCGTCGCATGGTCGGTCATGATGCATTTGACTTCAGCACCCTGCTTGCGGAGCTGGCTGGCAATGGATGCGGCTTTAAAAGCAGCGATGCCGCCAGTGATACCTAAGACAATCTTTTTCTTTTCCAAGCTCATGGAAAACACCTCCGTGTTATTTAATGCCGTCACGCGGTGCTTCATACGTGATCTTGCCCTGGTCGATTTCTTCCATGGCAATAGAAACTACTTTCGTCGTATCGACGTCGACGAGGGGTTCGTCGCCATCGGTGAGCTGACGGGCCCGTTTGGCAGCCAGCGTAACCAGCGTGTACTTGCTGTCTACTTTAGTCATCAAGGATTCGAGGGTCGGTTTAATTAACATAGTTCATCTCTCCTATTATTTGTATAATTCTTTCGTATGGGCGATGCGATGGGCATTGCGCGTCACTTTACACTGTTCGGCTTTCAAGATGGACGCCGCTTCATCGACGGCTTTTTCTAGTTCGTCGTTGACGATAACGTAATCATAGCGGTCGATCCAGTCCAGTTCTGCCCGGGCCTTGGCCGGTCGGCCGGCGATGACGTCGTCCGAATCGGTCTGACGGCCGCGGAGGCGTTTTTCCAGGACGTCCCGGCTGGGCGGTACGATGTAGATGAAGACGCCTTGGGGATACCGTTTCTTGACCTGCATGGCCCCTTGGATGTCGATTTCCAGCATGACGTGTTTGCCTTCTTCCAGCATCTGATAAACGTACTTCTTCGGCGTACCGTAGTAATGGTCGTAGACCTTGGCATGTTCCAGGAAGGCATCTTCTGCCAGGAGCTGCTCGAACCGCGCGTTATCGGCAAAATAATAATTGACGCCGTCCACTTCCCCAGGACGGGGTTTTCGGGTCGTCATGGAAATAGAATATTGGATATTCGGGAACTGTTCCCGCAGAGCGGAACAGATCGTCCCCTTGCCGGCTCCGGACGGGCCGGACACAACGATGAGCAATCCGGAATCATTCATGACACAACTACTCCTTTTCTTCTTCCCCTGCTTCCGTATCCTCTTCCAGGACGGCATCACTGCCGGCAGGACGATGCGATGGGAAATCGTTTCCGGCTGCAAGGCCGATAAGATGATCCAGCCGTTATCCAGGACCGACCGGGTCTTGCGGCCAAAGGTCGCATCGATGAGGGTATTCCCATCACGGGCGTCCTGGACGAGGCGCTTGATGGGCGCCGATTCAGGACTGATGATGGCCACGACTTTGTCACCCATGACGACATTGCCGAAGCCGATATTTAATAAATTGAAGTTCATCATTCGATATTCTGCACCTGTTCGCGAATCTTTTCGATTTCATTCTTGAGCTGCAGGACCGCTTCGGTCACAGCCAGGTCGCCGGCTTTGGAGCCGATGGTGTTGGTCTCGCGGTTCATTTCCTGGATGAGGAAATCGAGCTTGCGCCCTACTTCACCGGAACTCTGGAGCATCGTGTGCAGCTGGTTCAGATGGCTGCGGAAACGGACGACTTCTTCCGTGAAATCGACTTTATCCGAATAAATGGCCACTTCCTGCAACAGCCGGTCCTCGTCGGGAACGGCGGCCTGGACCTTGTCCATGAGGCCAGGATTTTCTTTTCCAGCCGTTCTTCATAGGCCTGGACGATGAGGTCCTTGCGGCTGGCAATGGTTTCGACGAGGGACGCCATCTTATCAGCCGGCTGAGGAGATCCCGGCCGATATTGGCTCCTTCCCGTTCGCGCATGGCCACCATGCTGTCCAGGGCTCCCTGCAGGGCCGCTTCAAAGGGCGGCCAGCTGGCCTCGGCGTCGATAGCCGGCGGCGTTTGGACGAACCAGTCCTTGGTCAGGGACGTCACATCGCCGAGGGTCACGGTCTTGCCGGCAAAAAAGCGGTCGTTCACGTCCTGCAGGGCCGTCTTGACGGCGCCTAAGGCAGCGTCATCGACGCGGACATCAGGCGCTGCCGGATCCAAATCCTGTACGGTGACGAAAACATCGACCTTGCCCCGCTTGAGGACGGCCTTGATGCCGCTGCGCAGCCGGTCTTCCAGGGCCAGGTAGGCATGAGGCATACGGATATTCAATTCCAAAAAACGTTGGTTCACAGCGCGCATTTCAATGGTGACAGCCAGCTTCCCGTCATTGCCGGAACCGCTGCCAAACCCAGTCATACTTCGCATTTACGAACCCCCTTATTATTTATTCAATATCTCATTATACCCTAGATGGCTTGATTTTTGCAATATTTTACCACAAATTAAGCAAATAACCATCGCCTCAAACAGCATACATCAAACCTCAAACGATAAAAGGCAACCTCTCAGTCAGCTTCGCTGACAGCTCTCCTATGAGGAGAGCCTACGACCTGCCCCTACGAGCCACGAATCATTATTTTTTCGGTTCTACCATATAGGTCGTCTGGTCGGTGAAGATGACGTAGCCTGGAACGGCGTGGGCCGGCTTTTTGACGTGGCGCACGAGTGCAGTCGACTTCGACTTTCGAGCTTTCCCGGGCCTTGCTGTAGTACGCTGCCAGCTGGGCCGCCCGTTCGATCTGGGCGTCGGTCGGCGTCACGTTGTGACAGGCCAGGATGACGTGCGAGCCGGGCTGGTTCTTGACGTGGAACCAGAGGTCGTAAGGATGGGCCTTCTTCAAGGTCAGGAAGTCGTTCTGGCGGTTGTTGCGGCCGACCCAGATGTCCAGGCCGTCGGCTTTGAGGGTCAAGATGTCCTGGGCCGATTCTTTCTTAAGCTTGTCCCGGTTGTGGCCGCTGATGAGGTTCATCTGTTTCATTTCCGCTTTGATGTCGGCAATTTCGTCTTTGGTGCTCGTATTTTCCAAGGCGTATTCCAGAGAATAGAGGTAATCCAGGCGTTTCTGGTTCTCTTCGTGGAGCTGGGCCGACATCTGCTTGCGGTTGCGCATCTTTGTATAGCGCTTGTAATAGCGATTGGCATTGTCAGTCATGGAATAGGCCGGATTCAAGGGGATGGTCACCTTTTCCTGGGCTTCGGACAGGAGATTTTGGACGGTCACTTCTTTTTCATGGTCGTGCTTTTCATAGGCGTAGATCATGAGCAAGTCGCCATAGAGCTTGTACGTGTCCATCTTTTTCGTTTCTTTCATTTCGCTGGCAATGCGCTTGATCTTGCGCTTCTGCTTTTCGATGAGCTTGCCCACTTTCTTCTGGAGCTGTTCCTGTTCGCCGTTGAGGTGCGGTGCGTAGCCTGGTATTCGCTGAGGTAGGTCTCGATGAGGCTGAAGTGGCGCCGCGGATATGGGGCCAGGCTGTGCAGTTCCAGCGGGAAAATGACTTCCTTGCCCTTGACCGTATAGACGTAGGCCCCGGACATGCCTTCCAGCGCTTGCCAAAGGCTTCGACCGTGCGGCACCAGGCGAAACGGTCTGCCGGTGACAGTTCCCCAACGGGACGCGCCGCATCGATGCCCGAATCATAGGACAGTTCGTTGAGGACAATCGTGCTCATGCCATTGAAGCGCTTGAGCATCCACGTCTTGAGCGGTTCGTCTGTCCCCGTTTCCATCATGTCCGTCAGTTCCTGGGCGGAAAAGGCAAAGGGGTCCATGCGCATGAAGTTCGGCGGGAAGGCATAGGGTTCCTTGGGGGCAATAGTCCGCAGGGCCTGTTTATTCTTGCCCGTCTTGATGAGGGCTTCGATGATGGTACCGTCTTCGGTGAAGATGACGTTGCTGTATTTGCCCATGAGTTCCACGTGAATCTTGCGCGTCACCAGGCGGCCCGACATGTCGAGGACGTCGACGGCGATTTCGATGAGCCGGTCCAGATGCAGCTGGGCAATGGAGGCGATGCGGCCATTTTCATAGTATTTGCGCAGGAACATGCAAAGCCCTGTCGGAATGTCCGGCGTCGGCGGCATCGTATTGGCGACATACAAGCGCGGCGAATCGTCCAGGGTGATGACCAGGTGTGGATACCCGTATCGTTGAAGACGCGGAAGTAGAGGGACCGGGCATCGAGCTGATAAATCTTAGAAATCTGGCCGCCCTTAAGGATGTCAGCCAGTTCGTTGGTAATGCAATGTAATGTGATACCATCCAGATTCATGATGATACCTCCTTATCGTAATTCTCACTGAAACAAACAATCTTTTTAATGATACCATGTTTTGCCGCATCCTGTGAAGAGGTGCGTCTTTCAACTGCAAACTTAATACTCAAAAAGGGCTTGTCGTCATGTGACAAGCCCTTTTTCACTGCTTCAAATACCAGCTCAAGGGCTGGGCTTTGGCAGCGGGGTTATTGTTTTGCTGATCCTTAGCCGCGGCAAAGATGAGGGAATCACGGTACATTCTGGCTACGGTTTCCAGTGTTTCCAAGCGGTAGAAAGCCTGGTTCAGGTCTTGGCCGACGGTAGCAGCGCCGTGACGTTCCATGAGGAAGACATCCGCCCCTTCTGCGGCTTCGGCACAGGCCAGGGCCAGGGCTTCCGATCCCGGCGGCGCATAGGGTACGGTCGCACCGGTCCCAGGACCAGGGCTCCTTCGGTGACGATGTCTGGCCGGAAGGGGATGCCGCTACGGTCAGGGCCGTTGCCGTGATGGGATGGGCGTGGATGATGGCCTTTACGTCATCTCGCTTCCGATAAATTTCCAAATGGAGGGCCGATTCGGACGACGCCTTCCCCGTCCCTTCCAGGACATGGCCGTCGAGGTCGACGACGAGCAGGTGCTTGGGCTTCAGCTCTCCTTTCGGCACGCCTGACGGCGTAATGACGATGGCCCCGTCGCTGCGGCGGAAACTGATATTGCCATCGCAGGCCGTGACCAGGCCGGCTTCTTTCATCTGGGCGCCGATGCGGCACAGTGTTTTCTTGGTATCCACTCTCCCTGCCCCCTTTTAGCGCATGGACGGCATATTGCGGCCGTTATAGATTTCCAGCATTTCCTGGTGTACTTGACGGCGTATCTGCTGCTGCTGGCGCGGCGTCAAGTCGTCCTTGGTGATGTTGAACAAATAATTATCCAAATCGAAATCGTGGAGGACCATCTTGGTATGGAAGATGTTTTCCTGGTAGACGTTGACATCGATCATATCGTAACGGTTGCGCGTCGCCGGGGCGATGTAATTCTGGATGGAATTGATGCGGTGATCGATGAACAGCTTCTTGCCGTTCATATCGCGCGTAAAGCCGCGGACGCGGTAATCGAGGGTGACGATGTCCGAATCGAAGCTGTCCAGGAGGTAATTCAAAGCATTGAGCGGCGAAATGCGGCCGCACGTCGAGACGTCAATATCAGCCGGAAAGTCATGATGCCCTTTTGGGGATGGCTTTCGGGATAGGTATGGACGTCAAGTGGCTCTTGTCGAGATGACAGACGACGTCGGCATCGTTCACTTCTTCTTCGGAAATGAGGATGGTGACGCTGGCCCCTTGCGGGTCGTAATCCTGACTGGCCACATTGAGGATGTGCGCGCCGATGATATCCGACACGTTGTGCAGGATCTGGGTCAGCCGTTCGGCATTATACTGTTCATCGATGTATTCGATGTACTGGCGGCGTGACTCGTCACTGACAGCATAGCAAATGTCATACATGTTGAAGCTCAGGGTCTTGGTCAGGTTGTTGAACCCGTAGAGCTTGAGTTTATTATTTTTCATGAATTTCCCCCACCCATTCCTGCAAGAGTTACCGTTTGATTCGTTCGATCTCGCGAAAAGCGACATCTTTAATAGCCCTGTCTTCGATGGACACGATGGCATACGTCCCCTGCCGGTTGTCCCGGGGCAGGCCGATGCTGCCGGGATTGACGACCCATAAATCGCCTCGGTCTTGATGAAGCGGCGGTGCGTATGGCCAAAAGCGACGAGATCCGCCTGATGCTGGCGGCCCAGCTCGACGAGCTTCTGCCAGCGCCGTTCGCCATACCACTGACAGCCGTGGATGGCGACGATGCGGATGCCGCCGACGGTAATGCAGCGACATTCGGGATCGTTCGTACGGGTCATATAGTCGTTATTGCCCAGGACGGCGTAGACCGGGACGCCCGTATAGATGGCCAGGTCTTCGCCGTCATCGCAGTAGTCGCCGCAATGGATCCAGGCAGCGACGTCCGGTGCCGTATCGGCCATGCGCGACAGACATTCAAAGCGGCCGTGGCTGTCACTGACCAGGCCGACGCGGACCGTACTCATGACAAGGCCTCGACGAGCTTTTTCAAGCTTTGCCGCGATGGCTGATTTCATTCTTTTCGGCCATGGACAGCTCTGCCATGGTCTTGCCTTGTCGGGTACGTAAAACAGCGGATCATAGCCGAAGCCGTTCTGGCCGGCATAGAAGTCGCGCAGGATGCCGTCACAGCTCCCTTCAGCCGTCACCGTCCGGCCGTCCGGCCAGATGAGGACGAGGGAACAGATGTAGTGGACCGTCCGCTGTTCCGGCGGAAAGGCGGCCAAGTCGGCGATGAGCTTCTGGTTATTGGCTTCATCGTCGCAGTCCGGGCCGGCATAGCGCGCCGAGTAGACACCGGGCCGGCCG
>ENA-OQBT01001120-OQBT01001120.1-human-gut-metagenome-genome-assembly--contig:-NODE-1120-length-11833-cov-3.777123_pt1 | contig 11833 bp, 12 predicted proteins | sample MGYA00242749_ERZ504557 | MGnify/ENA primary metagenome ERZ504557 (study PRJEB26092, sample SAMD00036243) | human gut metagenome | host: Homo sapiens | study: EMG produced TPA metagenomics assembly of... | reverse complement strand
CGAGCACGTGGGCGCCAGCCCCGCACACTCCACAGCGCGCCACCAGCCAGGAACTGCGTATGGCCATGGCCTTCTTCGGACACATGGGCATCGAATGGAACCTGTTGAAGGAGCCGGACGAGGCGCTCGCCAAGCTGGCCGTGTGGGTGGCCGAATTCAAGAAGCACCGCGACTGGTTCGCCATCGACACCTGCGTGCACGCCGACTCCAACGATCCGGCCGTGCGTCTGGACGGTATGGTGATGCCGAACCGTGACGCCGCCATCTACCGCTTCACCCAGCTGACCACCAGCCAGACCTATCCGGCCGCGCCCGTGCATCTGCCCGGACTTGACCCCGAGCGCACCTACCGTGTCAGCCCGCTTGACCCGAGCTTGGATTTGACCGGTCTGACCAACGGCCAGAGCACTCTCGCTGGTGGAACGAGGAAGGCGTAGTCCTGACCGGCGAAGCCCTGCAGCGCTACGGCATTCGTCCCCCGTCCCTCCACCCCCAGCAGGCAGTATTGCTCAAGGCTGTGGCGTTAAGCTGACAGCCTAGTAGGCTGTCAGTAGCCACGGCCTGAGCGAAGCGACAGCTGAGCGAAGGTGGGATTGAGCCTTGCCGATAGGCAAGTCCGTAATTGCTGGTCGTGGCGGAGTAACTGTGGCGAAGCAACGTTCTTGGCTCCCCTCTCTGAGGGAGCAAGAACGGCCTACCCAATATGCTTCACAATCACGCGACTGGCGGCGGCTTTGGCCCAGAGCTGCCAGTCGTGGTTCATAATCGTGAACTTGACCGGCTGGGTCTGGCTGTGACGGTAGAAACGAATGCCGTCACGTAGCGAATCGGTGCCGAGCTTGGCCAAAAACGCGGACTCCCCGGCAATCAGCACATGCCCGGGCATCGCGATGTTCGCCACCGTAGCCACCAGCGATCCCAACCGGAAACACGTCCGGTTCACCAACTGCGTGGCCTGCGGCACGCGTCCCTTGGCATCGCGCGCAAAGTCCTCAAAACTGACCGCGCGACCCACAATCGCAGAGTACTGTTCGGCGATTGAATCGTCAGTCAAGCATTGTGAACAGCCGATATGTCCGCTGGTGCAGCGCGGCCCCTCCGGATCGATAAGCACGTGGCCCACCAGACCATAGCTCTTATCCGGGTACTGCACTGGCTTGCCGTTCACGGCCAGCGAATAACCAACACCCACGCCGATGGTCACCACGGCGAACATATCCACGCCGACACCCGGCCCGAACCAGGAGGCATCCACCAGCAGAGAATCGATATCATTGAACACCCCGCACGGCAGGCCGGTCGCCTCTGTGACCATCGTCCCCAAGTCCGTGGCCCCGTCCCAATGCAGGAACGGCGCGAACGTCACAATCGAATCGTCGACCACATGCCCACCTACCGCAACGCCCACCGCAGTGGGGGAGGGTAGTCCGGAAGAGGCGATATCGGCGGAACATTCGCGCACCAGCCGCGTGATGGCCGACACCACATACTCAGCCGACTGATCCGCCCCGATCGGCATCTCGTGCCGGCCGGACACCACCTCGCCATGCGCGTTCACCGCAGCGGCCACAATCGACATCCCATGAACCTTGACACCAATGAAGGTGCGTGCGTTCGAACACAACACCAGCGAAGTCTGCGGGCGTCCGCGACGATCCGAACTTTCCCTTGGCGTGAATCGCTCGGGCAGCTTGCCTGACGGGCCGGCCTCGGCCGGAAGCTCCTCGATCACCCCGGCGTAGATCAGATCGCTGGTGATGCGGGACAAGGCCCCTTGGCTCAGTCCCAGCATCTGTGCCAACGTAGTGCGGGCTATCGGCCCGTATTGGGCAATTGCCGCCGCCACGCGATGCGTATGCTCGGATCCGGAAAACCACTGTGGAATCGCGTTGACATCAGACATGCAAGCCCCTTCGCTGTATTTATTGCGTTAATCACAAAATACCGCGCTTTTTGTTGCTTGCGCAAGTGGGCTCGCTGGCGCTGGGAATGAAATGGCCGAACCGTTACCTTGGAAAGTGGAAGAACCGCCGGCACCGAAGCCGGAGGAAAAGAAAGATAAAGGAGTCAACAATTATGCTGTCCGATTCCCCACATGCAACGCCTAGACTGAAGCGTCTGGCCGTGCGCACCGCCGCCGTGATGTGCGCGATCGCCGTCGGGTTCGGCCTGGCAGGCTGCGGCTCCAGCACCGCAGGCACCGTCACGCTGGATTTCTTCCAGTTCAAGTCCGAGGCCGCCGACCAGTTCAAGTCCATGGTCGCCGACTTTGAGAAACAGAACCCGACCATCAAGGTCAACATCAACAACTCCGCCAACGCCCAGACCGATCTGCGCACCCGTTTCGTCAAGAATCGTGTGCCGGACGTGATCACCTTCAACGGCGACATCAGCTTCGGCAACTTCGCCGCCTCCGGTGTGTTCTACGACTTCACCGACGAACCCATCGTGGACACCCTCAACCCCGGCATGGTGCAGATCGCCAAGAATCTGGTGCAGACCACCGATTCCTCCAAGAAGCGCCTGTACGGCCTGCCCTTCGCGGGTAACGCCTCCGGCTACATCTACAACAAGGCTCTGTTCCGCAAGGTTGGCCTTGACCCGGAGAACCCGCCGACCACCTGGAGCGAGTTCACCGATATGCTCAACACCTTCAAGGACGCCGGCATCAACGCTGCAGGGTTCCGTGGCCGACGCCTGGACCACCCAGCACCGCTCGCCTCCCTGGCCGGCACGCTGGTTCCCGAATCGAAGTACACCGAGCTCAAGCAAGGCAAGACCACGTTCCAGGAACTGTGGAAGACCTCAGTCGAGAAGGAATCCGAGCTCTTCACCTACTCCACTGCGGACACCGGCGTCACCTACCAGCAGGGCACGCAGAACTTCGCCCAAGGCAAGGCCGCGATCATCCCGCTCGGCACCTACGCCATCCCGCAGATCCTGCTGATCAACCCCGATATCGAACTTGGTTTCGCCCAGATGCCGGCCACCGATGACGCCAGCGAGCAGATCCTCACCGCCGGCGACGACGTGATGCTCACCATCGGTGCGAACACCAAGCACCCCAAGGAAGCGATGAAGCTCGTCGAGTTCCTCATGCAGAAGGATCAGCTTGACGCCTACGCCGACGCCCAGTCCGCCATCACGCCGCTGAAGGACACCTACTTCGGCAACGATGCGCTGGAAACCGTGCGCCCGTTCTTCGAGGAAAACCGACTGGCCGACTTCTGCGACCACTACATTCCTTCGTCCATCAACATCGGCGGCTACCTGCAGACCATGGTGACCTCCGGCAACACCGACCGCTTCCTGAACCAGATGCAGACCGAATGGGACAAGGTCCAAGCCAGGACCTTCGAGTGATCGGTAGGAGAGGAGAACATCATGTCACACGCAACCGCAACCAAGACCGCTGCCAAGAAACCGGCCAAGAAGAAGGTCTCCGCCTTCTCCACCCGCAAGGTGGACCCCGCCTACTACTGGATGGTGGTTCCGGCGGCCATCATCTTCGCCTTCTTCCTGTACCTGCCATTTCTTGATGGCGTAAAGTATTCCTTCACCAACTCGCAGGGCTACGGCGATTACAAGTTCATCGGACTGAAGAACTACATCGCCCTCTTCCAGGACAACCGAGTGGGCCATGCCTACCTGTTCACGTTCCTCATCGCCATTCTCATCACGGTGCTGATTAATGTGATCGCCCTGTTCCTGTCGGTGCTGCTGAACTCGAAGATCGCCTTCAAGAATGGCTTCCGAGCCATCTTCTTCATCCCCTACACCCTCTCCGTGCTGGTCATCGGCTACGTGTTCAAGTACATCTTCATGAACCGCTGCCCGAGCTCGGCAAGGCGCTGGGCATCAAGTGGCTGTCCACCTCGCTGTTGACCAATGAGCAACTCAGCTGGATCCCGATCGTCTTCCTCGCCGTCTGGCAGGGCATCGCCTACTCGGTGCTCATCTACCTCGCCGGCCTGCAGACCATCGACGATGAAATCTACGAGGCCGCCGCCATCGACGGCGTCAATGCCTGGCAGAAGTTCTGGAAGATCACCTTCCCGCTGATCGGACCGTTCTTCACCATCAACCTCGTGCTGTCCATGAAGAACGCGCTCGGCACCTTCGACCAGGTCGTCGCCTTGACCGAGGGCGGCCCGAACTCCTCCACCGAAACCGTCACCTACCTCATCTGGAAGGGTGGCCTGACCGGTGGCGAGTACGCCTACCAGACCGCAAACGCCGTGCTCTTCTTCATCGTGCTGGCGATCATCGCCTTCGTGCAGCTGCGCATCTCCCGCAGCCAGGAACAGATCTGATTTAGGGGAGGATAAGAAATGACTACTGCAACAGTTACCCCGTCCAAGTCCGGCAAGCCCGCCAAGTTCCGCAGGGACCACAAGATCAACTGGTGGCTGACCGCCGCCGTGGCCGTGCTGAGCCTGACCATTCTGATCCCGCTCTACTTCACCATCGTCACCGCGCTGAAGACTCCGGCCGAAGCCGGCACCTTCGCCCTGCCCACCTCGTGGCAGTGGCACAACTTCGCCGACGCCTCCGCCAAGGTCAACTACCCGAAGGCCGCGCTCAACTCCGCGATCATCACGGTGGCCGCCGTGGTGCTCACCTTGCTGACCAACACCTTCGTGGCCTACGCTGTGGCCCGCAACATGGATAAGCGCTTCTTCCGCTTCCTGTACTACTTCTTCATCGCCGCCATGTTCGTGCCGTTCCCGGTCGTCATGCTGCCGATTGCGAAGCAGATGGGCTCCCTGCACCTGGACAACCAGGTCGGCCTGATCATCCTGTACACGGTGCTCGGCCTGGGCACGAACCTGTTCATCGCCACTGGCTTCATCCGTTCGATTCCGGTTTCGCTGGAAGAGGCGGCCCGAATCGATGGCGCATCCACGTGGCGCATTTTCTGGACCATCATCTTCCCGCTGATGAGCCCGATTAACGCCACCATCGCCATCCTGACCGCACTGTGGGCCTGGAACGACTTCCTCCTGCCGTTGATCATCCTGACCGACCAGTCGAACCAGACCATCCCGCTCGCCCAGTACGTCTTCAGCTCGCAGTTCGCCACCAACTACCCGATGGCCTTCTCCAGCTACCTGATGGCCATGGCCCCGATCCTCATCGTCTACATCTTCGCCCAAAAGTGGGTCGTCGGTGGTGTGATGAGGGGAGCGGTGAAGTAAAACAGCGCAGGCGCTGCTTTACTTCACCGCGTCGAGCGAGACGAGCCGATTAAGGAAACAGCCCCGTGGGCTGTTTCCCGGCCCGGGCGGCGGATAGGTCGCGTACTCGCGAGGTCATGTTGGGTCTGGCCGTAGGCCAGTCCTGAATTGCAGGACTCTGTGAAGTAAAGGTCCGCTTCCACCCAAGCCTCCTCCGGCTCTCACCGGAGGAGGCTCTTCTGTCCTGTTGCCATACTGGAAACCGCCACAATAAAGGCGACGGTCGGTTGATGTGGCGGTGGCGCACAAAGGTCATGTGGTTTTGCTCGTTGTGCGAATGAAAAAGTGACGAAACCGTACGGCTTACGGTGCAATTGAGCGCATCTGCTGTGTCGCCGTGCCACTGGCTTGTCCCGGTCCACATATCAACCGTTTGACGCGCGAACCGGGACAGAATCCGCTGTCCCGGTTCGCGGTTTCGGGCGATTTTCACGAACCGGGACAATTTTCATTGTCCCGGTATGAATGTCAATCGTTTTATGTGAAAACCGGGACAACATGTTGATTCCGGGATCGGCTCTATTCCGCCGATTTTGTATTACGGAGCATATGACCTGCGGAGATTGGCTTGTCCCTGTTTGTAAAAAAGGACAAAAATCGCGAACCGGGACAGCGGATTCTGTCCCGGTTCAGACGGCAATCGATTGACATACGAACCGGGCCAACGCCGAAGTCCGGAGCGGTTCCCGAGGCGGGGTTTGCTTGAAATCCGGTGTGCCAGCGAAATCCCCACCAGATTCCCGCAGGCGTGTCAACTAAATCATCTATCCCCGCACCAGTGGTTCAAGCAGACAATCCAAGCGCGCCCGAAGTTGCTCTTGCGCGTCGCAATCAGAAGAACCGTTAATATGTGAGCTGCCGCAGGTCAGGTAGATTATGGTGGCGAAGTGGCGGCGGAACAAGCGGGCGAGCTCCTTCATAGGTTCGAGCCTCGAGTGCATCATCCACGAGCACAGGCGATATAGCCACACCCACGCCTCGAACAGGAGCATGAACCTCTGCCGGGCTCGAAGCCGATCGTGATGTGCGGCTCCCGCCCGTCGCCGTCGGCGTCACGGAAGTCCGCAGACCCGACCCTCCAAGGCGACCGCAGCCGAAGCGCGGCGGTGAACAGGTGAGAGGCATCCATGCCTCCAACCTACCCGACCAACATCACCCCACGGCACAGTCACCCACCACAAACAGCGAAAGGCCCATATGTTGCTAAATAGCATGTGCAGCTTATGAGAATTGAGCCGTAGCAGTGCCTTCCGGCTCTTTGCAGTTTTTGTTTCCGGCACACCAACGCAGTTCCCCAATGGAAATGTAATTCAGCGCTTTTTAGACTATGAGCAACAGGCAATGTAGACCATAAATAATGGAGGAGCCAACGATGACCACTTCACAACGCACAGTAATTCCAGATTCCATCCGCACCAACGGTGCCACCCCAAATCCGTGGTGGTCCAATGCGGTCGTTTACCAGATTTACCCGCGTTCCTTCCAAGACACCAACGGCGACGGCCTCGGCGATCTCAAGGGCATTACGTCACGGCTCGACTATCTGCCGACCTCGGCGTGGATGTGCTGTGGCTATCCCCGGTATACAAGTCTCCGCAAGACGATAATGGCTACGATATTTCCGACTATCAGGACATTGATCCTCTGTTCGGCACACTCGACGACATGGATGAGCTGCTGGCCGAGGCCCACAAGCGCGGCTCAAGATCGTGATGGATCTTGTTGTCAATCACACTTCCGATGAACACGCCTGGTTTGAAGCGTCCAAAAACAAGGATGATGAGCACGCCGACTGGTATTGGTGGCGTCCCGCCCGTCCCGGCACCACTGCCGGCGAGCCCGGTGCCGAGCCAACCAGTGGGGCTCCTACTTTGGCGGTTCTGCATGGGACGTATTGCCCTGAGCGTGGCGAATACTACCTGCATCAGTTCTCGAAGAAGCAGCCGGACCTCAACTGGGAAAATCCGGCTGTGCGCCGCGCGGTATACGACATGATGACTGGTGGCTTGACCGCGGCGTTGACGGCTTCCGCATGGATGTGATTACGCTGATTTCCAAGCGCACGGACCTGTCTGGCAAGCTGCCCGGCGAGTACGGTTCCGAGCTGGACGATCTGCCCGTGGGTGAGGAAGGCTATTCCAACCCGAATCCGTTCTGCGCGGACGGCCCTCGCCAAGACGAATTCCTGGCCGAAATGCGCCGTGAAGTGTTCGAAGGCCGTGAGGGCTTCCTCACCGTGGGCGAGGCTCCCGGCGTTACCGCACAGCGCAACGAATACATCACCGACCCCGCCAACGGCGAGCTGGACATGCTCTTCCTATTCGAGCACGTTGATTTTGACTGCGAAGGCGTCAAATGGAAGCCACTGCCACTTGACCTGCCGAAGCTCAAGAGCATTATGGCCGGTTATCAAGCGGCCGTGAAGAATGCAGGCTGGGCAAGCCTGTTTACTGGTAACCACGACCAGCCTCGCGTCGTTTCTCGTTGGGGTGATGACTCCTCGGAGGAATCTCGTGTGCGTTCGGCCAAGGCACTTGGCCTGATGCTGCACATGCATCGCGGCACCCCGTACATATATCAGGGCGAAGAGCTAGGCATGACCGACGCCCACTTCACGCGCCTAGACCAGTACCGTGACCTCGAGTCCCTGAACGCTTACCGTCAAAGGGTTGAGGAAGCCAAAGTGCAGTCGCCCGAATCGATGTTGACGGGTATCGCCGCGCGCGGTCGTGATAATTCGCGTACCCCGATGCAATGGGACGGCTCTGTCTATGCCGGTTTCACTGCGCCGGATGCCGCTAAGGAGCCATGGATCTCCGTCAATCCCAACCATGCGGCGATCAACGCGGCCGGCGAATTCGACGATCCGGATTCGGTATATGCCTTCTACAAGCAGCTCATCGCGCTGCGCCACGACATGCCTGTCGTGGCGGCCGGCGACTGGCATCTGCTCGATGCGGATGACGCGCATGTCTACGCCTTCACCCGCACCCTCGGCGATGAGAAGCTGCTGGTCGTGGTCAACATGTCCGGCCGAACCGTTGATCTACCGCGCGAAACCGCCGAACTGGCCGCCGCCGGAATCACCGAGTCGAACGTGGTAATCAGCACGTATGATGCCCCGCACGCCGTGGCCTCCCTCGCCAACCGTGAGCTCGATCCTTGGGAGGCGCCGTCATTCAGCTGTAGCGATTGGAGCGATTGTAGCGGATTGAGTACCTTTCTCCGTTCACAGAGATACTTCAGGGCTATTGCGAAATGCTATCCGCCTTGAAAGAGGTACCGTAACGTCAAAACCCCGAGTATAAGCGTTGAAAAATCAAGGCTTATACTCGGGGTTTTCGATGCTCGGTACCCCTGTGAAAAGCAGATAGCTGTCTGCAAGAGGCCGAATGTACCTCTGTGAAGCGAGATAGCCGGTGTCTCTCGGCATTGTGGTGCTTACAATGGAAAGCTATGGAACAAAAGGATGTTTTGAAGGCGCTGCAACGTGATCATGCAGCCGAACTGAAGCTGGCCGCCGAACGACTCAAAGGCACTGCCCGCCACACGGAGATCATTCCTTCTCCGGTGCTGAGCGAGATGACCGGCCATGAGATTCTCCTGAAGCCGGAAAACCTGCAGGTCACCGGATCCTTCAAGATCCGCGGTGCCTATAACAAGATTGCTTCGCTCACCGAAGAGCAGATCGCTCACGGCATCGTCACCGCGTCTGCCGGCAACCATGCCCAGGGTGTGGCCTATGCGGCCCGCGAGCGTGGAGCCAAGGCCACCATCTGCCATGCCGCGAGATCACCCCGCCGCTGAAGGTCGATGCCACCAAGCGTACGGTGCAGACGTGGTGCTGTACGGCGATGTGTTCGATGAATCCGCCGCCCACGCTGCTGAGCTCGCCGACAAGGAAGGCATGATTTACGTGCCGCCATTCGACGATTACGAAGTCATCTGCGGCCAAGGCACCATCGGTCTGGAGATCCTCGAAGACGTGCCGAACGTCACTGACGTGGTCGTGCCGCTCGGTGGTGGTGGCCTGGGTGCCGGCGTGGCGCTCGCCATCAAGACATTCAAGCCTGAAGTGCGCGTAATCGGTGCGATTCCGGAGGGCTCACCGGCCTGGAAGGACTCGCTGGCCGCGGGTCGTGTGTCTCCGGCTGACCATGTGGTTACCTCCGCCGAAGGTGTTGCGGTCAAGCACCCCGGCGACCTGCCCTTCGCTCTGATCAACGAGTTCCTGGACGATCTGGTCACCGTCACCGAGCGCGACATCAACGAAATGATTCTGCTCATGCTCGAGAAGCACAAGCTGGTGGTCGAGGCGGCCGGCGCCGTTTCGCTGGCTGCGCTGGAACACCTGAACCTGCGTTCGCGCAAGTTCGCCGCCGCCACCGGCCCGCACGTGGTGGTTCCGATTATGTCCGGCGGCAATATCGACACCGTGACCATGGGTGCGGTGATTCAGAAAGGTATGATCGCCCGCGGCCGCATCATGAACTTCGAGGTCGAGCTGCCGGATACTCCGGGCCAGCTCGTCAAGGTGGCCACCCTGCTTGCCGAGCAGCGCGCCAACGTCATTCAGCTTGACCACGACCAGTTCAAGGCATCCGGCCACTACACCAACGCGGTGTCTCTCGGCGTCACGGTCGAGACCAACGGCCCCGAGCACATCGACCGCATCCTCGCGGCACTCAGGGAAGCCGGATTCCAGCCCAAGCGCATCTACTGATTCCAATACCGCTGGCGGGAAGCCGCGCAGAAGTGTGCTCCAATACCTCCCGCTGGCGGGAGGTGGCGCAAAAGCGCCGGTGGGTGGTTAACCGACAATCATCAGTTGCTTAACCCACCCACCGGCGCTTTCGTTATGCTGAGGGCTACTTGTTCTCCGCAATCGTCTCGTCCACCAACTTCGGCAGGGCAACGGCGATATCCTCATGAATCAAGCGGCTCGCAAGATGGTCATATTGCGTGTGACCATATTCATAATGGTGATGGGCACGCCCGCCTGCGCGGCCACCGGCACAATGCTCGCCGCCGGGTACACCTCAAGGGTCGATCCGATTACCCATAGTTCGTCGGCTTTGGTGGACAGACTGTACGACTTCTCCATCGCGCCGTCCGGCAACGCCTCACCGAAATACACCACATCGGTTTTGATAATGCCATTGCACGGCATATCGCCACGATACTTCAGTTTGCGATGGCAATGTGGGTCGGGCTCTTCATCCAAACGGGCCATGATGTCCGCCGTGGCATATTCCTGATGGCACTTCATGCAATGCGAGGTGCCGATAGTGCCGTGCAGGTTCACGATGACGTTGTCGCTGTTGCCGGCCTTCTCATGCAGCGCATCGAAGTTCTGCGTGCCAGCAGCGTCAGCATGCCGCTTGTTCCAGCTTGACCAGCGCCTTATGCGCAGTGCCGGGCTGCGCATTCCATACTGGCGATTCCTTTTGCCAGCGCCAGGAGTACTCGCGGTCCTCTTTGTTGCGCAGGAACAGATCGATGTCGTAAACGCTCATTTGGTCAGGATGCTTGGTCCACACACCGTCCGGACCGCGGAAATCAGGGATGCCGGCGGACGTGGAAATGCCCGCCCCGGTTAATACAGCAATCTTCTTGGTCATAACTACAGGTATACCCGCGATTCATGAACGAAATCCGATGACGGAGCGCTGTCATGCGCCGATTGTGCGCCGGCAGTGTGGTTGCCGAGAGATGAACGCAGGGCCGACAAGCTGAAAACTCTCGCGACACGCCAGCCGAATAGTGGATTTGATGCTTTTCAGAAACATTTGAGGGGTTAACCTAGCCTCATCAGAGCAAAGTGGGCTCTGTGCGACACGCCGAGGGAACCGCGCTGTTATGCCGATTCCTGGGGTTTTTGTGCGCCTTGATTTGCGTGAATCCGGACATGCGTGTAAGTTATTCACCTGTTGCCGCTCAGCGCGGCGGGTTCCTTCCTCTGGTTGGTTTCCCGTCTGGCTGGTGTGGTGGTGGTTTGAGAACTCAAGAGCGTGTTTGTACTACTTCTTTATAGTCAATGATTGCCAGTTCATTCCTCGCCTGATTGCCTGTCGTGGTGGTCGGGTACCCGGGAGGGTTTGATGAGGGGTGAGGTTTTTTGAGGGCGTCCTTCCTTAAGGACGTGCTCGTCAATTTTTGTTTTGAGAGTCATCTATTCGGATGCTTTTCATGAAGTTTTTTTGTGGAGGGTTCGATTCTGGCTCAGGATGAACGCTGGCGGCGTGCTTAACACATGCAAGTCGAACGGGATCCATCAAGCTTGCTTGGTGGTGAGAGTGGCGAACGGGTGAGTAATGCGTGACCGACCTGCCCCATACACCGGAATAGCTCCTGGAAACGGGTGGTAATGCCGGATGCTCCAGTTGATCGCATGGTCTTCTGGGAAAGCTTTCGCGGTATGGGATGGGGTCGCGTCCTATCAGCTTGACGGCGGGGTAACGGCCCACCGTGGCTTCGACGGGTAGCCGGCCTGAGAGGCGACCGGCCACATTGGGACTGAGATACGGCCCAGACTCCTACGGGAGGCAGCAGTGGGGAATATTGCACAATGGGCGCAAGCCTGATGCAGCGACGCC
>ENA-OQBT01001119-OQBT01001119.1-human-gut-metagenome-genome-assembly--contig:-NODE-1119-length-11839-cov-5.213286_pt1 | contig 11839 bp, 16 predicted proteins | sample MGYA00242749_ERZ504557 | MGnify/ENA primary metagenome ERZ504557 (study PRJEB26092, sample SAMD00036243) | human gut metagenome | host: Homo sapiens | study: EMG produced TPA metagenomics assembly of... | reverse complement strand
TTTCATTATGATATCAATCATTTAATTTATATCATTTTCCATTATATTGTGAACTATCTTTCACATTTTTAGTAGTTAAACTTTAAATTGTCGGATATTTACCTATTTATTACAAGTCTTCTTCTTCCAAATATTTTTATTTTTTCTAGTAGTTTGAAAAATTTTAACTTATTATCACTTCGAACAGATATTAGCTACAACACAAAAGGACGACCAAATGGCGTCCTTTTACAAACTAGTCTGCAATTAGTGTTTCAAGACCAACTTTCATCATATCAGTGAAAGTATTTTGACGTTCCTCAGCTGTTGTGTCCTCATCTGGATTTACCAAACTATCAGAAATAGTCATAATAGCCAGAGCATCTACTTGGTGTTGGGCTGCAAGGTAGTAAAGTGCTGCTGCTTCCATTTCGACAGCCTTCACGCCCCATTTCCCAAGCTCAATATTTTTTTCAAAATAATTTGAGTAGAAAACATCAGAAGATAGAACATTACCAACATGTGTTGTCATACCAAAATTTTTGGCGATGTGATAAGCCTTATCCAAGAGATTGAAACTTGCAATTTGAGGAAAGTCGTATTGAGGCCAGTCATTACGAATAATATTAGAGTTAGTTGCTGCTGCTTGTGCTAGAACTAACTCACGAACGTGAACATTCTCATTCAAAGAACCGGCAGTTCCTACACGGATCAATTTTTTAACCCCGTAGTCAACAATAAGCTCACGAGCATAGATAGAGATAGATGGCATCCCCATTCCAGTTCCCATTACTGAGACACGTTCACCTTTGTATGTTCCTGTGTAACCAAACATATTACGTACTTCGTTGAAACACACAGCATCTTCAAGGAAATTTTCGGCAATAAATTTTGCACGTAAAGGATCCCCAGGAAGAAGAATCTTATCAGCAATATCTCCTTGTTTGGCAGAAATATGAATTGACATAATTAATCTATAAAGGGCGACAGAGACGAAGTAAAAATAAAAAACTTACGAAGATTGCCAAGCTATCCAGTTTATCTTTTTCACTCTTCTCCGCCCGTATTCAGTTCATTGAATACGGTTAACCCATCCTTTCTATTATTTATAAAGGTTAAAGAGCAACTAGAAAGTAATTGAAAATAAGGAAGCTGACATAGCTCTACGCGTCTAAGCAGGTTAGCTATTTCCCAAACTCTCCACTCATTTTCAAATATAAGTACCTGCTCCGCAATCCTTAAGTTATATTTTTTAAAGTTTTCTACTATTATATAAATAGTATATGAGCTACTTAAATGTTTAGATCTGGGTTAGTGAATCTAGAAAAGCAAATAATTTTTTATTCATTTGAGAATAATCATGATTATGCAATTGTTCTGGTGTTTGAACAAAATCTAACTGTTTATTTTGCTGGTACAAATGCTCTTCACCATCAGCAGCTATCAGTAAATCAATCGCTTCAAGGTCAAACTCTAAATGTGCTTGGAAGGCATAATGTTTAGGGCTAAAGCGAATTATTTGGCGTGGACAGCCCTTGCTAGTCGCAAGAACAACTGCCTTGTCGCTCAAACCAGGCATATCACCATGCCAGTGACCCGTGTTTAAAGTAGAACCAAAATCTTTAATGTGCTCATCAGCTAATCCTTCATCAGCTAATCCTTCATCAGTTAAGGTCAAAGGGAAAACGCCAATTTCACGTTCTGGACTATGTTCATATTTTCCACCATAAGCTACAGATAAAAGTTGAGCCCCTAAGCATACCCCGACAATATAGATATCAGCATCAATTGCTTTTTGAATTAATGCAATTTCAGCCTTTGGATCATAGTATGGAAAGACTTGACGATCTTCATCAGGTGACTGAGGTCCGCCCATTACTATAAGGAAATCAATATCATCAACAGTTTCTGGAAGTTCTTCTTCCTCATAAACCTTTGTTGACGAAATATGATGTCCACGCTTTTGAGCCCATTTCAAATAAGCTCCTGGAACCTCAAATTTTTCGTGTAAGATAAAATGAATATTCATGATCTTTCTTTCCATTTATTGTTTATTATCCTTGATAGGATACTTGCTAGTATAAGTGGGAATACGATAACTCCTCCTGTACCTGTAAAACCAACAACCAAGGCTATTCCTGTTAGGGGGATCAAGCGTTGTCCCTAGTAGCATTCCTAAACTAAGACTATGAGAAAATCCAAAATTTCTAAGAAGCACCGTTATCAGATAACCCGTACCTACACCTATAGCAAACGATGGCGTCAGAGTTCCACCATAAGCACCACTCCTTAAAAGTAGACAGACTAATAGACATTTGATGATGAGAATGACAGGAAGATATGCTGAAGAGTTCCCAGAAAAAATCCATTGAGCTAAAACCTGTCCGTTTTCCATAAAAATTGGAAGGTAAGCCGACAGTCCACCAAGAATCATAAAGGTAAAGGGCAACGTCCAAAGAATTTCTTTACCTGTAATACGATATTTACTGGCCTTCTTTGCAAAATATCCAAATATTATGGCAAGTGGTGTTACAAATAATGCTAAGATGATTGCCTATATAAAACTGGAAGAATCAATAGTCACTTTATCGACTATATATAAAGTGTGTCCACCAACAATTGGTTTGGCACAATAAGCAGATACATAAGTGGTCGCAAGAATAATAATGATATTCTTTAGTTTCCAACAGACTCCTAAGGTTTCCAAAACAAACAAAGCACTAGCAAAAGGCACTTGGTAAACAGATGCTAGCCCTGCACCAGCACCACAAGCAATTAATAATTGTCTATCGGAAATGAATAAATGCAATCCTTTAGAAAGACTCTCACCAAAGAGAGCACCCAATTCTCGAGGTGCTCCTTCTTTGCCTATTGAAGCTCCAGCAGCAACGATTGCCACCTGGACTAATGCATGTAGAGACTGACCTAGGAAATTTGGGTTCCTTTTACCAACGAGTTTCTTAGCTTTGCTAATGGAAAGTAAGGTGACACGTCATTGAAGAAAATACCAAAATAAACTAGATAAGATCCCAACAACAAGTAAGACTGAGAGTCTTCGAAAAGCACTCACTGATTGAAACTATAACTAGAGGTTCCCTTTATCTTTACCAAACACAATAGCTTGTATAAATTCTAGAAGGTAGTGGCAAAAAATTCCAATAAAACCTGAAGCAATCCCAGTTTCAATAACGGCTAAACTCAGCTTAAGGGATTTTGGTAACAACCTTAAACGTTTCCTTACCTGAGAAATCATTTCCTTAGAGTTTCGACAAAATAGCTTTAAGCAATCCTTTGAAGTCCCCCTTAATGCGTTCAGTTACTTCTACAACTTCTTCGTGGTTCAACTCTTCTTGCAAACCAGCTGCAAAGTTAGAGATACATGAAATGCCCAGAACTTTCAAGTCAGAATGTGCTGCGACGATAACCTCAGGAACTGTTGACATACCAACAGCATCTGCCCCCAATGACTTGAAGGCACGAATTTCAGCAGGAGTTTCATAAGTTGGACCAGTTACTCCAAGATAAACCCCTTCTTCCAACTTGATTCCAAGTTTATCAGCCACTTTATGAGCAATTTCGCGGTAGGCTGGAGTGTAAGCTTTAGACATATCTGGGAAACGTGGGCCAAAGTCATCCAAGTTTTTACCGATCAATGGGTTCTGACCAGTCATATTGATATGGTCAGTAATAGCCATCAAAGTACCAGGACCGAAGCTAATACCACCAGCAGCATTAGTTACAATAACACCTTCACAACCAAGAGCTTTCATAACACGTACAGGGAAAGTTACCACTTCAAGAGGATTTCCTTCATAAAAATGGAAACGTCCTTGAAGAGCCAATACCTTACGTCCAGACAAAGTACCATATACAAGTTTACCTGCATGACCGACTACTGTTGATTGCCCCCAGTTTGGAATATCTGCGTAATCGATTACAATAGCATCTTGGATCTCATCAGCCAATTCTCCAAGTCCAGAACCCAAAATCAAACCAAACTCAGGTTTTTCAATTCCTTTGCTTTCCAAAAAGGTTTGCGTAACTCTAATTTTTTCAAGTAGTGACATTCTAAATCTCCTTTAGTTCCTTATTTTTTCAAACAATGACCAATGTTTGAAAAAGTTCTTGCATTTCGAATCGTAATATAAGAATAAAATGATGACTTTAATAGGTTTTTATGATAAACCGTTTGATTGTAGCTTGTCTTATCATGTTTCCCCCAGTAGACTCCTAATTCCCTAAAATGAAGAGTCTCATCTGCCAAATCAAAAGAATTTATTACTCTCTTCAATTCATCCTTGTCTAATTGAACTGTATAAAAGAGGACATCTTTTCTGTACAAATCATTTTCCTACCATTCGGTAGATATTTACACTCATTTTGGTATTCCTCTAGTGTAAAAAGGGAAAAGACATTAATAAAGGCGTAAGACTTATTCAGAAATTCTTCTATGGCTAAAAGTAATTCTTCTATTAATAAAGGAAGAAACATTCTTAAAACCTAGTTTCTCAAGGTCATGGCAGAATTTTTCCATGACTACCCTATTACGACCGCCGACATTTATCCCACGAACCAGAAAAGTGCAACGTTTCATTTTAGACAAGTTTATCCAAGAAACTTTCACCAATCATGCTTTCTCAACACCGAAGTTATCCGCAATTGTTGCTGAGATATCAGCGAAATGTCCAACTGGAATCAAGCCACTAGATTTGAAGGAAGGGCTGTAAGCCAAGAATGGGATATATTCACGAGTATGGTCTGTACCAGCATAAGTTGGGTCATTACCATGGTCTGCAGTGATCATCAAGAGATCATCTTCTTTCATAGCAGCGATAATTTCAGGCAAGCGCTCGTCAAATTCATGCAAGCAATCGCGGTAGCCCTGTGGATTACGACGATGTCCGTAAAGGGCATCAAAGTCTACCAAGTTTGTGAAAGAGAAACCATGTTTAAAGTCTTCTGATGTCATAGCCTTAATCAAATTGTCCACACCGTGGTTATTTGATTTGTTATGACCCATATCGTGGTTGATCCCTTCACCATTGAAAATATCACTAATCTTACCAACTGAGTAAGTATCAATTCCTGCTTCGTTCAATTTGTCCAAAACAGTTGGAGCAAATGGTGAAATAGCCAAGTCACGACGGTTAGATGTACGAGTAAAGTTCCCAGGCTCACCAACGTAAGGACGAGCAATGATACGACCAAGAAGAGCTGGACGTTCCAAAGTGATAGAACGAGCAAATTCACAAATACGATACAATTCTTCAACAGGAATAATATCTTCGTGAGCTGCGATTTGAAGAACCGGGTCAGCTGATGTATAAATAATTAACTCACCAGTTCCATTTGGCGTGGTCCGAAGTCATCGATAACTGCTGTACCAGAATAAGGTCTATTGGATTCACGAATAACCTTACGTCCTGAGAATTCTTCAATTTGAGTAAGAATTTCCTCTGGGAATCCATTCCAGAAAGTATCAAAAGGTTCTGTAATATTAAGTCCCATGATTTCCCAGTGACCTGTCATGGTATCTTTTCCAAGAGAGACTTCTTCTAACTTAGTTGCGTAACCAGTTGGATTGCTTTCAGCTGGAACAGTTTTCAAGGGTTGTTCGCGAGGAATATTTCCAAGACCAAGTTTAGCCATGTTTGGCACATTCAAACCAACAGTTTTAGAAATATGTCCAAGGGTATCTGAAGCTCCGTCAGGAACACCAGCATTGACAAAATTATTAGCATCTGGAGCTGCACCAATACCTACTGAATCAAGAACGATTAAATGCATTCGATTAAATTTGGACATAACAACACCACAAAGAGCTAAAATCTTTCGAAATTACCTCTTTCCTTTCTATATAATTATCTAGTGATAACATCACTATTAGGTTACTTTATTCATTTACAATTTAAAAGAAAAATTAAACAGGACTAATCCTTAACCTCAACAATCTTAACACCATCTTTTCCAGCGACGATAACCTTATTAACCATTCCATTGAATAAGCCATGTTCAACAACACCAGTCATAGCTTTTAGTTCGTCACCTAAAGCAACTGGGTTATTAATTTTGCCGAGATCCAAATCAATAATAAAGTTCTTCATATCTGTAACAAAGCGATCACCTTGTTCAGTTACTCGGAATGATGCTTATAGCCCTTAGATTCAAAGTCGAGATACAAGCGATCAGCGCCATATTGAACAACTTCGACTGGTAATTTAAAAGCACCAAGTTGATCAACCATCTTAGACTCATCAACTACCCAGATGTACTTTTTCGTAGGTGTGGCAACGATTTTTTCCATCAAGAGGGCACCACCGCCACCTTTAATGCCGTTGAGTTGAGGATCTACTTCGTCGGCGCCATCAACGGTAACATCAATACTATCAATATCATCCACTGATTTCAAAGGAATACCTAGACCTTCAGCTTGCTTCGTTGTTTGAGTAGACGTCGTTACACCTACTACACTGAGACCTTCCTCCTTTATTCGACGACCAATCTCCTCTACAAAGAAATAAGCTGTTGAGCCAGTACCTAGTCCAACAACCATGCCATCTTCAACAAATCCAGCAGCGTATACACCGGCGAGCTTTTTTAATTCATCCATGCAGATTTCCTTACATCTTTCTATATAGTCATTCAAATTTATTATAACATGAGTGTTCTTCAAATTGCAACGATAAGTATGAAAAGGCTATCAAAAACTTTAAAACAATAAAACTAGACCCTAAAATTAGAATCAAATTTGAAGGTAGAAATAATATAGTAGCATCACTTAGTCTTCTTTACGATGTTTGAAGAATCCTACGAAAGCTGAAAAAAATCATCGAAATAAATCAAAGTAATCCTGTATTTCTTGTGTGCTCACCAGTTTGTGGCAACTCAGCTTGAGGAACTTCAGTATCTGGAGTCGGTGGTGTAGGTGGTAAAAAATGATACCCTCTCAATAACATAATTCTTATGCCATACAACAGTTGGTTTTTCTGGTGTTTTTGGTTCAACCGGTCTAGCTGGAACTTCAACCACTTTTGGTGTTGGAGTAGTTAGGTCCGTACCTACTGCAACAACCCATTTGCCATCATTTGATGAAAGGCTCAAAATCTCATAACAGTTAATCACATGCTTAATTAAATGCATATCCGTATATTCACGCATGCTTGACTGATTCAAATTACATAGGTGACAACAAATTTGTCACCTATGTAATTTGAATGAATTCAGTCTCATTATTAGACTAAGGACTGGTTGCTACAATATCAGAAGCCCCACCTTCACGTTGAAAGGTCAAATTTTGAACAGTTTCTACATCTTTTAGATCTTGGAAACCATTATCATTCATGTACTTATCATAAGCTTATTTAGCGTATTGCTCTAGGTCTATATTGTATTTCATAAGATAAACTTCATACTGAGCTTTAGCATCGTCTTCTTCATCCTTAATATCAAAAGCTTGTCATAGGCTATTTTATCTTTATCATACTGTACTTTCTTAGCTTAGTTTTATTGTAAATCTTTATCGTATTGCACACTTTAGATATATTATAAACAGATATTTCTGCATAATACTTACCTTTAGTTTCAGCCGTCGTCTTATCTGCTGATGCTTTTTCGAATACTTTAGAACCATAAGTCAATATTTGATTATTACATTCTTACAATACTGCATCATAAGTTTTTTATCAGCTTGATATTTAGCTATATCTTTTTCATAGTAGCTTAATCAGTATCATACTATGCTTTAGAAGCAGAGTTTACTTTATCCGCTGCTGCTTTTCAGCCACTTTAGCATCATACTTAGCCTTTGCTTTATCATACTTAGCTAAATCTTTTTTTGTGGTCTTCTTTTACTTTCTGTTAATCATAACCAACTGTATTAATCTCTTTTGATTGTGCATGATTGTCAGCAATAGCACTCTCTAAAGATGTATGTGATTGAAATGTAGTTTCTTCGACTTCTACCCTTTTTTTATCGCAGAGGCTTTAGCATCTTCAAAAATATCAGTTGTAAGAACACTTGTTGGGAAAGTGATATTTCCGTCTTCTTTGACAGAAACAACTTGCTTCTCTGAATGATTAACAGTTGATGAATTGACAGCGGTATCTGTTAGCACAGAAACACTGAGTAGCGTATCAGTGACAGCTGAAGTTGAAACCTTAAAATGCTGTACACCAACCGCTTCCATCACAAGAATGATTGTACCCAAAAGAACATAGGCATCTCCAAAGCTATACTTTCTGATTGAAAAACATTGCGAATCTCTTCTTCCCATATCACAAATTTTCTTAACAACTAAAGCCTAACACCGTTAAATTTTCTCCAATAGTAATTGTATTAATGTTTTCGAAATTTTTCATTTGTCATCTTGTTTCTAATCATAGTATAATAATTTATTTAGTCTAAAATAGCTATCTTAATTTTATATGTTACCTCCTCTTAAAATTAGAAATAGATTGCAATGAATAAGTTTAGACTTAAGATATTGTTAATTGTATTTTTCAAAAGATTTTGTTATAACACCAAAAAAGCCCCAAAGGGCAAAAATCTTAACAATATTCGAGTATCCCCATGGTTCCTCATTGACCTATTACGAATCACTAGTGACTATTCAAGGTCAAATATCTGAATTCATTGACTCAAGATTTTTTGAACCAATTCTTTTAAATCTGGAAGCAGTTCTTTCTTAAACCATGGATTTTTCGCTTGCCAGATATTATTTCGTGGTGACGGATGCACTAAAGGAAAATAATCTGGAAGATAATCTCTGTAATGTTTAACTGTATCTGTTAATTTAGTTGATGATTTTTGATGCAAATAGTAATGCTGAGCATAGTTTCCCACAAGTATAGTTAATTGAATATTTGGAGCTAAATCTAGAACTCTCTCATGCCATTTATCAGCAAAACCTTTGCGGGGCCCTAAATCTCCAGATTTTCCATGCCCCGGGAAATAAAAATCCATTGGTACAATGGCAAACAGACCTGATTCATAAAATTCTTCTCGCGACACACCCATCCAATCCCGTAGATTATCTCCACTAGGGTCATTCCAGTAAAGTCCAGACTCTTGAGCTTGGATACCAGGAGCTTGTCCTACGATATTAATCCTCGCAGTTTTTGGAATACTAAACAAGGGTTTGATACCTTGTTCAGTATACGTTTTATTTTGTTCGTCAGCCATAATAGCTTGTGTCAATTCTTCAAGTGTTTCCATATTTTCCTCCAAAAAAGAGACAAAATGTCTCTTTTTTACTTGATCAACTCATAGATAGCTTCTGCATAAATGGCAGCTGCACGGTATAAGTCCTCAACTTCAGTAAATTCATTTGCTTGGTGCATGGTATTGACATAACCAGGGAACATAGCACCATAAGCAACACCACGTTTAAGGAGACGTCCAAAGGTACCACCACCAATGATTTGTTCATGACCTTTAAGACCTGTCTGTTTCTCATAAACCGAAAGAAGTGTCTGTACCATAGGATCACTAACTGGTACGTAATGCGGCACATGGCCATGTTCTGAAAGACTGACCGCCTTAGGTCCTTCAAGTTTTTCAAGGCCAGCCTTAATACCATCTACATCAACCCCTTGAGGGTAGCGGAAGTTCAAAGCAATGGTATTATCTTCAGATTCCTTGTTAAAGGTAAAGACACCTGCATTCATAGTTAACTCACCCATTTTAGAATCTGTATAGGCAAGACCTGTCTTTTCAGAAAAGAAATCGTGATGAAGTGTTTCAGCAATTAAATCTAAATAAGTCTTAGCATTAGCTTTGAAGTCAAATTGGCTAAGGAAGAGTGCTAAGTATGTTGCCCCATTGATACCATTTTGAGGCATCATACCATGAGCTGATTTACCATGAATAGTCACATGGAAAACACCTGCTTCTTCAGTCACTTGACCGGTTACTGCTTGATCAGCAACAAAGTCATTAAGTTTAGACTCAAGTTCCTGTAAAGTGATAGGTGCCGTAAACTCTGCACTTGCAGATTCAGGGACCATATTTTCACGCAAGCCACCATTAAAGCTTACGAGGCTAAAGTCACCATCGTTTTGTCCTTCAAAATGAAGATAGGCAGTAATATTTCCTTTTTCCCCATTGATAATTGGAAATTCTGCATCAGGAGAAAAGCCAAAATCAGGATCTTTCAATCCATTATGAGCGAAGTAATAATCCATATCACCCCAACCAGATTCTTCATCTGTACCAACAATAAAGCGAACACGCTTAGATACTGGAAGCTCAAGCTCTTTGATAATTTTCAAAGCATAATAACAAGCTATTGTTGGCCCTTTATCATCTGATGAACCACGAGCATAAAGCTTTCCTTCTTTGATTACTGGTTCATAAGGATCAGTGTCCCATTCGCTACCCGCTGGAACCACATCCAAGTGTGCAAAAATACCCAAGACTTCATCACCTTGACCAAATTCAAAGTCACCAGCGTAATTATCAATATTACGAGTCTTATAACCATCACGTTCAGCTAAAGCAAGAAAATGTTCTAGAGCTTTCACTGGACCAGGACCAAATGGGTGCTTTTCATCAGCCTTACTATCATCACGTTCTGAATTAATACGCAAAAGACCAAAAAGGTCCTCCATCAAAGCTTCTTTACGTTTATCAACTTCGGCGTGAAAATCAATTGTCATAGTTTACTCCTTACTGTCTCTAGTTAGCACTATTTTAGCATTTTTAGTAAGGGTTTTCAACTCTTTGAATATGCTAAATTTAAAATGCAAACAGGTTTTTAAGATCATAAGGCACCTACTACTTTCAAATTAATTCATAGTCTAGCATTATTTCGAGAATTTCCAAAAACTTTAGAATCTTCTCTTAATTAGTGCTATAATAGGACTATCAAAACTAAGGAGATGCATTATGCCATTTGTAAAAATTGATCTCTTTGAAGGTCGTTCAGAAGAACAAAAAATTGAACTTGCTCGCGAAGTTACTGAAGTTGTATCACGTGTTGCAAAAGCTCCCAAGGAAGCTATCCATGTTTTCATTAACGATATGCCAGAAGGGACTTACTACCCACATGGTGAAATGAAAAAGAAAAACTAATCATCAAGAAGCAGTCACATCTATGGGCTGCTTTTTGATATAAAAAATAAGTTGAATTCATCTCGTGAAAAACTACTATTTTAGGATAGTTTTCATTTCTGTATATCTCGGTTTCACTCCCAAATGCTCATAAAAATCTAGAGCACCTTGGTTATCATTCCATACGTGAAGTGTTGCATTATAACATTCTTGCTCCGTAGCATAGTCCAAAGCAAATTGATAAATCTTCTCTCCTAATTTTTGTCCACGAGCTTTTTCTTCAACACAAAGATCATCAATGAAGAGAGTCTTCATAGTTTTTTGAGGACCATCATTTTCAGATACTTCTTTAATTATCAAGAAGAGATGACACAAGATCGTTCCAGCCTCATCTTCATAGACAAATACAGGTTTATTTGCATCCCCTATTACTCCTTCTAACTCTTTATCCGTAAACTTACTTCCTTTTACTTTAAGGACATCAGGACGAGCTTGATGATGAACGATTAGGATTTGCGCGAAAAGTTCCTGTAGTCTTGGAATATCTTCTACCTTTTCCAAACAAATCATATTTAACTCCTTTTAATCAAAACCACCCGTGAGAACGGGTGGTTTGCTCCTTGGCTGAAAGCCTCTGCTACCAGCCGAGGCCTAAAGGCCTACCGAATGGTTTCCCTTCAGCACCACCTTTGCTAGCTCGACCCGACTAGCGGTCTATTTTAGACTACTTTCTTTTATTCTTCTCACCTGTAAACGGATCATATTCCTCGAAAAGACTGAGCCGATCTGCTATCACGTCTTCTTGTAATT